>Ga0196974_1000018_pt1 | contig 150063 bp, 103 predicted proteins | sample S1_1013CmetaG_FD_155477 | JGI IMG/M metagenome (GOLD analysis project Ga0196974, IMG submission 155477) | Soil microbial communities from Anza Borrego desert, Southern California, United States - S1_10-13C | ecosystem: Environmental > Terrestrial > Soil > Desert | place: USA: California...
ACGGCCGCGACGACATCCTGATCCGCAACGCCGACGGCTCGACGCTCTACTGGACCGGCAGCGCCTTCGTCGATGCCAGCCTGGTCTCCGCGCCCGGCCTGACGCTCGTCGGCATCGGCGAGTTCGGTTGACCGGGCGCCCCCGGGTTCGGAGAGTCCCGCCGGTTGAGCCGCGGCCCGCGAACGCTCCCTTCATGCTCCACCGGGAAGCCGCGGCTGCGGCCATCACCCGCACGGCGTAGGTAGCCCCTCCCTAATGGGCGGCTGCGGAAGCGGCGGGGCTCCGCTAATACAGGACCACTTGATCCGGAATCCAGTGGGTTTCCCCCGTGCGGACTGTTTCGACGAGGAGCCGGCCGGCGGTGGCGCGCGCCACCGCCGGCCGGAGCCTTTCCAATTGACGATGGCCGCGGCGCAGAAGGGCGCGGCCACGCCTGGCCTGCCCAGGGATCTGCCGGACGGCCTCCGGCCGCTCGCCGATCTGGTGCGGGCCTCGCGCCAGCCGATGTTCCTGGCCGTCGGGCCCGACCTCGCCATGATCTACAACGACGCCTACGCGCCGTTGCTGGGGCACCGCCACCCCGGCGCCTCGGGCCGGCCTCTGCGCGAGGTCTGGCACGACATCTGGACCCAGATCGAGCCGCTGGTGCGCCAGACGCTGGACGGCGTCGCCTCGTGGCATGAGGACCTGCTGGTGCCGCTGGAGCGGGACGGACACCGCACCGACGCCTGGTTCTCCTTCTCCTACACGCCGGTCCAGGACGCGTCGGGCCGGGTGGCCGGCCTGTTCTGCGCCGTCACCGAGACGACCGAGAAGGTGCGGGCGGAACGCCGCGCCGCGCGGCTGCTCGCGCTGGAGGAGGGGCTGCGGGGCCTGTCCGATCCGCAGGAGATGATCGCCGTCGCCGAGAGGACGCTGGGCCTCCTGCTCGGCGCCAGCCGCGTCGGCTATGGCGAGGCCGACGCCTCCGGCCGCTACTTCACGACCCGGCGCAACTGGACCGACGGGTCGGTGGCGCCGCATGCCGGAACGCACGACCTTGCCGTCTTCGGCCCCGAGCTGCTGCGGCAGCTGCAGGCGGGGCAGCCGCTCGTCATCGACGATGTCGGGCATGATCCGCGGATCGACGGCAGCGACGCCCGCGCCGCTTTCGAGGCGCTGCAGATCGGCTCGGCGCTCTCCGTCACCTTGGTGAAGGACGGATGCCTCCGGGCGGCGCTGTATGTGCACGACAGGGCGCCGCGCCGCTGGACCCCGGACGACGTGGCGTTCACCCAGGAGGTCGCCGAGCGCACCTGGTCGGCGCTCCGGCGGGCCGAGGCGGAAGCATCCTTCCGCGCCAGCGAGGAACGTCTCCGGGTGGCGCAGGAGGCGGGAGCGGTCGGCACCTTCGAGCTGTGCCACGACGGAACGCTCGTCGTCTCCTCGGAGTTCTGCCGCATCTGGGGCATCCCGGAGCGCTCCGTGGTGCCCCTGGCCGAACTGGCCGCCCTGATCCATCCCGATGACGCGGTCCTGCTCAACACGTTGGACGCGGGCGCGGTCCCCACCGACGGCCTCGGCTATGTCGAGTACCGGATCCGTCATGCGTCCACGGGGGAGATCCGCTGGATCGCCCGCCGCGGCGAGGTGGTGGGCACGTCCGCGGGTGGACAGCCCCGCGTCCTCGGGGTCTGCTACGACATCACCCTGCGCCGCACGGCGGAGGAGGCGCTTCGCGAGCTGAATGCCACGCTGGAGCGCCGGGTGGCGGAACGCACCGCCGACCGCGACCGCATGTGGCGGCTGTCGACGGACATCATGCTGGTGGCGCGGTTCGACGGCACGATCTGCGCGGTCAATCCGGCCTGGACGTCGCTTCTGGGCTGGAGCGAGGAGGAGCTGCTCGGCACCTCCTTCCTGGAGCTGGTGCATGCGGAAGACCGGGACGCGACCCTGGCGGAGGCCGGCCGCCTGTCGGAAGGCCGCACCACCCACCGCTTCGAGAACCGCTACCGCCGGCGGGACGGCTCCCATGTCTGGATCTCCTGGATCGCCGTGCCGGATGCGGAGTTCATCCACGCGGTGGGCCGCGACGTGACCGCCGAGCGCGAGAGCGCGATCGCCCTCCGCCAGGCGGAGGAGCAGCTGCGGCATGCGCAGAAGATGGAGGCGGTCGGCCAGCTCACCGGCGGCATCGCCCACGACTTCAACAATCTCCTGCAGGCGCTCTCGGGTTGCCTGTCCATGATCGGTCGGCGCACCGCCGAGGCGAAGGTGCTGCCGCTGCTGGACGCCGGCCAGCAGGCGGTGGACCGGGGCGCGAAGCTGGTCCAGCAGCTGATGGCGTTCGCCCGGCGCGAGGGGCTGCGGTCCGAGCCGATCGACATCCGCGACCATGTCCTGCGCATGTCCGGGCTTCTGGAGCGGGCGCTGCGCGCGGACATCGGGCTCGCCACCCGGTTCGAGCCGGCGCTCTGGACGATCGAGGCGGATCCGACCCAGTTCGAGCTGGCGCTGATCAACATGGCGGTGAACGCCCGCGACGCCATGCCGGAGGGCGGCACGCTCCGCATCGAGGCGGCCAACCACGAGCTGGCGCCAGGCAATACGCTCGGGCTCGAGCCCGGCGACTATGTCGCCCTGTCGGTCATCGACAGCGGCACCGGCATGCCGCCCGACGTCCAGGCCCGCGCCTTCGATCCCTTCTTCACCACCAAGGAGGTGGGCAAGGGATCCGGGCTCGGCCTGGCGCAGGTCTATGGCCTCGCGCGCCAGGCGGGCGGCACCGCCTGGATCGACAGCACGCCCGGCGCCGGCACCGCCATCCGCCTGCTGCTGCGGCGATCCGCCCGCGCGGCGGTGGGTGTCGCGGCGACGCCCACCCGCACCCGCGCTCCCCGGGCGGGCGGCGCGGTCCTGCTGGTGGAGGACGATCCCGTCGTGGCGTCGACCGTATCGGCCGCGCTGGAGGATGCGGGCTTCGAGGTCGCGCGCGTCGCCAGCGGCGACGAGGCCCTGCCGCGGCTGGCGGGCTCCGACCGGATCGACCTGCTGTTCTCGGACGTGGTCATGCCGGGGGCCCTGAGCGGCGTGCAGCTGGCCCGCGAGGCCCTGCGCCTGCGCCCGGGGCTGCCGGTCGTCCTGACGACCGGCTACAGCGAGGAGGTCGCCCGCATGGACGGGGTGGTGGTGCTCGCCAAGCCCTATCGGATCAATGATCTCGTCGAGACCTTGGACCGGGTGCTGTCCGGGACCGGCGACACGATGCCGGCGGCCTGAGCCGGCCGCGGCCCGCCCGGTACCACCGCCGGGAGAATGTGGCTCAGAGGGCCAACAAGGGTGTTTCAGCCGGCGCCTCGTCGCCACCGACGAGATGGGAGCGCGGCACCACGATGGTGGCGCGCAGCCCTTCCGGTCGCCACTCCAGCCTGACGCTTCCGTCCAGCTGATGCCGGATGCTGGTCTCCAGCACGGCGGAGCCGAAGCCGCTGCGCACCGGCGGCACCACCGCGGGGCCGCCCTCCTCCGTCCAGTACAGCTCCAGCGCCAGATCGTGGGGACGGCGGGACCAGCTGACCGCCAGCGTTCCCTCGGCGGTGGACAGGGCCCCGTACTTGGCGGCATTGGTGGTGAGCTCATGCAGCACCATGGCGATGGGCTGCACCGCATCGGGCGACAGGACCACGGCCGGTCCGGCGGCGCCGACGCGGTCGTCGGGGAAGGGCGCCAGTTCCTGCCGCACGATCTCCTCCAGCCCGCCGCCGTTCCAGCGGCTGGAGGCCAGCAGCGTGTGTGCGCGCGCCAGGGCCGCCAGCCTCCCCTCCAGCGCGGCCATGAACTGCTCCAGCGTGGGCGCGCGCGTCAGCCGGATCACCGACTGCACGACCGCGAGCAGGTTCTTGGCCCGGTGGTCCACCTCGCGCGCCAGCAGCTCCTGCCGCTCCTCCGCGTGCCGGCGTTCCGTCAGGTCCGCGACCGTCGCGAAGAAGCCGTCCATGCCGCCCTCCTCGGTCCGGTGCGGCTCATAGTGGACCCGTACGTAGCGGCGGCGGCCGTCGGCGAACGGCATCCAGCGCTCATAGGCGACGGGGCGCCCGGCCAGCACCTCGTCGAGCTTGTCGCGGATCAGCTCATACCCCGCCGCGCCCAGGATCTCCTCCACGGTTCGCCCGACCATCTGGTCGTCGTCGCGGCGGTGCCATTCCCGGTAGGCACGGTTGACGAAGCGGTATCGCAGGTCGGGGCCGACATGCGAGATCAGCAGCGGCACGGAATCGGCGATGAGCCGCACCTGGCGCTCCTGATGGCGCGCCTCCCTGGCGATGGCGCCGAGGCCGGCGGCGGTCTCGTCGATCTCCGCCAGCCCGGTGCGCGCCGCCGAGAAAGGCCGCCCGGCGGCCGCGAGGCGGGCGTAGCCGGCCATGGCGCGCACCGGCCGGCGGATCGATCGTGCGGTCAGCAGCGACAGCACGACGCCCGAGGCGATCAGCAGCAGCGCCGTTGCCAACCCGCTCCAGATGTTGCGCATGGGCCTGGCGAAAACGTCGGTCCGGGGAGCGGCGACGACCACGCTCCAGCCATGGACGGGGGAGCGGGCGTAGCTGACGAGCGTCTCCACGCCGTTCAGCGACACGCTCTCATGCACGCCTTCCGGCCGCACTGCCAAGCCGGCCAGCACATCGGGCGTCGCCTTCCGGCCGAGGAAGCGCTCGCCATCGGCGTTGCGGGCCACCACCGTTCCGGATGCATCGAGGATGCTGCCATACCAGCCCGGCGGCAGCTTCTGCTCGGCCAGCAGCGGGTCCAGCGCCCTCGGGTGGATGCCGAAGCTGAGGTCGAAGCGGGTTCCGGCGTCGGTGACGGCCGGGACCGACACGCAGAAGACCGGCTCGTGCGCGACCGGCCCGACGAAGAGGTCGCAGACATAGACCCTGCCGGACGTCAGCGCCGCGCGCTCGGCCGCCGAATGCGGCGTCACGGGCAGGGGCGTGCCGTAGGCGACGCGGGTGTTCACCAGCTGCCGGCTCTCCATGTCCAGCAGCAGCACCCAGGTATCCGCCGAGGTCAGGCGGGATGCCTGGGAGTGGAACCGGTCAAAGGCGCCTTCCGCGAGGTGGGGCGACGTGCCGAGTGCCCGCAGCGCCGCCTCGTACTGCCCGAACTGCCGGTCCACCGCCAGGGCCAGCGCCCGGGCGGTGGCCACCATCTGCTCCTCCGCCCGGCGCTGGGCGAGATGGTAGACGTCCAGGATCAGCAGCATGGCCGCGGCGATGGCCGGCAGCAGCACGCTCAGGGTCAGCACCAGCAACCGGCTTTGAATCGTGCGGAACAGGCGGGCGCCGCGCGCCGCGACGGATCGGCGCGTCGTCGTCGGCGGGCGGGAGCGCGGAGTGCCGCTGTGTGCGTCGTTCGTCACCGCTGCTCCGCTTGGCCCGGGCCGTCCGGGTGTCCTGAGATCGAGGAGTCGGACCGTACCAAGGAACGACATCGCCATGCCACCCCCGGCGCCGCCCCGACGCCGCGTGGGCGGAGCGCGACCCCGGGCATCGGCGGCAGCGATACCGGGTGCGACGCGAGAGGAGAGGGCCGGGGCTGCGAGGGCGGTTCCGGCAGCGGCATGGCCCCCATGCCGCGGAGATGCCGCGTCATCGGAACCGCCTCGGCGCTTCGTCCGCCTGCCTTTCCCATGCATGCCCCCGCCGTCAGGGCGCGCAGCCGGTACCCTCGATCATCGCCAGGCGTTCGCCGAGAGCGGCCGCCTGCAGGATCAGCGCCCGCCGCCGTGCCGTTTCCGACGTCTCTCCGGCCGCCCGGAAGAGCGTTCGGATGAGCGCGTTCAGCTGATAGGGGCTCACCGGTTCCTGCATGTCTGTCGAATGGCCCTGCATACCTCATGGTCACACAAGAACATGACCAAAGCGATAGGTCTTTCGGAATAGCTTAGGTCGGCGACGGATGTTCCCCGAATCCCTGAAAGGGCATGGCATCTCCCCATGCCCGGAGCGCTTTCGCACGGGTGTCCCCATCCGGTTGGGACGGCACCATGTCAGCTCCGCTGGAAGCCGTCCAAGCGCCGCCGGAGATCCGGCAGCAGCGCCTCGGCCGCCATGGGATCGCGCTCGGCCAGCTCGGTCGCCGCGCGCATCTCGTCCAGCAGCAGCCTGCCCTCGGCGATCCTGTCGCGGCAGTGCTCCAGCGCCTCGTCGAAGGCCTCCAGGCCGGCGATGATCCGCTCCGCGCTGGCGGTGGAGTCCGCCCCGGCGGCGGCGAGGTTACGCCTGCACTGACCCAGAAGCGCGTCCCGGCGACGCGCCAGCGGGAAGATGATCACGGATCCCGTCATGCCGAGCCTCCCTTCGCACGGGCGATGGATGGCGCAGCCCACCCATCGCCGCCCCTTCCGCTCCTCACGCGGCCTTGACGTCCCGCAGGAACGCCTCGACCTGCCCTTTCAGGCCGAGCGACTGCTTCGCCATGGATTCCGCCGCCGCCTTCACCTGCACGGCCGCGGCGCCGGTATGGCTCGCCGCCTCGGTGACGCCGGCGATGTTCTGGCTGACCTCCGCCGTGCCGGCCGAGGCCTGGCTGACATTGCGGGCGATCTCCGCCGTGGCGGCGCCCTGCTCCTCCACCGCCGAGGCGATGGCGGCGGCGATCTGGTTGGCCTGGACCACCGCCGTGCCGATGCTCTTGAGCGCCTCGACCGCCTCGACGGTCGCGCCCTGGATGGCCGAGACCTGGACCGAGATCTCCTCCGTCGCCCGGGCCGTCTGGGTCGCCAGCGCCTTGACCTCGCTCGCCACGACGGCGAAGCCCTTGCCGGCTTCTCCCGCGCGGGCGGCTTCGATCGTGGCGTTCAGCGCCAGCAGGTTGGTCTGGGCGGCGATGTCGGAGATCAGGCGGATCACCTCGCCGATGCTCTGGGCACGCGTCGCCAGGGACTGCACCGTGCCGTCGGTGCGCTCGGCCGCCGTCACCGCGTCGCCCAGCACGGCGGCGGAGCGGGTGACCTGCCGGCTGATCTCGGTGATGGAGGAGGCCAGCTCCTCGGCCGCCGAGGCCACCGTCTGCACGTTGGCCGAGGCCTGGTCCGCCGCCGCCGAGACCGCCACCGACTGGCGCGAGGCCTGGTCGGCGGTGGCGGCCATGCTCTGGGCCGCCTGCTCGGTTTGGTGCGTGGCGCCGGCCATGGTCTGCAGCGCCGTCGACACCTCGCGGTCGAAGGCGGCGCAGAGCGCCTCCATCAGCTCCGCCCGGCGCTGGCGCGCCCGCATCGCCTCCGCCTCCTCGGCCGCCAGCCGGTCGGCGCGGATCGCGTTCTCCTGGAAGACCTCCATGGCCTGCGCCATGCGGCCGATCTCGTCGCCACGGCCCAGGCCCGGAATGGCGATGCCGCGCTCGCCGCCGGCCAGCCGACCCATGGCGTCGGTCATGCCCAGCAGCGGGTCGACCACCGAGCGCGCGGTCAGCCAGGCGGCGCCGCCGGCCAGGGCGAGCCCGCCCAGCAGGCAGGTGATGCCGACCAGCACCGAGGTGCCGAGTCCGCCGCTCAGGCGGTCGACGTCGCCGCTCAGCAGGACGGCCTGGCGGCCGACGATGCCGCCCTGGCCCTGGGCGCCGAACAGCTCCAGCAGGCGGGCGGCCTTGGGCGCGGCCTCCTTGGCGAGGCGCTCGGCGGCGGCCGCCCGGTCGGCCATGGGCTCGATCTCGTCCTGGACGCGGCGCAGCTGCTCCAGCAGCGGCCGCGCCTCGCCCCAGGCGTCCTTGTTCTCCTGACTGGTCCAGGCGCCGGCCAGCCGGTCGAGTTCGGCCCGGCGGCCGTCGATCCGGGTCCAGGCGGCGGCCCGGTCGGTCTTGAACTTGTCGGCGCCGACCAGGAGATAGCCGCGCATGGCGGCCAGGGTGGCGTTGATGTCGGCCGCCAGCGCCGAGCTCGCCAGCGCGGTCGGTGCCCGCACGTCGGCGATGAGGTGGGCATCACTGGTCGCCCGGCGGGCGGAGAGGACGCCGACACCGACCGAGACGGCCAGCACGGCCGAGACGGCGGCAAAGCCCAGGATCAGGCGGCGGCGGATGGAAAGCGCGCGCGTCGGCGCGGTAGAGCCCTGCCTCATGCTCGTCCCCCTCTGAAGCGCGTCTTGGACCGGACGGTCGTGACGCATTTGTGACAGTTTGGGGATGAGTTGATTGACGCGCAGTTAACACGAAGGTTGCGCAATGTCCCTGGATATGTGTTCAGAAGTATAGGTGCCGGGGTCTTCGCCCTTGCCTGAACCGACGGGCAGGATCGGGCCGGGCCACCCTTCGCGCCGGATTTCCTTTTCCCATCGGGTGCGGGGAGAGGGGCCCGAAAGCTGTCCGCCTCACGCGGGTCCTGGTCGAGCCGCGGCGCTGCGCGCCCGACCCGTCAGCGTGCCGGCACGACGCCGCCGGACCAGGCCGCCGCGCGGGCGGCCTCCCGCCGGCGCCGGCGCAGGTCGAGCCGATGGAGGCGCTCTGCGGCCGCGCGGCGCTCGTCGGAACCGGCCGGCGCGCGCTCGTAGCGATGGACGGCCTCCATAGCCAGCAGCTCCTCCGCCTCCTCCAGCGGGATCAGCGTCCGGCCGCGGAAATCCGAGATCCGCTCCCGCTCCAGTTCGCGCAGTTGATCGACAGTGCCCGGGCGCATCATTGCTCCAGCGATGTCACAGACCTGCATGGAACACGCGAGCGCCATCTAAGCTCCCGCCGTGGGCGACGCGTTCGCGCCCATGGGTTTGCCCTTCCGGGTCAAGCGCCCAGGCCCGGGCCGGCAATCCCGCGACCCCGTCCGCACGGTCGGAGGTCGAGCCGATGGTGGTGAAGCCCTTTTCGCATCCGATCCCCAGCCGGCCCCTTGCGCGGGCGGCCGCCGGCGCGGCAAGAAGGGTCATGACCGATCCCGTCCCCCCGACCGGCCGCGGCGACGCGGGCTTCACGCTGCTGGAGATGCTGGTCGCCATGACGGTGCTGGCCCTGGTGCTGGCCGCCGCGGCCGGGGCGCTGGGCTTCCTCGGCCAGGGCTTCGGGCGCGCCACCGACCGGGTCGAGCGGGTGGAGCAGGCGGCGGTCGCCCGCGACGTGCTGCGCCGGCAGCTGGCCCGCGGCTTTCCGCTGGTGGAGGGGGGCGTCGATGACGGGCGCTACGTCTTCACGGGCGAACGGAACGCGCTCACCTTCGTCATCGCCGAGCCGCCGGCGCCCGGGCGCGGCGGCCTGTCGGTCGCGCGCTTCACCATCGAGCCGGGGGAGGGCGGCGACCGCCTGACCTACGGCCAGCGGCGGCTCGCCGGCGGCGAGGAGCGCACCAGCCCGCTGCTGGACGGCCCCTACCGCCTGTCCTTCGAGTATTTCGGCAGCCTCGGCCCGGCGCAGCCGCCGGCCTGGCGTCCGGACTGGCCGGACCGGCGCCGGCTGCCGCTGCTGGTCCGGCTGCGGATCTCCGCCGACGGGCGGGAACTGCCGGCGGCGGTGGCGGGCTTCAGGGCGGATGCCGAGCGGGGCTGCGCCCTGGCCCTGGGCGAGGGCTTCTGCCGCGACTTCGTCGACGCGCCGCCCTGAGGCACGCCCCCGCCGCCGGGATCCGCTCGTCGCCTATTGGGCGGTCCAGCCGTCCGAGCCCTTCAGGAACACGGTCTCCAGCGTCGAGGTCCGGGTGCCGACCATCTCGTTCCGCGTCGTCATGGTGAAGGAGCAGACATAGCCGTTGGAGTCCGCCCGCGCCTTGCACTCATGCTTGTCCAGGCTCATGACCCTCGTGGTCACGTCCTTGCCCAGCAGCGCCTTGCCCATGCCGCCGACGAACGCGTTGGCGTCGGCGATCTGCTTCTCGATTGCGGCCCGCATCTCCGTCTCGCTCGGCTCGCCGCCGCAGGCCGTCAGGAGCAGAAGCGGGGCGCAGGCCGCCATCCTGGCGATGGTCTTCATGGAGGATGTCCCTTCGATCCTGGCAGGCCGGGCGCGCCGGGGCCGCCGCAGTATAGAGCGGGGCGGGGGAGGCGCCGCAAGTCGGCCGCGGCGTTTTCCGCCGGCCGGCGCCCGCGCCGTGGTGAACAGGAAAGCAGGGTGTCGCTTCCGCCGAGCGGATCACGACCCTAATCACATGATGACCATCATTTGGTCTGGGAGCATCGGGGCCGCCGCCCTCAGCCGCCGGCGCAGCCGAAGCTCAGATAGCGCAGGCGGCGCATCTCCCGCCGGCCCCGCGTGACGGTGTCCAGCACCAGACCGCACACCAGGCTGAGGAAGGCGAGGAGCATGGTCCCGGTCGCCAGCACCGCCGTCGGCAGCCGCGGCACCTGCCCGGTCTCCCAGTAGGTCGTGAAGACCGGCCCGGCCAGGAGCATGGACAGCAGGAACAGCCCGGCGAAGAGGCTGGAGAAGAACTGCAGCGGACGCTCCTCCTTCGCCAGCGTGACGATGGTGTTCAGGATGCGGAAGCCGTCGCGGAAGGTCCGCAGCTTGCTGGTCGAGCCGGGCGGCCGCTCCTTGTAGGGCGTGCTCACCTCGGCGATGGGCATGCGCAGTTCCAGCGCGTGCACGGTCAGCTCCGTCTCGATCTCGAAGCCGCTGGTCAGGGCGGGGAAGCACTTCACGAAGCGGCGAGAGAAGACCCGGTAGCCCGACAGCATGTCGCCGATCCGGTCGCCGAAGATCCGGGCGACCATGCCGGTCAGCAGCAGGTTGCCGAAGCGGTGGCCCGGCCGGTAGGCGGCGACGATCTCGGTCGCGCGGGCGCCATTGACCATGTCCAGCTGCTCCTCGACCAGGCGGGTGATCATGGCCGGGGCGCTGGCGGCGTGATAGGTGTCGTCGCCATCCACCATGACGTACACATCCGCCTCCACGTCGGCGAACATGCGGCGGATGACGTTGCCCTTGCCCTGCAGCCGCTCGAACCGGACGATCGCGCCGGCCGCCCGCGCGACCTCCGCCGTACGGTCCTTGGAGTTGTTGTCGTAGACATAGATGGCCGCGTCCGGCAGTGCCGCCCGGAAGTCGCGGACGACCTTCCCGATCGCCGCCTCCTCGTTGTAGCAGGGGATCAGGACCGCCACCGCGAGGCCGGCCGGCGACGGCGCGGCCCGGTCCCCGCCGGCGGCGGTCTTTTCCGCCGTGGGCGCGGCGCCGGACCGGACGGGGGCGGGGGCGCAGGGGGCGAACAGGGTGGCATCGGACATTCGGTGTCCTCGCTCAGCTCATCGGGTTGACCGGTGGGATGCCGGGACACCCGCCCATGGTCTGCTCATGGTCTGCGGCTGCCCCGGCAGGCCGGTGCGAAAGGCCGGCGGCGATCGCCGGCCCCATGCGGGCGGGCGGATCAGGAGGTGGGGACGAGGATCTGGTCCCGGTCCACGCGCGACCCCGCCTCGACCGTCTCCTCCCGCCGCCGCGCCAGACACAGGCCGACGCCGGCGGCGAGCACGGCCATGCAGGCGACGCGCGACCCGTAGCGGTCGTGCGGACCGGAGATGGCGCCCATCACGATGTTGTTGCCGAGGATGCCCAGCGCCACCACCGCGACGAACAGGCGGTAGCGCGGGGAGGCGAGGAAGACCGCCAGTCCGACGGCCGCCAGGGCAGCCAGCGGCAGCAGCAGCTGGTGGAGCGCGTTGACCCGGTCCAGCCCCAGCTCGCCCCTGAACTGCCGGCTCGACGTCCAGCTGTCATACTCGGACGGGAAGACCTCCTTGATGCGCTTGCTGACCGAGACCTCCTCGCCCCACTGGCGCAATCCGTCGCCGGTGCGGTTCATGCCGAACTGGGCGATGGCGTTGCCGATGCCGGCCCGGATCTGCCATCCCAGATGCCGCTCGAAGGTGCCGTCGAGGATCGCCTGCGCTTCCGGCTGGTAGTCGATGCCGGCGGCGGTCTGGGTCTGCGGGCGCTCCCGCCAGCCCGCCACGTCCCAGAGCGGGCTCCACTGCTTCCACAGGAACACGTCGGCGTTGTCCGGCAGCTGGTCCTTATAGGCGCAGAGCTTGTACCCGGCCTGCGGGCAGACCTCCTGCAGGTACGCCTCGGCCGGCCCGTCGGCGATGCTGCGGGCCAGCATGAAGATGGGGCCCGACGGCGACAGCGTGACATGCCCGCGCACCAGCGTGTTCACCGCCAGATGCGCCGACACGGCGCCCGCGATGGCGACGGCCATCGGCAGCAGGGCCAGGGCGTGCCCGCCCTTCATCCGCGTCACCAAGCGCAGCCCGGCGACGCAGATCAGCAGCCCGGCCGCCAGCGGCAGATGCGAGAGGTGCGAGGCGACGCAGAGGGCCAGCAGCGCCGTCAGCCACAGCCGCTCCCAGCGGCCGATGCGCTCCTCGCCGAAGCCCAGAAGGAAGGCGCAGAGGATGGTCGCCGGCGCCAGCACGTCGGGCATGATCTGGCCGACATACCAGGGCAGGCTGGAGCCCACCGCCACCAGCGCGACGAGACCGGCATAGGATCCCGGCCGCACCGGCCCGCCGCCGACCACGCGCAGGGTCAGCCAGAGCAGGTGGGCCATGACCAGGCCCTGCAGGATCACGGCCGGCCAGAGCGTCAGGTTCAGCGTGAAGGGGATCAGCGCCAGGCTGTAGAAGATCGGCCGCGCCCAATGCTGGCCCCAGGGATTCATCACCCCCAGGAACGATGCGCTGTCGCTGAACACCATGGGATAGCCGCTCCAGAAGGCCGGCCAAGCCAGCACCAGCCCGGCCAGCAGGACGGCGGCGATGCTTTTCGGATGAAGTCTCGATAGGGGAATCGTAGCCATGGCTAGGGTATCCGGTGCAGCCTTTTGACGACCAGCCGTGAACGCGGCAAAGCATTCACGGGTCTCTCCTAAGGAGCGAGCGCGGAAGCGAAACTCCATTGCGCTATCTAACAGGATAGTCGCTGCCTGGCGGGATGAGTCCGCAGAGAGTGAAGGCTCTCGTATTCTCCTATTGATGACGGTGACGGGATGGTCCGGCGGTGCCCTGCCCGTCATCTCGGCCACCGGGAACCGGGGGCGCCGGGCCTCTGCGCCTCGGCGTGCTTGCCGCGGCCGCGCGCCTCCACCGGCACGAAGCCGGCCGCGCCCGACGCCGTCGCGGCCAGCGCCTCGCCGGTTCGGGCCATGCCCCGGCGGGCGGGCGCCTATATAGTCTGATGTATAGAGCAGCCCTGACGGAATATATCCTTAGGAACTCCCCGTGTAGCATGCGCGTTCCCGCAGACCAGGGGAGTCCCTTGTTCGACGACTTGAATGCCCGCGTCCGATCGCTGCTCCGCCAGGCGCTCGCCACCTGCTCGCCGTCCGAGCGCGAGCGGCTGGTGCAGGAGGCGATGGAACTGAAGGCGGCCGTGGGTCCGGACGCCGCGGCCGAGCCGCAGGCCCGCCGCCGGCGGGGATGGACATCGGCCGACCGCGTCCGACGCCTGCCGCGCCTCCCGCGCGCCGACCGGCCGCCGGCGCTCGCCCGGGCGCGGGGCTGATGCTGCGCCGGCCGGGACGATGGCGCGCCGGCGCCCTGCTGCTGGCCGGCCTGCTGCTGCTGCCGGCCGGGCCCGTAGGGGCGCAGGGGGCAGGCGCCTGGGAGGGCTGGACCGCCCCCGCCTTCGGCCATATCGGCCAGGAGGAGGGGCTGCTGAACCCGACCGTCACCGCCATCGCCCAGGACGGCGCCGGGGCGGTGTGGTTCGCGACGCTGAACGGCCTGGCGCGCTGGAACGGCTACCGGGCCAAGACCTACCGCCACGAGGCCGGCCGGCCCGGTTCGCTGCCGCAGAACGCCGTCACCGCGCTGGCGACCGACGCCGAGGGGCGCCTGTGGCTGGCGACCCAGTCCGGCGCGGTGGCGCGCCACGACCCCGCGACCGACGGCTTCGAGACCTTCCCGGCCGGTGACGGCGGCCGGCTGGGCTCGCTGAACAAGATCGCCGTGGACGGGCGGGGCGACGTCTGGGTCGGCGGGCTGAACAACCTGCACCGGCTGGACGTCGCGTCGCGCACCTGGACCCGCGACCCGCTGCTGGAGCGCGGCGTGGTCATGACCCTGACGCGCGGCGGCGGCGGCGCGCTGTGGATCGGCACGGACAAGGGCCTGTACCGCCGCGCGACCGACGGCGGGACGGAGTTCCACCCGGTCAAGCCGGCACTCGAGGGCATCGTCAACGCGGTGCTGGAGGACCATGCCGGGCGGGTCTGGATCGGCACCACCAGCGGCGAGCTCGCCACGCTGGACGGCGGAAGGCTCACCCGCCATCTCGGCCGTGACGCCGCCTGCTCCTCGGTCGTCAGCCTGTCCGAGACCCTGCCGGGCGAGCTGTGGGTGCTCTGCCGCGGCATCGCCCTGGTGGTGGACACGGGGACCGGCGCCGTCCGCCGCGTCGGCCACGACCCGTCCGAGGCGTCCAGCCCCTCCAGCAACATCTTCTGGTCCAGCCTGGTCGACCGCTCCGGCCTGCTCTGGCTGGGCTCCAACGCCGGGGTGGATCTGCACAACCCGGCCAACCGCGGGGCGCTGACCATCCGCCGCTCCTCGCGGCCGCAGGACGGCATGACCGGCCGCGACACCTGGGTGCTGGAGCGGGCGCCGGAGGGCCGGCTCTGGGTCGGCTATGCCGAGCACGGGCTGGACCTGCTCGACCCCGTGCGCGGGCGCCTGCTGTCGGTGCGGCCGCAGGCGGACGGCGACGGGCTGCTGTCCGGCCCGATCTTCGCCATCGACCGGGCGGAGGACGGCACCGTCTGGGTCGGCGGCAGCGGCCTCACCCGCATCGATCCCGCCACCGGCAAGGCAGAGCGCTTCAAGCCCTTCGGCGACACGCTCGTGCGCACCGTCACCGTCGACGGCCGCCATGTCTGGGCCGGCCGCAACGCCGCCGGGCTGGACCGGCTGGACACCGCGACCGGCGAGGTCACCAGCTTCCGCAGCGTCCGCGCCGATCCCGCCACCATCTCCGACGACGCCATCCGCACGGTGATGCTGGACCGCACGGGCCGCGTCTGGGTCGGCACGCGGCGCGGGCTGAACCTGTTCGACCGCGCCACCGGGACCTTCCGCCGCTACCTGCACGATCCCGCCGACCCGGAAAGCCTGCCCGAGGACATCATCAACAGCCTGCTGCTGGACCGGCGCGGTCGGCTGTGGGTCGGGACGCCCTCGGGCCTCGCCATCCTCGATCCGGAGGCGCCCGGCCGTCCCCGCTTCCGGCGCGTGCCGCTGGGCGAGGCCGCGGCGGACACCGGCATGGGGACCATGGTGGAGGCCGCCGACGGGCGCATCTGGGCGGTCAGCGGCGGCCTGATCGAGGTCGATCCCGAGACGCTCCAGGTCCGCCGCTTCCGCACGGCGGAGGGGGTGTCGATCCGCAACCACGCCACCGGCGGCTCGCTCCTGACCGAGGACGGCAGCGTGCTCTTCCCCGGCAGCGGCGGCATCACGCTGGTCCGGCCGGAACGCATGGGCGACTGGACCTACAAGGCGCCGGTGCTGGTGGACGAGGTGCGCGTCGCCGGGCGGACAGTGGCGCCCGGGCTGCCGCTGCGGCTGGAGCCGCGCGACCGCAGCCTGGAGGTGGAGTTCTCGGTGCTGGACTATTCGGCGCCGAACCGCGCGCGCTACGCCTACCGGCTGGAGGGCTTCGACGAGGATTGGGTGGAGACCGACGCCACCCGCCGCACCGCCGCCTACACCAACCTGCCGCCCGGCGACTACCGGCTGCTGCTGAAGGGGGCGGGCCGCTCTGGCGTCTGGTCGGAGCCCGTGGCGCTCCCGCTGACCGTCGTTCCCGCCTGGTACCAGACGCTCTGGTTCCGCGGGCTGATGGCGCTGGCGGCGGCGGCGGCGGTGGCCGGCCTGTTCCAGCTCCGCACGATCCAGCTGATCCGCCGCCGCCGCGCCCTGGAGCGGCTGGTGGAGGAGCGCACGCGCGAGCTGGCCGAGGCCAAGGAGGCGGCGGAGGCGGCGGCGCGGGCCAAGTCCGCCTTCCTCGCCAGCATGAGCCACGAGGTGCGCACGCCGCTGAACGGCATCATCGGCTTCAACGATCTGCTGCTGCAGGCGCCGCTGCCGCCGGAGCAGCGCGCCTGGGCCGAGGTGGTGCGCGACGCCGGCCGGGCGTTGCTGACCGTGGTCAACGACGTGCTGGACTTCTCCCGCGCCGAGGCCGGGATGATGAGCTTCGCCGCCGAACCGGTGGAGCTGCGCGGCCTGCTGCAGGGCTCGGCCCGCATCGTCGCCGCCGCGGCGGCCGAAAAGGGGCTGGAGCTGGCGGTGGAGCTGGCGCCGGACCTCCCGGCCTGGGTGACGGGCGACGGGCACCGGCTGCGCCAGGTGCTGCTGAACCTGCTGAACAACGCGGTCAAGTTCACCGACCAGGGCGGCGTGGTGCTGGCCGCCTCGGCCACTGGCGGCGGCGTGCGGCTGGAGGTGCGGGACACCGGCATCGGCATCCCCGCCGACAAGCAGGACCGGCTGTTCCAGCGCTTCAGCCAGGTCGACGACAGCACCGCCCGTCGCCATGGCGGCAGCGGGCTGGGGCTGGCCATCTGCAAGGCCATCGTCGAGCAGATGGGCGGCCGCATCGGCGTCGAGAGCCGCGCCGGCGAGGGCAGCATCTTCTGGGCCGAGCTGCCCCTGGCCGCGGCCGAGCCGCCCGCCCAGCCGGCGCGCGGGCGACAGGAGCGCCTGGAGCGGCCGCTGCGCATCCTGGTGGCGGAGGATCTGGCCTACAACCGGCTGCTGGTCTCGACATATCTCCGGCGCGCCGGGCACGAGGTGGAGACGGCGGTCGACGGGGCCGAGGCGCTGGCCTCGGTCCGGACCGAGGCCTTCGACCTGGTGCTGATGGACATGCAGATGCCGGTCATGGACGGGCTGGAGGCGGCCCGCGCCATCCGCGCGCTGCCGGGCGCCGCCGGCCGCGTGCCGATCCTGGCGCTGACCGCCAACATCATGGTCGAGGAAATCGCCGCCTGCCGCGACGCCGGCATGGACGGCCACGTCGCCAAGCCGGTGGAGCGCGACCGGCTGCTCGCCGAGATCGCCCGCGTCGCCGGCGGCTCGGAGCCCCGGCCGCCCGAGCCGGCCGCCGGAATGCCGGCGCAGGACCGTGCGGTCTGGCGGTCCCTGGTGGAAAGCATCGGCGAGACCGTCGCGGTCGAGCTGCTGGACCATATGCGGGCCGCCGCCGGCGCCGCCCGCGACGCCCTGGTCGCGGCTCCCGGCGATGCCGACGCGCTGCGCTTCCAGTCGCACGCCATGGGCGCGATGGCGGCCTCGCTGGGTTTCCAGGCGCTGGCCGAGGCATGCCGGACCGCCGGGCGAGCGGCGGGCGACCCCGGAACGGACATTGCGGTGGCCGGCGCCCGGCTGCGCACGGCACTCGATGCGGCCATCGCCCAGGCCGCCGCCACGGCGGACGCGATGCGCGCGCCGGCCTGCTAGGGTCTGTTCGACTATGGCCGGAGGGACCTGATCCCGCCACCCGCCATCCCGGCCCCGGGATCGGGCCATAGGCCCGTCCGAGCATCGGCGGGTAGCCCGCGGCGGGGAGGCGGGGTCCGCTCCGTCCACCTGATGGTCGCGGATCGCCTTTTGCCCGCGCGCCGCGCCGTCGCGGCCGCTATCCTGCGCGGCGGGAGGACCAGGACCCATGACCCTGCCGGACCGCTACCGCACGCTCCGTCTGCGCCGCTTCGCCGAGGATTTCCGCGACGCGGTGGAGATCGCCGAGGTGCCCCTGGAACCGCCGGCGCCGGGACAGCTGCTGGTGCGCAACCGGCATGCCGGCGTCAACGGGCTGTTCGACCGGAGCCTGTCGCGCGGCATGGTCGCCTACCGGCACCTGGTGCCGCCCTTCGATCTCGGCGTGGAGGCGGTGGGCGAGGTGGCGGCCGTCGGCGGGGGTGTGACGGGATTTGCCGTGGGAGACGCGGTGTCGGTGGTGAGGCTCGGCGGCGCCTACCGCGAATACCAGCTGGTGGAGGCGGCATCCGCCATCCCGCTGCCCGCCGTCGACCCCGCCTATGTCGCGCTGATCCCCACCGGCATCTCCGCCGTCGTGGTGCTGCGTGAGGTGGCGCAGCCCCGGGCGGGGGAGAGCGTGGTGGTGTCGGCCGCCGCCGGCGGGCTGGGCCAGTTCCTGGTGCAGCTGCTGAAGCGCGCCGGCTGCCGCGTCGCCGGCACCTGCGGCGGGCCGGAGAAGGCGGAGCTGCTGCGTGGCCTCGGCTGCGACCGGGTCATCGACCATCGGGCGGAGGATGTGGCGGCCGCCCTGAAGGACTTCGCGCCGGGCGGCATCAATCTCGCCATCGACACGGTCGGCGGAGCGATCTTCGACACCTTCCTGGAGGCGGTGGCGCCGCGCGGCCGGCTGGTCGTCTCCGGCGCCGCCCATGATCTGGGCCTGGCCGAACCGGAGTTGCGGCCGCGCGTGAACACGGCGATCTACTGGAAGGCGGCCTCGATCCGCGCCTTCCAGAACGCGCTGTACCCGGAGGCGCAGGCGTCCGCGCGGGCGGAGGTGCTGTCGCTCCATGCCGCCGGTGGGCTGAAGGTGCATCTGGACGGATCGGGCTTCACCGGGGTTGAGTCCATCCCGGACGCCGTGGAGCACCTGCTGTCGGGCCGCTCCTCCGGCAAGGTCCATGTGAGCTTCTGAGTGAGCTTCTGAGCGGGAGGGGGCGATGGCCGAGCGCAATGTCCGGGTGGTGCTGAGGCGGGTGCCGGAGGGCAAGCCGCAGCCCGGCGATCTGGGGCTGGAGGAGGGCGAGGTCCCGCAGCCCGGGCCCGGCCAGGTGCTGGTGCGCCACCGCTTCCTGTCGCTCGACCCCTATATGGGCAGCGCCATCCGCGGCCGGCACATGTCGGGCGGCGTGCCGGTCGGCGGGCTGATGCCGGGCGAGACGGTCGGCGAGGTGGTCGCCTCCAACGCGTCCCACCTGCCGGAGGGAACGATGGTGCTGTGCCGGGGCGGCTGGCAGAGCTTCTCGGTCGCCGACGCGGCACCGGAGGGCGCCGTGCCCGAGGCGCTCTCGACCAGGGCCTGGCGGCTGCCGGACTTCGACAAGGTACCCGCCTCCTACTATCTCGGCTGCATGGGCATGCCGGGTCTGACCGCCTGGGCCGGGACGGTGACGCTGACCGGGCCGAAGCCGGGGGAGACCTTCCTGGTCTCGGCCGCGACCGGCGCCGTGGGCTCCACCGCCGGGCAGATCGCCCGCATCATGGGCGCCCGCGTGGTCGGCATCGCCGGCTCGCCGGAGAAGTGCGACTTCGCGGTGCGCGAGCTCGGCTATGCGGCCTGCGTCGACTACAAGCAGGAGGGCTGGGAGGAGCGGCTGCGCGAGGCCTGCCCCGACGGCGCCCACTGCTATTTCGACAATGTCGGCGGCCGCACGCTGGAGGTGGCGATGCAGCGCCTGGCGCGCGGCGCGCGCATCGTGCTGGTCGGCATGATGGAGCAGTACAGCGCGTCCGGCCCGCTGCCCGGCCCCAACCTGGCGCCCCTGTTCGTCCACCGGGCGGAGATGCGGGCGCTGGTCGTCTACGACCATTATCCGGAACTCGCCACCTTCCGGAAGCGCCTGGCCGGCTGGATATCGGATGGCCGCTTCACCTTCCGCGAGGAACGGGTGCCGGGGCTGGCGGCGGCGCCGGAGGCCTTCTCCCGCCTCATGGCCGGGCAGACCTTCGGCAAGGTGGTGGTGGAGGTGGGGTGAGGGCACCGGGCCGCGGCCGGTCCATTTCCGCCCGGCGCCGCCATCGTCCTGCGATCGCGCACCAGGCGATTTCCCCGGCGGAATTGATCTGGATCAGGGTCGGCGCGCGGCGGACCGCGCAGGATGCGGCATGACCCCGGCCGACCTCTTCCGCCCCCCATCCTCCGCGCCGGTGCCGCCGGACCAGGACGATCGCATCGACTTCATGGCCGCGCTGGTCGAGAAGCGGGACGAGGTCAGGAGCCGCATCGACGGCAGGTCGCGCCTCCTCTCCGACGGCGCTACGCCGCGGGCCTGACCCCGCTCAGGGCCGGCGGTTCCGCCGCGCGGCATGGGCGGCGCGGACGGCGGAGATCAGCAGCCGCCGGGTCGGGTCCTCCAGCCGCGTGTGCAGCACGATCCGGTCGCGGGGCAGCGCCGGCAGGCCGGCGACCGGCGCGCAGCCCTCGGGCAGGTGGCTGGCGGCGAGCGGCATGATGCCGAGGCCGGCCTGCATGGCCGCGATCAGGGCCGACACTGAGCGGCCGAGGAAGGCGACGCGCCAGGGCAGCCCGGCCTCCTCCAGCGCGCGGACGGCCGCGGAGCGGACCCCGCAGGGGCCGTCCAGCACGACCAGCGGGACCGGCGCGCCCGGCTCCGGCTCGAACCCCTCGGCGGCGGCCCAGAGCAGGGCTTCCTCGAACAGCTCCCGCCCCTCCATCCGCCCGGCATCCTGCCGGACGATGGCGGCGTCCGCCTCTCCGGCGGCGAAGCGCTCCCGCATGGCCGAGGAGAAGCCCATCTCCACCTCGGGCACGATGCCCGGCAGCAGCTGGCGCAGGCGCCGCAGGATCTCCGCCAGGTCGGGGCCGACCGCATGGTCGCTCAGCGCCAAGCGGACGCGGCGCCGGGCCGGCGCCCCGCGATAGTCGGCCAGCACCCGGTCGTGCAGCTCCAGGATGCTCCTGGCCTGCTCCAGGAAGCGCCGCCCCTCCGGCGTCAGCGCCACCGACCGGGGCGTCCGGGCCAGCAGGCGCACGCCCAGCGCGCTCTCCAGCTTGCCGATGCGCAGCGACACGGCGGACTGGGTGGCGCCCAGGCTCTCCCCCGCCGCGGTGAAGCTGCGGAGGTCGGCGGCCAGGGTGAAGGCGCGGAGCTGGTCGATGTCCAGGGAAGTCATGCACTCATTACAGACTGAAATCATAGAGAGCGCAAACACTCGTTTGCGCAATGACCGGCGCGGGGGCAGGCTGGGGTCGTCGCAACCCCGTCAGGAGGACCGTCCCATGCCCATCATCACCATCCGCTACGCCGCGCTCGACACGGGCTTCGACCGCCAGGACGAGATCGCCGAGGCGGCGCTGGAGGCGTCCACCGCCATCCTGGGCAAGCGCCGCGAGCTGACCGCAGTGGTGCTCTCCCGCGTCGCCCCGGCGGACTGGTACGTCGCCGGCAAATCGCTGGCCGCCCACGGCCTGTCCAGCTTCCAGCTCGACATCAAGGTGGTCGACGGCACCAACACCAAGGACGAGAAGGCCCGCTTCATCGAGGCGATGTTCCGCCGGATGGGCGAGCTCCTGGGCGCCCTCCACGAGGAGAGCTATGTCTATGTCGAGGAGGTCTTCGCCGACGCCTATGGCTATGGCGGGCTGACGCAGGAGCGCCGCTATATCGCCGGCAACCTGGGGGTGCCGCCCCACGCGGTGCCGGCCTAGCGCAGCTTGGCCATCCAGGCGGTGAGGGCGGCCAGCGTCACGGCGATCCAGGCGCCGACGAACAGCCAGACACCGGCCGCCGCCTCCGGCCAGCCCGGCGCCCCGCCCTCGACCCGTCCATAGCCGCGGATCTCGCCGACGCCGCACCAGGCCGACGCCAGCAGCGCCGCGACCGTGACGGCGTAGGCGGCCAGGACGGGCGTCCGCAGTCCCGGATGGGCGCGGCGCTGGCGCTGGGCCTGGAGATAGGCGCCGGACAGGCAGAGGCTGGACAGGCCGAGGCCGAAGAAGAACCAGACGGCCTTGCTCCACAGCCCGCCGAAATCGCCGAAATGCACGGGGTCGGCCGTGTCGATCCAGCGCTGGTAGGCGGTCAGGTCGGACGCGCGCTGCACGCCCAGCACGCCGCCGTCGCGCGGGTCGAGCCAGACCTTGGCGGCCCGGTCGCGCACCAGCAGCGCGCCGTCCCGTCCCTGCACCTCCACCACCTCGCCCGGCAGCACCGCGCGCACCTGCAGCCCCGGCAACGTCGCCCGGGCGGCGGCCACCAGCGCGTCGATGCCGGGCGCCTCGACGGCCTGCGCCGCCACCGCCGGCCGCTCGGGCGGGGCGGGCGAGCGAGGCGTGTACCATTCCGCCAGGTACCAGATGCCGGTCAGCCCGATCAGCGCCACGAACCAGAGCGACCAGACCCCGGCCAGCTTGTGCAGGTCGCTCCACAGCACCTTGGCGCCCTTGCCGCGCTCCAGCTTGAGGAAGCCCCGCCACCAGCGCTTGTAGAAGACCAGGCTGGTGACCAGCGACCCCAGCAGCGCCACGGCCATGATGCCCACCAGCCAGTAGCCCAGCGGCACCCCGCCGACGCGCCAGTCGACGATGAACAGCGCCATGTGGAAGCTGCGGAAGAAGCGCTGGACGTTGAAGTAGGGGGTGACGGCGACGACCTCGCCGCTGCGCGGGTCGGCATAGGCGCGGTGCATGACGCCGTGCGGGTCTTCCAGCCACGCCTCCATGGCCCAGCCCGGGGCGTAGGGGGCGTTCAGTTGAACCAAGGTCCAGCCGGGCCGCGCCTCGGCGATCGCGGCCTCGGCCCGGCCCCAGGGCAGCTCGCCCTCCACCGGCGCGGCGCGGATGGCGGCGTTCAGCAGCCAGTCGATCTCGCGGGAGAAAACGGCGACGGTGCCGGACCAGCAGAAGACGAACAGCAGGAGACCGGCCGTGAGGCCGGTCCAGCTGTGCCACCTGAACCAATCCCGCCGCGCCATCTCAGTACCGGATGCGGTAGCCGAGTGTGACGCGGCGGCCTTCCTGCAGCGTCTCCTCGAAGCCGCCGCCCTGCTGCGTGACATTGACGTAGCGGCGGTCCAGCAGGTTCGACAGGCCCAGCGTCACCGCGCCCGGCCCGACCTTGACGCTGCCGGTCAGGTCCAGCAGGAAGACGCTGTCGGTTGCGATGCGGCCCAGCGCCTGCTCCGAGGGCGAGAAATAGTCGGCGGCGCCGATCCAGGTCGCCTGCAGCCGCGCGGTCCAGCCCGCGACGGGCTCGACCTCGGTGTAGCCGGTGATACGGAAGGGCGAGACGGCGTCGCTGCTGTAGTCAATGTAGCGGCCGGCCCGCTCGTCGAACACCTCGCCGCGCTGCCAGGTGACCAGCGCGCCGGCGGTCAGCATCGGGTCGACCCGCCAGTCGGCGGTGGCCTCGATGCCGCGGAACTTCTGCGGCGAGCGCAGCGGGATCAGCGGGCAGAAGGTCTGGCCGGCGCAGGACGGGTCGTTCTGCAGCAGCGACGCCTTCTTGGAACGCGAGCGGAAGCCCGCCAGCGACAGCTCCACCGGCCCGATGGCGCCGCGCACGCCGATCTCGTACTGGTCGGAGGTGGCCGGCTCCGGCGTGATGGTGGAAGGGTCGCGCACGCCGCGGGCGGCGCGGCCCAGCTGGCTCAGCTCCGCTCCCTGGCTGAAGCCGCCATAGAGCTGCAGGCCGGCGGTCAGGTCGTAGATGGCGCCGGCGTTGAACAGCCACAGGTCGCTCTCGCCCAGGTCGCCGGGCGTGGCCGGGCGGGGCAGGGTCGGGTCGAAGGCGTCGTCGCCGACCTCGCCCCGGTACAGCTCGCGCCGGCCGCCGCCGGTGAAGCGGATGCCGCCCATCTCCAGCTCGCCCTGGGCGAACAGGCCGTAGGTGCGCAGGATCGTCTCCGGCGCGATGTAGCCGGTGACGGCGCCGCCGCGCGCCGGGTCGACCAGCAGGCGGATGACCCGGCTGCGCTGGAAGTCGGCGCCGTACTCCAGTTCCAGCACCGGGCCGCCGAAGTCGATCTCGCTGGCGAGCGTCGAGCGCAGGCCGTAGGTGCCGTTGGTGCGGTCGTCGTTGAAGAAGTCGGGACGGCCGCCGTTGGCGTCCTGGAAATTGGTGCGCTGCTTGTAGGTCTGCTCCTGCAGGAAGCCCGACAGGAACAGCTTCTGGCCCAGCACCTCGTCCGCCTCGAAGGACAGGGCCAGCGTGTACAGCTTGTCGACGCTCTCGTCGCTGAAGGGGTTGGGCGTTACCTCGATGACCCGGGGCCGCTCCGCGCCGGCCGCGATGTCGGCGCCGCTGGCCGCGTACTGCCGGCCCGGATCCTCGCGGTACCAGGTGCCGGTCAGGCGCAGCCGTGCCGCGTCGGACAGGGCGTAGCCGAGCGACCCGTTCATCGAGAGCGCGTCATAGGCGGTGCCGACCGCGTAGCCGCCCTCGGGCGTGCGGGCGGCGCCCGCGTCCGTGTAGCCCAGCCCCAGATAATAGTCCCAGGCGCCCGGCGCCTGGCCGAAGCCGGCATAGAGGTCGTGGCTCCAGGTGCCGCCGGGATGGTCGGTGGTGAAGCCGGTCTGGACCACCCCGTCCACCTCCACCGCCGCCGACTTGGCGCGGCGGGTGATCAGGTTGACGATGCCGCCGGGCGCGCCCGCGCCGTACAGCGCCGTGGCGCCGCGCACCACCTCGACCTGCTCCAGCGCGAAGGGGCTGACCTGGAAGGCGGCGTTGCAGGTGGAGGGGCGCAGCTCCTGGTTGGCCGGCACGCCGTTGATCTGGAAGTTCGCGGTGCGGCCGCGGATCTTGGTCAGGCAGCCGCTGCGGCCGCCGGTGCTGACGTTCAGGCCGGGGACGGTGGTGTCCAGCACCTTCAGGATGTTCTGCGACAGGCGCAGCTGCTCGGCCAGCGTCTCCTGGTCCAGCACCGAGACCGGGGTGATGACCTCCCGGATCTGCTGGCCGGTGCGCGAGCCGGTGACGGTGATCTCCTCGATCCGGCCCGGCTCGCCGGCGGCGGTGGCGCTCTGGGCCCGGGCGGAGAGGGGAGCCAGCGCGGCGAGGGCGGCGGTGGCGAGCAGGACGGCGCGCATGATCGGTCCGGACGGTTCTGCAATTGAGAATGGCTTGCAGCTGACTACCCCGTCCGCGCAGACGTGTCAATGCGATGCATTCTCAACAACAGGCGACGCGCAACCCCGCCGAGGCCGGACGGGCGGGAGGCGGGAAGACGTGGACGGGCGCGTTCCCTCTCCGCAGGGAGCAGGCGGCAGGGGCTTTCGTCCGCAATTGCGGATGGCCGGTCAGGGCAGCGCTCTCTTTGTCGGCGCCCTCTCTGCCGCTTGCCCCGAGGAGGGCGGTCGCGGGTTCCAGGCATGATTACGCCCTGCGGGCACACCGTCGCGGAAGACACGATGCCGACCACCCCGACCGACTCAGGCTATGCCGGCCAGTGGTACCTGCAGCCCGCCACGGGGCTGGACTTCACCCTGCTGTGGGACGAGTACCGGGGCCGGGGCGTCACCATCGGCGTGGTCGATACCGGCTTCGACCACGACCATCCGGACTTCGCGGGCCGGATCGACAGGGCCATCGATTACGATGCGGTCGACCGGGACGACAATGCCTCGGCCACCGGCGACGATGTCCACGGCTTCACCGTCGCCCGCATCCTGGCGGCCGGCATCAACGACGGCGGCACTGTCGGCGCCGCGCCGGGCGCCACCCTGGCCGGCTTCCGCATGGGCGCGGTGAACCAGCGCACGGCCGAGCAGGAGGTGGCGCTGCTGCAGCGCCAGGGCGCGGTCGACATCTCGCACAACAGCTGGAGCTACAGCGGCCGGCCGTTCTTCGACGATTTCGCCAAGCCGGCCTTCGCCCCGGCGGCCCAGGCGGTGCGCGACGCCGCCGCCACGGGGCGCGACGGGCTGGGAACGGTCTTCGTGCGCTCCGCCGGCAACTACCGGGCGCAGGGCGACGATCTCGGCGCGCACAATTACGGCAACGACCGCCACGCCATCACGGTGGGCGCGGTGGACCGCAACGGCATCGTGCAGTCCTTCTCCAACCCCGGCGCGGCGCTGATGCTGGCGGCACCGGGCGACGCCACCTCCTGGGCGGCGCCGCTGGTGTCGGGCACGGTGGCGCTGATGCTGGAGGCCAACCCGGCCCTGGGCTGGCGCGACGTGCAGGACATCCTGGCCTACACCGCCCGCCAGACCGATCCCGGCCGGGCGGGTTGGCTGGTCAACGGCGCGCAGGGCTGGAACGGCGGCGGCCTGACCTTCAGCCGCGACTACGGCCACGGCATCGTCGATCCCCGCGCCGCCGTGCGGCTGGCGGAGAGCTGGACCATCCCTGCGTCCACCAGCGCCAATGAGCGCTCGCTGACCGGCTCCAGCCAGACGCAGCTTTCCATCCCCGACGGCGGCGCCTCGGGCATCACCAGCGGCATCGCCGTGACGGGCGGGCTGCGGCTGGACCGGGCGGTGGTGACCCTGGACATCGAGCATGCCAGGGCCGGCGATCTGCAGCTCTTCCTGACCTCGCCCGCCGGCACGCGGGTGGCGCTGTACGACCGGATCGGCAACGGCGCCACGACCGGGCCGTTGCGCTTCTCCACGTCGGTGGAGGCGTTCCGGGACGAGGCCGGGGCCGGCACCTGGACTCTCGGCGTGGTGGACGCCGCCGCCGGCAATGCCGGCACGCTCAGGGGCTGGTCGATCGCTCTGTACGGCGACACGCCGACCGACGACACGGTCCATGTCTTCACCGACGCCTTCGGCACTCTTTCCGGCACGTCGCGCGCCACCCTGCGCGATGCCGGCGGGCGCGACGTGCTGAACGCCGCCGCGGTCGGCCAGGGCATGGTGCTGGACCTGCGCGCCGGGGCCTCATCCACCATCGCCGGCCGCACCCTGACCATCGAGGCGGGGGCGCAGATCGAGGATGCGGTGGGCGGCGACGGCGCCGACCGCATCACCGGCACCGCGCTCGCCAACCGGCTGCGGGGTGGGCGCGGCGACGACACGCTGCAGGGCGGGGCTGGCGACGACACGCTGGAGGGCGGCGCCGGCAGCGACGAGGCGCGCTTCGCCGGGACCCGGGCCGAGTACCGCTTCACCGAACTCTCCGGCGGCGTGGTCGAGGCGACGGGACCCGACGGCACCGACCGCCTGACGGGCATCGAGTTCGTGCGCTTCGGCGACGGCCCGGCCGTGGCGGTCGGCACGCTGTTCGGCATGCCGTCGATCGGCACCGGGCGCACCGAGGCGGAGGCGCTCGGCCTGTCCGGCGGCTACCGGGCGGAGGCGGTGCGCTTCGCCTCGGGCGGGCAGCTCATCATGGTGCCCACGGGCGCCACCGGGACCGCGACGGGCACCTTCACCGGCGCCGCCGGCAGCTACGTCATGACCGTCGCCTACCATGACGAGTCGGACGGGCGGGCGCTGCTGGGCGTCCGCATCAACGGCGCGCCGGTGCAGAGCTGGGCCTTCGACGCCGACCCGGCCGTGACGGGCGGCGGCGGGGCGGTCGCGGCCAACCTCATGACCCGCTCCTTCGCCGTGACCCTGGCGCCGGGCGACACCATCGCCCTTGAGGGGCAGTTCCGCCCCAGCGAGCATGCCCGGCTGGACTGGATCGAGCTGTCGCCGAGCAACCCGCCGCCGCCCGGGGCCCGCCTCGCCCTCGGCCGCACCGAGGCCGAGGCGCTGGACCTGTCCGGCGGCTATGCGCGGGAGGCGAAAAGCTTCGCGTCGGGCGGGCAGCTCATCATGCTGCAGACCGGCACCAACGGCAGCGCCTCCGGCCGCTTCGACGGTCCCGCCGGCCGCTACAACCTCGCGGTCGCCTACCATGACGAGAGCGACGGCGCCTCGCTGCTGGGGGTGAGCGTCAACGGCGCGTCCGTCTCCACCTGGACGCTGAACGCCAACCCGGCGGTCTCCGGCGGCGCCGGCGCGGTGGCGGCGAACCGGGTGGTGAGGACCGTCACGGTCGACCTCGCCCCCGGCGACATCGTCGCGCTGAATGGGCAGTTCCGCACCGGCGAGCATTCGCGGGTGGACTGGATCGAGCTGAGCGCCGCCCCGCCGCCCTCCTCGACCCCGCCCCCGGCCGGGGTGGGGCGGACCGAGGCGGAGGCGATGGCGCTCTCCGGCTACGCCGCCGAGAGCGTCAGCTTCGCCTCGGGCGGGCGGCTGGCGCGGCTGACCGCGACCGAGGGCACCGCCCGGGCGTCCTTCACCGGGCCGGACGGCGATTACGTGCTGCGCGTCGCCTACCATGACGAGTCCGACGGGGCGCCGGTGCTGGGCCTGTCGGCGGGCGGGGTGGGCCTCGCCTCCTGGACCTCCAACGCCAGCCCCGGCGGCAGCGGGCCGACCACCGGCAACCGCATCGTGCGCGAGGTCGCGGCGACGCTGCGGACCGGCGATGTGCTGGAGGTCTCCGCCCTGCGCGGCGGCGACGATCTGGCACGGCTGGACTGGATCGAGGTGGTGGCCGCGCCCTCCATGACCGCCGCCGCCGCTCCGGCCTCGCAGGGCGACGGGCTGCAGCTGCTGGGCATCGGGGACGGCGGATGGGGCTGGGTCGCCTGATCCGGGCGCGGGAAGGCGGGGCGCCACGGTTCCGCCGCGCCCGCTCCACGGAAGCGCCACGGGCCGGCGCGACCATCGCCGAACCGCGCGGTTGGCTTTACCCGCGCCCGCCGCGCAACCTGAGGACCAGACCCATGAGCGTCCGCCCGTCCCTCCGCCCGGACAGGTCCCATGGCTGAGACAGTCCTATCGGGGCTGCGGCGGCTGCGGGCGGTGATGCGGCCCTGGGCCCGCCCGGCGCTGGCGGCCTCGGGCGCCGTGGCCGCCAGCCTGGCGGGACTGCTGCTGCTGAGCTTCGCCTGGGCGCTGGCCACCCTGCCGCTGCCCGGCGGCTTCGAGGAGGCGGGGCGGGGCGCGGTGGCGATCCGGGCGGCGGACGGGTCGCTGCTGGCCTGGCGCGGCGTCGCCCGCGGCGGCCAGGTGGTGCCGTCGGCGCTGCCGCCGCACGTGACCCGCGCCGTGCTGGCGATGGAGGACCGGCGCTTCCACGCGCATGGCGGCATCGACCTGGCCGGCATCCTCCGGGCGGCGGTGCAGAACGTCACGGCCGGCGAGGTGCGGCAGGGCGGCTCCACCATCACCCAGCAGCTCGCCAAGACGCTGTTCCTGACGCCGGAGCGGACCTTCACCCGCAAGCTGCAGGAGGTGCTGCTGGCCTATTGGCTGGAGCGGCGGATGACCAAGGACGAAATCCTGGGCCGCTATCTGGAGACGGTCTATCTCGGCGCCGGCGCCCATGGCCTGCCGGCAGCGGCCCGGCGCTATTTCGGCAAGGACGCCAAGGATTTGACGCTGCCGGAGGCGGCCATGCTGGCCGGGCTGATCCAGGCGCCGTCCCGCTACGCGCCCACCCGGTCGGTGGAGACCGCGCGCGAACGGGCGTCGGTGGCGCTGGCGGCCATGGCGGACGCCGGCTTCATCACGCGCGAGCAGGCGGAGCAGGCGCGGCGTCAGCCGGCGACCCTGGCGCTGGCGCCCGGGGATCTGCCGGGCGCCGGCCATTTCGCCGACTGGGTGGACGGCCAGGCGCGGCGCCTGCTGGGCGGGGCCGGCGGCACGGCCGAACTGGAGACCACGCTCGATCCCCGGCTGCAGGAGCTGGCAGGGGCGGTGGTGGCGCGGGCGCTGGACGGGGAGGGGCGCGAGAAGGGCGTGGGCGAGGCGGCGCTGGTGGCGTTGCGCGCCGACGGCGCGGTGGTGGCGATGGTCGGCGGCCGCGACTACGACTCCTCCTCCTTCAACCGGGCGGTCCAGGCGCGGCGGCAGCCGGGCTCGCTGTTCAAGCTGTTCGTCTATCTGGCGGCGCTGGAATCGGGGATGCGGCCCGACGACCGGGTGGAGGACGCGCCGCTGCGCATCGGCGAATGGGAGCCGCGCAACCTCGACGGCAAGTTCCGCGGCGCCGTGCCGCTGCGCGAGGCCTTCGCCCAGTCGCTGAACGTCGCCACCGTCGCGGTGCAGGAGCGGGTGGGGCGCGGCCGGGTGGCGGCGCTGGCCCGCTCGATGGGTGTGCCGGCGGAGGAGGTGGGGCCGGCGCTGGCGCTCGGCACCGTCGAGGCGAGCCTGCTGGAGATCACCGCCGCCTACGCCGCCGTCGCCGCCGGAACCGAGCGGGTGGAGCCCTACGGCATAAGGGCGCTGCGCGGCCCCGGCGCGCTGGGCTGGGTCCGGCCGCCGCCGGCCGCGCGCCGGGCCGCCTGGCCGCGCGAGACCATGCTGGACCTGCTGGGCGCCGTGGTGCGCACCGGCACCGGGCGGGCGGCGGCCCTGCGCGTCCCGGCCTACGGCAAGACCGGCACGACGCAGGAGAACCGCGACGCTTGGTTCGTCGGCTTCGCCGGCGACCTGGTGGTGGGCGTCTGGGTCGGCAACGACGACGGCCGGCCGATGGACCGCGTCACCGGCGGCGGCCTGCCGGCCCGGCTCTGGGCCGCCTTCATGGGCGGGGCGCTGGCCGCCGTTCCGCCCACCCTCGTGGCCGAGACGCCGGCGCCGGCGCCGGTGGCCGAACCGCCCCTGCCCGAGCCGCCCGTGCCCGAACTCCCCAAGGCGCAACCGCTGCCGGAGGCGCCGCCGCCCAAACCGGCGCCGGTGCGCCGGCCGGTCATCGGCGTGCCGCTGGTCATCGATACCGGTACGCTGCGCCTGGCCGGGCGCGAGATCCGGCTGATCGGGGTGGAGCCGCTGGCGGGTCCCCAGGCCCGTGCCTTCGCCGCCTATATCGGCGGGCGCGAGGTCGCCTGCACGCCGGTGACGGGCGACCTCCACCGCTGCGAGGTGGATGGCTGGGATCTGTCGGAGGCGGTGCTCTTCAACGGCGGCGGCCGCGCCACCCGCGACGCCCCGCCCGCCCTGCTCGCCGCCGAGGAACGCGCCCGCGCCGACCGCAAGGGCGTGTGGGGCGGACGGTAGGCCCAGCCTCCCGAAATCGCGCTCCCCGCCGGGGGCCGGCACCCAGGATGCGCGGTACCGGGCGCCCGATCCGGCGTGCCATAAGCGGCCGACCCCTGGAACCGGATTCCGATCATGCCGCTGCTGTCCCACGCGGACCTCACGCCCGAGGATTTCCTCACCTTCTTCCGCCTGGCCGACGCCGCGAGCGAGGGCATCGCGGCGCCCGACGGCTGGCGCTCGCTGGTCGCGGCCGATCTCGGGCTGGAGCCCGGCCGCTTCGATGGCGACTGGTACGAGAAGGGCGGGGCGCTCGGCGGGGCGGCGGCGCGGGTGACGGTGAAGGACGGCACGCTCGCCGTGTCCTTCCGCAACACCGACAGCGCCATCGACTATGCCGACTATCCGCGCCTGACCATCGACCCCAACGCGCCGCTGGTCGGCCGCTCCGCCTACATCTGGGCCTTCGACGGGCTGCTGAAGGCCGTCGCCGACTATGCCCGCGACCCGGCCAACGGGGTCGAGCGCGTCTGGGTGACGGGGCACAGCCTGGGCGCCGCCGCGGCCAACCAGCTGCGCGACCTGGCCTCGGGCGGCGACCGCTACGGCGACGTGTTCGACGACGCCACCTACGTCACGGTGGGATCGCCGCTGGTCGTGGACGATGAGGGGCCGATCTATAATTTCGGCTACGACAACGACATCTTCTTCCGCACCGTGAACCTGTTCCGCGGCGGCAACGCGTCGGCGCCGGACAACCTCGTCTTCTACGACGCCGGCTATGCCGGAGGCGCCGGGCGCGCCCTGGCCCCGCACAGCCTGGGCGGCCTGTTCGAGCATCCCGACGCCTATTTCACCGGCATCGAGCGGCTGGTCGCCGCCCGGGTGGACGAGATCCCCGGCCTGGACCAGGATCAGCTGGTGGTGGTCGATGCCTTCGACGGGGCGGTGGTGAATCCCCGCCCGGATCGCGCCGCGCTGATGCTGGGCGAGCGGGCGGAGGCCGACACCATCACCGGCGGCGCCGGGGCCGACACCATCGTCGGCGGGGGCGGCGACGACCGGCTGGCGGGCGGCGGCGGCGCCGACCTGTTCCGCTTCGTCTTCGACGCGCAGACCGCCGCCGGCAGGGCCACCATCGCCGATGCCGGGCCGGGCGACGCGGTGCAGGTCGCGGGCCTCGCGCTCGCCCCGGCGGCCAGCGCCGACGCGGCGGCGCTGACGGCCGGCGGCTGGGCGGTGTCTGCGGCCGAGGGCGTCACGCTGCTCTCCTTCGGGCTCGACGCGGCGCCCGGCGCCGATTTCGCGGTGCGGCTGGCCGGCATCCTCGGCACCGGCGACTTCACCGTATCGGGCGACACGCTGGTGATCGGCGGCGCCATCGCCTGAGGCGGGTGCCATGCCGGCGGCGCCCGCGACCCTGGGATGCCGCCCGATGCCGCTGACCGGAACGCCTCCGGCCACGCCGCCGGCCGCCTCGCCGCCATGTCCGGCCGGGTGTGTCTGACCGCCCGGGTCTTCCAGGCCGGACGCTTGCGCGGCGTCGGCGACGTGCCCAGCGACGGGGCGTCGGGATAAGCCGACGCTCCTCCCGACCTACGGGTTCACGCCGCGCGGATGCCGGCCAGGAAGCGGTCGACGCCGGCGCGCAGCACCTCCGCCTGCCGGCCCAGGTCGCCGGCCGAGGCGACCAGCTGGGAGGCGGCGGCGCCGGTCTCGCCCGCGGCCTCCGCCACCGTCCCGATGCTGGAGGAGACCGACGCGGTGCCAGCGGCGGCCTCCTGCACGTTGCGGGCGATCTCGCCGGTCGCGGCACCCTGTTCCTCCACCGCGGCGGCGATGGCCGACGCGACGTGGTTCAGCTCGTCGATGGTGCCGGCGATGCCGCGGATGGCCGTGACCGCCTCGTCCGACACGGCGCGCATCGCCGTAACCTGGGCGCTGATCTCCTCGGTCGCCCGGGCGGTCTGGGTGGCGAGCTGCTTGACCTCGCTCGCCACCACGGCGAAGCCCTTGCCGGCCTCGCCAGCGCGGGCCGCCTCGATGGTCGCGTTCAGCGCCAGCAGGTTGGTCTGGCCGGCGATGTCGGCGATCAGCTGCACCACCGCGCCGATCCGCTCGGCGGCGTCCGACAATCCGGCCACGGTACGGTCGGTGCGCGCGGCGGCCTCGACCGCGTCGGCGGCGGCGCCGGTGGATTGCGCCACCTGCCGGGCGATCTCCCGGACCGAGCTGGACAGCTCCTCGGCGGCACTCGCCACGGTCTGCACGTTGGCGGTGGCCTGCTCCGACGCCGACGCCACGACCGTGGTCTGGCGGGCGGTCTCCTCGGCGGTGGCGGACATGCTCTCGGCGGTGGCGTTCAGCTCGGTCGCGGCCGAGGCGAGCGTCTTCAGCGACGCCTCGATCTCCGCCTCGAAGGCGGCGATATGGCGCTCGACCGCCTCCTGGCGCAGGCGCTTGCGCTCCTGCTCCGCGCGCTCCAGCTCGGCCAGGCGGCGGTTCTCGATTGCCGCGCGCTTGAACACCTCCAGCGCCCGGGCCAGCACGCCGATCTCGTCCCGGCGCTGGGCGCCCGCGATCTCGACCTCCAGCTCGCCCCGCGCCAGCCGCTCCGTGACCTCGGCCGTTTCGTTCAGCGGGCGGACGACGCGGGCGATGACGGTCCAGAAGGCCAGCGCGATGGCGACCAGGCCGCCCGCCACCGTCCCCGCCAGCACCAGCCGGGAGACGTCGTAGGCCCGGTCCGAGGCGGCGTACTCGCGCTGGGCGACCTCGATCTGCAGATCGACCAGCTTGCCCACCGCCATGCTGAGCGGCTCGACCGCCGGATACATTTCCTGGTCGGCGAAGCGGGCCAGCTCCGCCTTGTCGCTGCCGGCCAGGATTCCGAGCAGCTTGGCGATGGCGGCGTCGGCCGGCGCCCGCGCCGCCTCCACCTGGCCCGCCAGCGCCTTCTCCTCGGGTGTCAGGTATGTCGCCCGGTAGGCGCCCCAGCGCGTCTCGATGTCCTTGGTGGCGGCGCGGACCATGCGCGCGGCCTCGGGCCAGGGCAGGGTGCCGGCGCGGGCCTTGTGCACGCTGTCGACGACATTGACCGCGTACTGGTCGGAGATGAGCTTCAGGTCGCGCAAGGGCACGACGCGGTCGTTGTAGACCGTCTGCAATCCTGTATTCGCCGTCTCAAGCGAGGTCCAGCCGGTCACGGCCTGCAGCAGCAGCATGGCACTCAGGGCGACAAGCGCCGCCAGCAGACGGGCCTTGATCGTCAGCGTCTTCACTTCATTCACCGTATTATTGGGTGCGAGCGGCGCGCGGGGCGCGGCGGGACTCGATCGGCGGGGGAGATACCTGAAATTTCGGCTGATCCTAACTAGCCGTAGGTGCTAGAATATTAGGCATATATGTGAACGCGTGTTCGTCGATCCGGCAGCGCGGGGCTCCTCAACGCCTTTCAAGGGGCCGCGGCGCCCGTGTCCGCCTCGCCCAGGCGGCGGCGCAGAATCGCCACCTCGCGCTCCAGTTCGCGGACGCGGCGGGCCAGCTCCTGCTTGCTGAGGCCGCCCTCCTGCCGCCAGCGATAGTAGGTCATGCGCGAGACGCCGAGCTCGCGCACCACCTCGACGATGCGGGCCCCCTCCGCCAGCCGGCGCTCGGCCAGCGCCAGCATCGCCGCGACCTCGTCCGGGCCGTGACCGCGCCGCATCGCCGCCTCCCTCAGCTCGACTGCCAGGAGCCGCGGACCCAGGCCCCGGCGACCCACGTGCCCAGCACCCGCAGATCCGGCGACAGCAGCGCCATGTCGGCGGCGCGGCCGGGCAGGAGGCGGCCGTGGCTCGCCTCCAATCCCAGGAACTCGGCCGGGTAGAGCGACGCCATGCGCAGCGCCTCCTCAAGGCTGACGCCCAGGAGATCGACGGCGTTGCGCACGGCTTGGGCCATGTCGATGTCGGCGCCGGCGAGCACCCCGTCCGCCGTCACCAGCCGCCCGTCCTGGCGCCGGATGGTGCGGCCGTAGAGCTGGAACTCGGTGGCGTCGGTGCCGGTCGGGCTCATGGCATCGGTGACCAGGAACAGCTTGCCGCGGGGCTTCAGGGCGAGCGCCAGCCGCAGCATGGCGGGATGGACATGCACCCCGTCGCAGATGATGCCGCACCAGCTGCCCGGGTCCAGCAGCGCCGCCCCGGCGATGCCGGGCTCGCGCCCGGTCAGCGGCGGCATGGCGTTGAACAGATGGGTGAAGCCGCGCAGGCCTGCCGCCAAGGCATCCCGGGTGCGCTCCAGCCCGGCGGCGGAATGGGCGCCGGCGAGCACCAGCCCGGCACCCGCCAGCCGCGCGATGTCGTCGATCTCCACCATGTCAGGCGCCAGCGACAGCAGCACGCGACCCTCGGGGAAGCGGGCGGGCAGGCCGGCCAGCCACTCCACATCCTCCGGCGCCGGGCGGCGGATGGCGCCCTCCTCATGTACCCCCTTGCGGGCGGGGCTGAGGAACGGCCCCTCCAGATGGATGCCCAGCACGCCGGAGCCCGGGATGCGCGCGGCGCGCTCCGCCGCCTCCGCCGCACGGCGCATGCCCTGGGGCCGGTCGGTGATGAAGGTCGGCAGCAGGGCCGTGGTGCCGAAGCGCCGATGCGCGGCGGCGATGGCCAGCGCGCCCTCGACCGTCGGCATGTCGTTGAACAGCACCCCGCCGCCGCCATTGACCTGGGTGTCGATGAAGCCCGGCACCAGCAGGCTGCCCTCCGGCAACCGCTCCTCCCTGGCGCCCGGCGCGGCGTCGCCCGCCACCAGATCCAGCACGCGCCCGCCCTCCAGCAGCAGCGATTCTCCGTCAAGCGTCGTGTCGCCGGTGAAGATCCGCGCGCCCGTCAGCAGCGTCCGCATCGCATGCTCCGTTCCAGATGATTCCGCCCGTACCTTTCGGCCGTCATCCCGGCGGAAGCCGGGACCCAGGGGTTGCAGCCATATAAGGGCTATGAAGCACGCCCGTAGGTCGCATGGAGGCGAAGCCGCAATGCGACCTGACCTTGCCGGGATGTCGCATTGCGCTCCGCTCCATGCGACCTATGAACCATATCCGTGCTGCATCGGCCGCATCCATGGCCCAACGGGTCCCCTCCGTCATATCGTCTCGGTCACTTTCCGCAGGTTGGCCGGCCGGTCGGGGTCCAGGCCCCGGGCCAGCGACAGGGCCGGCACCGCGCCGTAGAAGGCCTGCACGGCGGCCAGCGGCGCCAGCTCGGCCGGGATGCCCGAGGGCAGCGGCAGGGGCGTGGCGCCCGTCACCAGCGGGTCGGTCGCCATGACCCGGGCGCCCAGCCGCACCAGGGCCGCGGCGGTGCCGCGCGAGGGTCCGGCGGTGGGATCGTCCTGGCTCAGCGCCAGAACCGGGAAGCCCGGGCCGACCAGCTCCAGCGGCCCATGCATGACCTCGGCGGCGCTGAAGGCCTCGGCATGCAGCCGGCAGGTCTCCTTGAACTTCAGCGCCATCTCGGCCGCCGCCCCCATGCCCGGCCCGCGCCCGACGACATAGAGGTTGCCGGCCTCCTCCAGCGTAGCCAGGGCGGGGCCCCAGTCGCAGCCCTGCGCCGCCTCCAGCCAGGCCGGCGACGAGCGGGACGTCTCCAGCAGCTCCGTTTCGCCGGTCCAGTGCGCGGTCAGGTGCAGGAAAGCCAGCGCCGAGGTCAGGAACGACTTGGTGGCGGCGACGCTGCGCTCCGGCCCCGCATGCAGCGGCAGCACCAGGTCGCACAGGCCCACCAGCGGCGCCGTCTCGTCATTGACGATGCCGACGACCAGCGCGCCGGACGATTTCGCCATCTCCGACAGGCGCAGCAGGTCGGGGCTGCGGCCGGACTGGGAGACGGCCAGGAACAGCGCGCCCTTCAGATCCAGCGGCGCGCGGTAGAGCGACACGACCGACGGCCCGATGGAGGCCACCGGCACGCCCAGCCGCGTCTCCAGCAGGTACTTGCCGTAGGTGGCGGCATGGTCGGAGCTGCCGCGCGCGCAGGTGACGGCGAGGCGCGGCGGCGAGCGGCGCAGCCGGGCGGCGAGATCCTCCAGAGCGGGGCGGCAGGCCTCCAGCTGGCGCCGGGCGGCGGCGGGCGCCTCGGCGGCCTCCTGGGCCATGAGCGTGTCGGCGGGTCGGGTCATCGGGCGGTGTCCAGGCTTGGGGAATGGGCAAGGGTGCGGGCCATCAGCAGCGCGCCGTCCAGCGCGTCGCCCTCCGGCTGGCTCAACAGGCGGCGGGCCCAGGGCGGCAGCCAGGGCGTGATCGGATCGGCCAGGCCGCCCATCAGGCAGACCGACGGCGCGCCGAGATCGGTCAGCGCGCGGATATGGTCGGAGAGGTCGGCGGCGGCGGCGGCGACGATGGCGGCGGCTACCGGGTCGCCCCCACCGGCATGCTCCAGCACCAGCGGCGCGAAGCCGCCGAAATCGCCGGGTTTGGCGGCTCCCGCCCAGGCGACGACCGATGCGGGCGTGCCGCCCAGCCGGTCCATCACGGCCCGGGTGAAGGGGGAGGGCGCCTCCAGCCCGTCATGGGCACGAAGGCTGCGGCGCACCGCCTCGCGGCCGATGGAAGCGCCGCTGCCGCCGTCGGACACCTCGAAGCCCCAGCCTCCGACGGCATGGCCTTTTCCGCCCACCAGCGCGTAGCCGGCGCTGCCGGTGCCGGCGATCAGGATGGCGCCATCGCGCCCCGCGAAGGCGCCCATGCAGGCTGCGAAGGCGTCGGTCTCCGCCACCGCTCCGGCGAGCCGGGGCCCGGCTTCGAGGATGCGGGCGGAGTCCTCCGGCCCGCAGATGCCGGCCAGCCCCAGCCCGGCGCGGATGCGCGGCAGGGCATCGTCCAGCGACAGCCCGGCACCTGCCAGCGCCCGGGCCGCGGCGTCCAGGATGGCGGCCCAGGCGGTCTCCAGCCCCAGGCGGATGTTGGCGGGTCCGGCCACGGCCTCGCCCACCAGGGTCCCGTCCATCCGGCGGATGCGGACCCGGCAGCGCGTGCCGCCGCCATCCACCCCCATCAGCAGATCGGCGCTCATGCCGCCACCGCCCCGGCGGTCTCCCGTACCCAATGGTCGGGACCGACCCGGACCAGTTCGCCCGGGCCGGCGCTGAGCGCGCGGACCCGCGCCGCCTCGCCGGCGATGCGGCCGCCGGATTCGAAGGAGCGGCCGATGCGCGGTACGGCGTCCAGCAGCAGACGGGTGTACGGGTGGTGCGGCCGGCTGAGCACCGTCCCGGTCGGGCCGCTCTCGACGATCCGGCCGCGATAGATCACCGCCGTCTCCTCCGCCACATGGCGCGCGGTGGCGATGTCGTGGGTGATGTAGAGGAGTGCGATGCCGCGGTCCCGCTTCAGCCGGTTCAGCGTGTCCAGCACGCTCAGCCGGATGGAGACGTCGAGCATCGAGGTCGGCTCGTCGGCGATCACCACCTGCGGCTCCACCGCCAGCGCCCGCGCCAGGTTCACGCGCTGGCGCTGGCCGCCCGACAGCTCGTGCGGGTATTTGCGCAGGGTCGCGGCGGCGTCCAACTCCACCTGGCGCAGCAGCGCCGCGGCCGCCGCCTCCCGCCCCGCGCGGTCCAGGTCGGGGCGGTGCAGGGCCAGCGGCCGCTCCAGATGGTGCGCCACAATGTGGGCGGGGTTCAGCGCGGCGAAGGGGTCCTGAAAGACCATCTGCACCCGCCGGCAATAATCCAGCCTCTCCGCCCGCCCGCGCAGCCGAGTCACGTCCCGGCCGCTCAGCACGATATGGCCCTCGTCGGGCTGGACCAGGCGGGTCAGCACCTTGGCGGCCGTGCTCTTGCCCGACCCGCTCTCGCCCACCAGCGCCAGCGCGCGGCCGGGGACCAGGGTCAGGCTGAAATCCTGCAAGGCCCGCACCGGCGTCGAGCCGGGGAAGGTGACGCTCAGGCGGCGCAGCTCCAGCACCGGGCGGTATTCGCTGTCGCTCATGGCACCGTTTCCGCTGTCGCTCATGGCACCGTCTCCGGGGCGGGCAGGCCAGGCAGCGAGGCCCAGAGCTTGGCCGTGTAGGGGTGGCGGGGGGCGGCGATCATGGCGGCGGGCGGTCCGACCTCGACCAGTTCGCCCTTCAGCATGATGCCGACCCGGTCGCAGAACTGGCTCATCAGCGCCAGATCGTGGGTGATGAACAGGACGGAGAAGCCCAGGCGGCGGCGCAGCTCCGTCACCTCCTCCAGGATCTCGCGCTGCACCACCACGTCCAGCGCCGTGGTCGGCTCGTCCATGATGACCAGCTTGGGCGACAGGGCCAGCGCCATGGCGATGACCAGCCGCTGGCGCATGCCGCCGCTGAAGCGGTGGGGATGGTCGCGCAGCCGGTCCGGCGCGATGCCGACCATGCGCAGCAGCTCGGCGCTGCGCTCGCGGATCTCCGCCCTGTCGCGGACGCCGTGCGCCTCGAACAGGTCGCGGAACTGCGCCTCGATGGTCAGCAGCGGGTTCAGCGCGTTCATGGCGCTCTGCAGTACGACGCTGAGGTCGCGCCAGCGCCATTGCCGCAACGCCTCGCCCTCAAGCGCCATCACCTCCACCCCGTCCAGGTGGACGCTGCCGCCGGTGACGAAGGCGGGCGGGCGGTGCAGGCGCGCCACGGCGAAGGCGACGGTGCTCTTGCCCGACCCGCTCTCCCCCGCCAAGCCCAGCACCTCGCCCGGGCCGACATCGAAGGAGACGCGGTGGACGGCGCGGACGAGCTGGTCGCCCGTGGCGTAATCGACGCAGAGATCGCGGACGGAGAGAAGCGGCGCGGTCATGCGGGCCTTCTCCCCGTGGCGAGGGCCAGCAGGTCCGGCTTGACCCGGATGGTGCGCAGGCGCGGGTTGGCGATCTCGTCCAGCGCGAAGTTCACCAGCGACAGGCCGCTGCCGAACAGGATCAGCGTCAGGCAGGGTGCCGCCATCTCCCACCAGGCGCCGACCTGCAGCGCCGAGGTGCTTTGCGCGTGGTAGAGCATGGTGCCCCAGGACACCACCAGCGGGTCGCCGAGCCCCAGGAACTCCAGCGTCGCCTCGGTCACCACGGCGTAGAGCACGCTGCCGATGAAGTTCAGCCCGACCAGCGACACCAGGTTGGGCAGCAGCTCCCAGCCGATCACCCGCAAGGCCGGCTCGCCCAGCAGCTCCGCCGCCCGCACGAAGTCGCGCTGGCGCAAGCTCAGGGTCTGGGCGCGCACCACGCGGGCGCCCCAGCCCCAGGAGGTGAAGCCGATGATGCCGGCGATCACCCAGGGCCCGGCCTGCCCGATGAAGGCGGCCAGCACCAGCATCAGCGGCAGGTTGGGGATGACCAGCACGATGTTGGTGAGCAGGCTCAACGCCTCGTCCACCCGGCCGCCGAAATAGCCGGAGGTCACGCCGACCGCGACGCCGATCAGGGTCACCAGTGCCCCCGCCGCCAGCCCCACGGCCAGGGAGGTGCGGGCGCCGTGCAGCGTCTGGGAGAGCACGTCGCGGCCCATGCGGGTGCTGCCCATGACATGCTCGGCGCTGGGCGGCTCGTGCGGGCGGGCGACGCGCTGGTTGGGGGCGGCGGGGGCAATCACCGGCGCCAGCAGGGCCAGCGCCAGGAACAGCGCCACGATGGCGGCGCCGAATGCGGCCTTGGGATTGGCGAGCAGGGTGGAGGCGACATGGCGCATGGCTCAGGCCCTCCTCAGGCGGGGGTCGATGGCGAGGCACACCAGGTCGGCGGCCAGGTTGGCCGTCAGCATGGCGAGCGTCATCAGCAGCAGCTGGCCCTGGATCAGCGGATAGTCCCGCGCGGTGATGCCCTGGTAGAGCGTGTAGCCCAGCCCCGGATAGTTGAAGACCACCTCGGTCACCAGCGCCCCGCCGAAGACGGCACCCAGCGTCATGGCGAAGCTGGTGACGGCCGGCAGCAGCGCGTTGCGCGCGGCGTAGGCCATGCGCAGCCGCCTATCGTCCAGCCCCTTGGCCGTGCCCAGCGTGATGTAGTCCTCGCCCAGCAGGTTGATCATGCTGTTGCGCATGGTCACGACATAGCCGCCGAGCTGGGTCAGGGCCAATGTGAGCACCGGCAGCACCGCGTGCGCCGCCACGCTGCCGACGAATTCCGGCGTCCAGCCCGGGTCCAGCAGCGGCGCCCAGGCATAGCCGGTGGGCAGCCATTTCAGCGCGATGGCGAAGACGTAGAGCGCGACCAGCGAGATCACCAGCGGCGGCACCGCCTGCAGCATGACCGCCGCCGGCGCCCCCACCGCGTCGAACCGCCCGCCGCGCCGCCAGGCGGCATGGATGCCGGCCAGCGTGCCCACGGCGAAGGCGAGGAACGACGCGGTCAGCACCAGGAACAGGGTCCATGGCAGGGCCCGCAGCAGCACCTCGTTCACGGTCAGCGGATGGAACTTCACCGACAGGCCAAGGTCCCAGGTGAAGACCGAGGCGAGGTAGCGCAGATACTGCAGCGGCAGCGGCTGGTCGATGAAGCCGAAGGTGGCGCGCAGCGCCTCCATGCTCTCCGGCGGCAAGGCGGTGCCGGCCTGGGCGAACATGACGTCGACCGGGTCGCCGGGCATCAGGCGCGGCAGCAGGAAGTTGAAGGTCGCGGCGACCAGGAAGGCCGCGACGTAGAAGCCGATGCGTCGGAGCAGGAAGGCCATGGCGCTACCTCCGTCGGCCGCGAAGGGGCCGTCAGGGCGAGTTCGGGGAAGCCGGCGCCTCGGGTGAGGGGCCGGGCGGAACCGGGGAACCGCGGCCGGTCAGGCCGGGCGCACGGGTTCCAGCGACAGCAGGTGGAGCAGGCGCTCGGGCGTGCCGTCGAACACGTCGGGCCGTCCGCCCGGGTTGTCGGCGTTGAACCAGCCTTTGAAGCGCCTGGTGTTGTACTGGTACCAGATCGGGTTGCTGAACAGCGGCACGTAGGGGGTGCTGGCGGCCAGGATCGCCTGCACCTTGTCCATGGCGCGCCGCTGGGCGACGGGGTCGATGGTGGCGACGAAGGCGTCCAGCGCCTGGTCCAGCTCCGGATCGACGAAGCGGGTGGCGCCCCAGCGCGTCTTGCCGGCGAAGCGGGAATGGAAGCCGTTGTCGAAGGAGCGGTAGGGCGTCTCGCCGGTGAACAGCCCGTTGATCGCCATGTCGTAGTCGCCGGAGATCAGCTTCTGCGTCCAGGAGGCGGGCTCGGGCGTGGCGACCCTCGCGTCGATGCCGATGGCGTTCAGCCCTTCGGCCACCAGCTGCACGGCGTTCACCCAGTCGGTCCAGCCGTTGGGCGCCAGGATGAAGAAGCTGATCGGCGTGCCGTCGGGATGGTCGATGAAGCCGTCGCCGTTGACATCGCGGTAGCCGCTCTCGGCCAGCAGCGCGCGGGCGGCGTCCTTGTCGAACCGGGCGAAGCGGCCGAAGGACTTCTCGGCCTCGCGGTTGACCCAGTCCTGGTAGGTGCGCCCGATGCCGCTGGCGTACTCGTTCACCATGGGATAGCCGTAGCTGGCGATGTCCACGATGGCGCGGCGGTCCACCGCCATACTGACGGCGCGGCGGAACTTCACGTCGCGGAAGGCGCGGCGGTTGCCGGGGTCGCGGCTGTCGAAGTTCAGGTAGACCGCGACGGTGCCGCCCGGCGGGAACCAGTAGCGGTGGTGCGCCGGGTCGGCCGCGACGTAGGTGCGCTCGATGTCCGGCAGGAAGGCGCCGAACCAGTCCACCCCGCCTGATGATGCCGCCGTCAGCAGCTGCTCGTTGGTGCCGATCTGCGGGAAGCTCAGGCAGTCCACCTTCAGCGCGCCCGCGTCCCAGTAGTTCGGGTTGCGGCACTGGACATAGACTTGGTTGGTGAAGCGCTTCACCTCCGTCATCGGGCCGGTGCCGACCGGGTTGGGGTTGGTGAAGGTGACGGGGTCGGCGACCTTGCTCCAGACATGCTCGGCGACGATCGGCACGCGCACCAGCTCGAACGCCATGTTGGTGTTCACCTGCTTCAGCTGGAACACCACCGTGTGCGCGTCCGGCGCCTCCACCGAGGCGACGCGCTTCCAGATGTCCAGCGTGTCCAGCGCCCGGTGCTGGCGCAGCATCTCGAAGGTAAAGGCCACGTCGTGCGCGTCGAACGGATGGCCGTCGGACCATTTCACGCCCTCGCGCAGGCGGAAGGTCAGCTTCAGCAGATCGTCGGAGAAGTCGTAGTCGGTCGCCAGCCGGAAATGCGGCCGGCCGCCCTGCATCGAGTTGAAGATTATCAGCGGCTCGTAGACGAAGTCGCGGGTGCTGTGCAGCCGGGTCGTCTCGTTGAACGGGTTGAAGTTGCGCACCCAGCCGGTGGAGAGGCTTGCCACCACCGTCACGGTCGAGGGCGCGGGCTCCTGCTGGGCCCGGGCGGCGGGCGCCATGAGGGCCAGGGAGGCCAGCAGCACCGCCAATCGTTTCGTCATCGCCTTCATCGCTGACCCGTCGCCTCCCGGCCCGCCCCCTTGCCGGGCGGGTCCCGGCGGCGGCGTTCGTTGTGGGGATACTGTCGCCGCGCCGTGCCCGCTCCGCCAGCGCGAAAGATCGTCGATTTCGTCAGTCCATCATGCCGTGAGGCTGGCGCCGATCTCGGCCAGCGCGCCGGCCACGTCGAAACGCCCGCTACGGCCGGCCATGCGCGCCGCCGCCTCGATGCGGGCGGCGGCGGCGTCGGTCAGCGGCCGGGCGCCGGCGGCGATGGCGGTCCACTCCGCCACGTCGCCATGGCTGGACAGCGCCACGTCCATGCCGGCCGCCAGCACTGCGGCGCAGCGCTCGGCGAGCGTCCCTTCCAGGCTGTCCATGTAGATGCAGTCCGACACCAGCACCCCGCCGAAGCCGATGCGTCCCCGCACCACCTGGCCCAGCACGGCGGGCGAGACGGTGGCGGGGCGGATCGGATCGACGGCGGAATAGACGACATGCGCCACCATGGCCCAGGGCGCGTCGGCCAGCCGCTTGAACGGCAGGAAGTCGGTGGCGTCCAGCGCCTCCAGCCCGGTATCCACGACGGGGCGGGCCTTGTGGCTGTCGACCAGGGCGCGGCCATGGCCGGGGATGTGCTTGACGATCGGCACCACGCCCTGCTCCAGCATGCCCTCCATGAAGGCGGCGGCCAGTGCCGCCACCTGCTCCGGCTCGTCGCCGAAGGCGCGCTCGCCGATGACCGGGTCGGCCCCGGCGACCGGCACGTCCAGCAGCGGGGCACAGTCCACGGTCACGCCATGGTCGGCCAGCAGCGCGCCGATGGCGGCGCCGTTCAGCCGGGCGGATGCTAAGGCCCTTTCCGGGTCGCGCCGGTACAGCCGGCCGAAATTGGCGGGGGCGGGGAAGGCGGGCCAGACGGGGGGCTCCATCCGCTGGTGCTCGCCGCCCTCGAAGTCGATCAGGATGGGCGCGTCGGCCCGGCCCACCGCCTCGCGGAACTCGGCGCAGAGCCGGCGCAGCTGGTCCGGCGCCTCGCAGTTGCGCTTGAACAGGATCAGCCCCAGCGGGTCGGCGTCGCGGTAGAAGTCCTTCTGCTCCCGCGTCAGGACCGTGCCGGGGGCGCCGAAGACGACGGCCAGGGGATGTCTGCTGCTCTGCTGCGCCATGTCGGGGGCTCCGCCGGGTGGTTGCCTGTCCCCGACACCTGCCGCCTGAGGGGGCGGGGGTTCAAGCATCCCTTTGCGGAACGACGAACTTGCCGTTATGCTCGGCCGGCGTCGCAACCCGGTTACCAAGTAAAACCGCCGGCAAAAACGTCAAAATCACAAAATTGACGGCGGGGGACCGGTCAGGGGGGAGTGTACGGCGTGTCGAGTGACGGCAGACAACGTCTGCGGCGCGTCCTGCCCGTGCTGCCGCTGCTGGGGCTACTGGTCCTGGCATTGGCTTTGTGGGTTAGGACGATTGGCGACAGGACCCGGGTCCAGGTCGAGGACGCGCGCTCCTCGGCCGAGCGCGAGCTGTCGGGGCTGGCCGCCTTCGCCCGCAGCCAGAGCGCGGCCTTCGCCAGCACCAGCTTCATCGGCTACAGCGTCGGCCGCTACTACGGCTTCGCCCAGGCCTACGCCCAGATCTCGCCGGACCCGGAGCGGGCGGCGACCCTGCTGCGCAACAGCTATACCGACCGCGACACGGTGCCGGCCGAGCTGCCGCCGGCGCTGGCGGCCTACGACGCGGTCCATGCCCGCTTCCACGCCAGCTTCCAGGATCTGCTGGGCTCCACCGTCTTCGACGACCTCTATCTGATCGACCGGTTCGGCCGGGTCGTCTATTCGCTGCGCAAGGACCCGCTCTTCGCCGCCGATTTGTCGGAGGCGCGGCTGCGCACCACGCCGCTGGGCGAGCTGCTGCGCGACGTGCAGGCGCGCCTGCCCCAGGCGGAGAAGCCCCAGGAGGCGGTGGTCATTTCGCAGCCGAAACGGCTAGGCGAGACGGCCGCCATCCTGATCGCCCGGCCGATCGTGCGGCACGGCTCGGTCGAGGGCGTCGTCGCCTTCCGCCTGCCGCTGGCGGAGGTGGAGCGGCGCTTCCAGGCCATGGCCCGCCCCGGCCTGCGCTTCCAGCTGCTGGACGCCGCCGGCGAGGCGGTGGTGGGCGATGCCCCGCGCGGCGAGACGGTGCACGGTCCCTTCACGGTCGAGGGCACCGGCTGGTCCTATAGTGTGGTGGCCGACGGCGGCGCCCTGGGCGGCGGCACCGCTTGGCTGGCCGCCCTGCTGCTGCTGGCCGGGCTGGGGGCTGCCTGGTGGGCGGTGCGCGAGTCCGGATTGGCCCTGGCGGCCCCGGCGCCGCAGCCGACACCCGCCGCCCCGCTCCCCGCACCGGCGCCCGTGCCGGTTCCCCTGGCGGTCCAGGACGAGGCGCCGGCCCCGCCCGTTCACGCCCAGCCCGCTCACTCCTCCCTGGAAGAGGAATTGCCGCCGCCCGCTGGCGACGCGCCGCCCGCCGCGCCCGAACTCGCCAGTGTGCCGGCCGAGCTGCCGGACGGGTTCGAGTCGGACGAGGAGTACCGGCGCCGCATCGTCGACGTCATGACGGCGGCGCTGGATGCCTGGCACCGGGCCAAGGGCAAGGGCAAGATCGAGCTGGCGGAGGAGAGCGGCCTCTGGCGCGTCTATATGGACCGCAGCTCGCTGCAGACCCGCACGCTGGACAAGTACCTGCTGGTGGAGACGCTGCCGCGCAACCCGCGCTGGCGCGACGTCGTCCGCACGGCTGAGTACGTGCTGCGCCACTGCCCGGAACCCACGCCGGAGCGCGAGGCGCTGCAGGGCGCGCTGCTGCGCCTGAAGCACCAGCTGCGCGAGGCTGAGCGCATCTGAGCCCGAGCCCACTTCCCGAGTCTTGGCCCTTTTCCCCCTCTCCCAGGGAAGAGGGCAGGGGAGAGGCGCTTCATCTGAGTTTGCGGATTGCTCCGCGATCCCGTACCCCCTCTCCCTGTCCCTCTCCCCCTGGGAGAGGGGACGGCAGTGCGGTCGGGACAGGCTTCGAACCTTTACCCAGCCCTGCATGTAACGTTACTGATTTTCCAAGGATTCCCGTACCTTGGGCCCGAATTTTACGTCAATTCCGGCGTTCTGCCGGAACCGGCCTTTCGCAGACCTCCCCACTCCGCTTCCCATGGCGTCACCGCCGAACGGCCACCGGACGAAGAACCGGGGTCCCGAGGCGGGGCGAGGACGCGCGGGACCTTCGATGAGCACGCCGCCCGAGACGCCACAGGGATCTGGAACAGAGGAGGGGACGCCAATGCGTTCGAAGCGGCTTATCCTGAACGGCACCGTCAGCGCCATGGCGCTGCTGCTGGCCGGCGGCGCGGCCAATGCCCAGGACGGCGGGCTGGAGGAGATCGTCATCACCGGCCTGCGCGGCAGCATCGTGCAGTCGATCCAGACGAAGCGCGAGAGCACCGCGATCGTCGACGCCATCACCGCCGAGGACATCGGCAAGTTCCCGGACAAGAACGTGGCGGAGTCGCTGTCGCACGTGCCGGGCATCACGGTCGACCGCGACTATGGCGAGGGCGAGCGCGTCTCGATCCGCGGCACCGACCCCGCCCTGAACCGCACGCTGCTGAACGGCCAGACCGTCGCCTCCACCGACTGGTTCATCCTGGACAGCCCGGGCCGCACCTTCAACTACACGCTGCTGGCGCCCGAGGTGGTCGGCCGGCTGGAGGTGTACAAGAGCCCCGAGGCCCGCATCGACGAGGGCAGCATCGGCGGCACCGTCATCCTGCACACCCGCCGCCCGCTCGACCTCGACCCGCTGACCGCCAGCGCCAGCATCGAGTACGGCTACAGCGACCGCGCCAACAAGGGCAGTCCCAACGCCTCGGGCCTGCTGAGCTGGCACAATGAGAATGACAGCTTCGGCTTCCTGGTCTCGGCCACAAGGCAGGAGCAGGACATCCGCCGCGACGGCTTCGAGTCCCTGGGCTACCCGACGGTCAGCAACACCGCCATCCCGGCGGCGCTGGTGGGCGGCACGGCGGCGGCGGCCAACATCCGCATCCCCAACGTCATCAACTCGGCCCTGTTCGAGCAGAAGCGCGAGCGCACCGGCGGCACCGCCGCGCTGCAGTTCCGCCCCAACGACCAGCTGGAGGTGAACGCCACCGGCTTCTACGTGAAGGGCAAGTACGACAACTACAACCAGAGCCGCTACTACTTCAACGCCTGGGGCGGCGTGGCCCCGGGGGCGGTGTCGAACGTCACGGTGCGCGACGGCGTGGTCACCGGCGCCACCTTCGCGCCCGGCGGCGGCCTGATGCTGCTGGACGCCATCTCGCGCAAGTCGGAGCTGGAGACCTACACCGGCGACCTTAAGGCCGACTGGACCGACGACGATTGGAGCGCCTCGGCGCAGATCGGCCGCACCAAGTCCACCGGCGGCACGCAGCAGCAGCTGTTCGGCGAGTTCGAGCAGCTGACCGGCTACAGCTTCGACATCAGCGGCGCCCCCGGCCGCATCGCCACGGTCACCCCGCAGTTCGACCCTAAGAGCCCCACCGGCATCGGCCTCGGCTTCGCCCAGCTGCGCCAGCAGCCGACCGAGGACAAGGAGACCTACGGCCAGGTCGACTTCAGCAAGGATGTCGATCTCAACGTCTTCGAGCAGATCAAGTTCGGCGCCAAGTACCGCGACCACGAGACCAGCCGCGACGCGCGCCTGCGCCGCGTGGTGGGCGGCAACCGGCCGCTGGCCGATTTCGACGGCGGCCAGACCCCGGGCGACTTCCTGGGCGGCATCAGCGTCAACGACGCGCTGAAGGACTGGTTCACCGCCGACCGCGAGCGGCTGGAGGAGTTCCTCACCAACCCGCCGACCGGCTTCGTCGACGCCAGCTATTTCGACTTCCTGCCCGAGCAGTTCGCCGTGCGGGAGAAGATCTCCGCCGCCTACACCCAGGCGAACCTGAAGGGCGAGGGCTTCCGCGGCAATTTCGGCGTCCGCTTCGTCCATACCGACCAGACCAGCTCGGGCAGCCGCGACATCGCCGGCTCACCGTTCGGGGCGCCGATCACGCCGGCCGGCAACATCCGCCCGGTCTCCTTCGAGAAGACCTACAATGACTGGCTGCCCAGCGCGAACTTCGCCTTCGACCTGACCGACGATCTGGTGGTGCGCTTCGCCGGGTCCCGCGTCATCGCCCGGGCCAATTACGCCGACCTCTCGACCACGCTGACCACCACCAACACGGTGCGCAGCGGCGACGGCGGCAACCCGGACCTGGACCCGTACCGCGCCAACAATTTCGACGTCTCGGCCGAGTGGTACATGAACCGGACGTCGCTGGTGGCGGCGACGGCCTTCTACAAGGATGTCGGCTCCTACATCTTCCGGGTCACCGGGCCGGAGCCGCTGTTCAACACCGACACCAACGTCACCGAGACCTTCACCATCACCCGCCCGCGCAACGGCGGCAGCGCCACGGTGAAGGGCATCGAGCTGATCTACCAGGGCGACGTCTGGGACAATGTCGGCATCCAGGTCAACTACACCTATGCCGACAGCACCACACCGCGCGGCACCACCCCGCTGCCCTTCAGCTCCAAGCACTCGTTCAACATCACGCCCTACTATGAGAACGAGCTGTTCAGCGCCCGCGTGACCTACGGCTACCGCAGCAAGTACTTCCGCGAGGTCAACCGCGGCACCGAGGTCTACAACGACAGCTACGAGCAGCTGGACGCCTCGCTGACCGTCAACGTGACCGAGCAGATCGCGCTGACCGCCCAGGCCCAGAACCTGCTGGACGAGACCCAGTATCAGTACGCCGGCGAGCGCGACGTGCCCTATGCCGCCTTCAAGAACGGCCGCCGCTACTTCGTCGGCGCCCGCTTCACCTACTGAGGCCTTTTTCCTTCTCCCAAGCCGGCGCCGGACTTCCGCGGCGCCGGCGACCTCCCCGGCGGCCATCCACCCGGACGGCCGCCGGTTTTTCTTTTTGGGGGCGGTTCGTGGCGCTTGCCGCCTTACCCGCTCTCTCCCTGGAATAGGGGCTGCCTGACCACAGCGCGGCGATCGGGAGAGGCCTCTCACTCCTCCCGCTCGTCCCCATGCTGGTCGTTGTGACCGACGACGGCCACCATGTGGCGGTAGACCAGTTCGCTGCCGGCCCAGGCGGTCAGGCCCAGCAGGGCAGCGACCGAGGCCGACACGGCCAGCCCCCGCGGCACGACGTTCTCCTCCGGATCATTCCGCCGCAGCGCCAGGTTCCAGGCGGTCAGCGCCAGGGCGGCGACGTTGCCCACCGCATGCAGCGGCCCCACGGGATGCCGGCGCACCCGGCCGATGGTGGCGTAGTCCACCGCCCCGGCGGCCCCGGCGACGCCGCCCGCCACCAGCCCCGCGCGCAACAGCCAGCGCGACGCCTCGGCCCAGAACGGATCGCGCGTCCTCCAGTAGGCGAGGTCGGTCATGGCGACGGTGGAGAGATAGGCGACCGGGTAGGGGATCAGGATCGGGTGGATCGGATGGCCCAGGATCGCCGCCCGGCTGGGGATGCCCTCCAGCCGGTCCGGGTCGCCGCCGCGCCGCGGTCGCCGTGCCGCCGGACCGGACGCGCGCGGGTCCCGGTCCAGGTCGGGCGCCAGCCCCGTCATCTCCCCCGCATAGCCGCCGCGCATCTCGATACCCCCGGTCTGGTCGCCTGAGCAGCCAACAGCCGGACGCGGCTTTCGTGCCGGCCGCGCCGATACCAAAGGGCCCGCGCGAAGGGGGTGGGTGCGCGCAAGCGTGCAGCCCGGGGGGCGGCATGGCACATGTGCGGCCCTGCCGGGTTAACCGCTCCGACATTTCCAGTGAGCAGCGACCCACCGCATGCAGGCCCTCGACCAGGCAATTCCGCAGGCCGTCGCCGCACCGGCGCGCGCCGACCGCGCTCCTGCGGCCCTCGTGGCACTCTCGCTGATGCTGTTCGGCCTGGCGTCCCTGCCGCTGCTGCTGGTGGAGTCGCCGCCGCTGTTCGACTACGCCAACCATCTGGCGCGGGTCCATATCCTGGCGAACCTCGAGACGGTCGACGCCTTCCGCAACAACTACGCCGCCGACAGCCTGCTGCTGCCCAACGTGCTGGCCGACCTGGTGCTGCTGGCGCTGCAGCCCTGGCTGGGCATCCTGGGCGCGGGCAAGGCGCTGCTGATGCTGGTGCTGGCGCTGACCATCGGCGGCGCCGCCGCGCTGGGCTGGGCGGCGTCGGGAAGGCCCACCCCCTGGCCGCTGCTGGCGGCGGCGCTGGTGTGGAACGAGGTCACCATCTGGGGCTTCCTGAACTACATCCTCGGCCTGGCGCTGCTGCTCTGGGGGCTGGCGGCGTGGCTGTGGCTGGGCCGGCGCTCGCGCGGATGGCAGCTGGCGGCGGGGGCCCTCTTCGCCCTGCTGGCCTTCCTGTCGCACATGGTCGCCTTCGGCCTGTTCGCGATCGCGATCGCGGTGCTGGAGCTGCACCGCGCCTGGGTCCACCGGGCCGGGGGCATCTGGCCGGCGCTGCGCCGGCTGGCGGTGTCGGCGGCGATCTTCGTGCCGGCGCTGGCGCTGTTCCTGGCGCGCAGCCCGGCCAGCGGCCTGGCGCTGGACATGCGCTTCCTCTTCACCGACTGGCAGAAGCTCTCGCCCTTCACCCGCCTGCTCGCCACCGGCCATACGGTGCTGGACCTGGTGACGCTGCTGGCGGTGGCCGGCGCGGTGCTGGGGCTGCTGGCGTCCGGCCGGGCGCGCCTGCATCCGGGTTTGGCACTGGTGGCGCTGGCCTTCCTGGCGGCGGAGATGCTGCTGCCCTTCTCGGCCATGGGCTCCTTCTTCCTGGACATGCGGGTCGCCATCGCGGCGGTGCTGCTGCTGGTGGTGGCGCTGGCGCCGATGCCCGGACGCGCCTCCCCGGGGCTCGCGCGCGCCTTCTGCCTGGGGCTGGTGCTGCTGGTGGGGGTGCGCAGCGCCGTGCTGGCGGACAGCTGGATCGAGGCCGACCGGCGCTTCGCGGCGGTCAAGGAGTCGCTCAAGGAACTACCGCCCGGCGCCTTCCTGGTGGCCGCCGACGCCGCGCCATTCGAGCTGGGCAACTGGCTGCAGACAAGGCGGACCCAGCCCCCGCACGAGCACACGGCGGGCTATGCCGTGATCCTGCGCGACGCGGTGCTGCCCAACGTCTTCGCCCGGCGCGGCCAGAACCCGCTGACCTTCGACCCGGGCCTGCACGATCTCTGGGCCGTCGCCTACAACCCGATCTCCCGGGCGACCACGGATGCCGAGCTGGCCAGCTTCGTGGCGCATGTCGACAACACCACCCGCGCCATCCACGCCGCCCCCGGCCGGGCGGGCTTCCCCGGCGTCTATCTGGTGGTCTTCAACCGGGGCTGCGCCGACTGGCCCGAGACGCGGCCGGTGGAGCCCGTCGCCTGCGGGCCAGACCACGCGCTGATGCGGGTGCCGCCACCCGACGACGGGTCCGACGCCCCCACCGCCTCCACGACCGCGCCGACCGCCCGGAGCAGCTCATGACCCGCCCAGCATTCCGTACCGCGCTGCTCCTGCTGCTGGCGGGTCTGATCGTCTGGCAGATCAAGATGTCGCTGCCCGGCCCGCTGCTGTGGGATTTCGGCTCCTTCATGGGGTCGGGACGCGCGGTGACCGAGGGGATGGACCCCTACGGCATCTATCCCGGCCTGACCTTCCATCTGCGCATGCACGGCTTTGACAGCTGGAACTTCAACCTGAACCCGCCGGTGTCGCTGCTGCTGTTCCAGCCGCTCTCCACGCTCGACCCGCACGAGGCCTTCCGGCTGTGGTGGGGGGCGACGCTGGTGACCTATGCCGGGCTGGTCTGGCTGCTGGTGCGGCGCTACCGCCCGCACGACCCGCTGCCGGCGGCGCTCATGGCCTTCGCCGCGGCGGGGTTCTGGGACACCCTCGTGCTGGGCCAGATCTACGTGCCGCTGGCGCTGGCCGCCGTCGGCGCCTGGCTGCTGCTGGAACGGGACGAGCCCCTCTGGGCCGGGCTGCTGATCGGCGTGGTGGTGGCGGTGAAGCCGAACTTCCTGGTCTGGCCGGGGCTGCTGTTCCTGGCGGGCCACTTCCGCGTGGCCTTCGCCGCCGGCTTCTCGGCCGCGGTGCTGACGCTGGTCCCGCTGATCCTGTACGGGCCGGAGGTCTACAGGCTCTGGTTCGACATCATCGGGCGCAACGGGGGACGGTCGGTCTTCCTGACCAACGCCTCGGTGCCCGGCCTCTTCCAGCGCTGGGGCGTCGGCGAACTCGGCATGGGGCTGAGCGTGGCGCTGCTGGCGGGGCTGGCCGGCTGGGCGCTGTGGCGGCGGGCGGACGTGCTGACGGTCAGCGCGCTGGGGCTGCTGGGCTCGCTGCTGGCCTCGCCGCTGGCCTGGATCCACTACACGCTGTTCCTGCTGCCGCTGTTCTTCTGGCTGCGCCCGACGCCGCTGCTGGGCGTCGCCGCCGGGCTGCTGATCGTGCCGGTGCCGCTGCTGCTGGGCCGCTTCATGGCGGCGCCGGAGTGGCAGCAGGCGACCGTGGGTTCGATCTACGCCTGGGGCCTGCTGCTGCTCTTCGCCATGGTCTGCCTGCAGGCCCGCGGCGCCGGCGGCCGGCCCCGCACGCTGGAGCCCTCGCTGGCGGAGTAGGGCCGTGACAGGCCGGTCACAGGGCGTGACCGCTTGGAGTTAATCCGGAGTGGTTAACTCCTCGGTTAGGGGCGGGGGTGTTCCGTCGCGCTATGATGCGCGACCTGATCCCCCTCCTCGCCGGTGCGTCGAGCCTTCTCCTCGCCGCCACGGCCCACGCTTCCGTCTCGGTCGATCCGGGTTCGGCCCGCAAGGTCTGCCAGCTGACCGGCGAGTTCGACCGCGAGACCGGCGCCCGCACGCTGAACGCGACCGAGACACGCTTCGGCTTCTGGGGCACGGACCTCGGGACCTCGTTCGAGCATGAGGGGCGGCTCTACTTCCTGTTCGGCGACACCCACGCCAAGGCCGGCGTCACCCGCGCGCCGGACGCCGACCTCATCGCCGTCACCGACGACCGCGACCCCGAGCGCTGCCTGCGCCTGGACATGAACCGGCAGGCCGATGGCGCCTACGCGCCCTTGACCGTGCCGGGCGTCTCGGCCCGCGCCTTCGAGGTGCCGACCGGCGGCGTCAGCGCCAATGGCCGCATGTACGTCTTCACCAGCACGGACAATTCGCCCACGCGCGCCATGGGCCGCTCGGTTCTGTCGGCATCCCAGGACAACGGCGCCAGCTTCCAGCGGCTCTACGACTTCTCCACGACCAAATTCATCAACGTGGCCGCCGCCAGGGCCGCGTCCCTGCCGGGCCTGCCGGTGGAGGGCAGCGCCGTGCTGCTGTGGGGCAGCGGCGAGTACCGGGCGAGCTCGCCCCATCTGGCGGTGGTGCCGGAGGCGGGGATCGAGGACGCAGGCGCGCGCCGCTTCTTCGCCGGGCTGGTGGACGGCGCGCCGACCTGGAGTGCTGCCGAGGCCGACGCCGTGCCGCTGTTCGACCAGCCCTGCCTCGGCGAGATCTCCGTCGCCTGGGAGCCGACCCTGGGCAAGTGGCTGATGCTGTACAACTGCGCGCAACCGGGCGGCCGCTCGCGGATCGAGATGCGCACGGCCGACGCGCCCTGGGGGCCCTGGGCGGAGGCGCGCACCCTGTTCGACCCGGCTGTTGACGGCGACTGCCGCTTCATCCGCGCGGCGCAACCCGGCCCCGGCTGCCCCCAGGCCGGCGACCCGCACTCCACCCACGCCGGCGACGCCTACGGCGCCTACCTGATCCCCGGCTTCGGCCGGCCGGACGGGCAGGGTGGGGTGCAGGTCTATTTCACCCTGTCCACCTGGAACCCCTACAACGTCGTCCTGATGCGCGCCACGCTCCGCCCGGACGCGGCGGCGGGGATGTGAAGCCTTTATCCTTCTCCCTCAAGGATGACTTTTCGAGACGCCTGGAGTGCCGCTGCAATCCCCCTCTCCCAGGGGGAGAGGGGCGGGGTGAGGGGGTAAGAGGGCAGGGGAAGAGCTGTGCATTGAAGTTTGCCTCTGCTCCGCAATCCCGTACCCCCTCTCCCTGTCCCTCTCCCTCTGGGAGAGGGGACGGTAGTTCGGCCTGTTCGGCTTTCGACAAGTCCTCTCAAGGGGATAGGGATATTTAGATATTCGTCCGCTTGAACACCCGTTCCGGCACGGCGCGGATGATGGTCATGATGCCGAGCCACGGCCAGGGGGCATAGACGACGTCGCGGCGGGCGCGCACGGCCTTGGCGACGCCGGACGCGAAGGCGGCGGGCTGCATGGCCATGGGCAGCTTGCCCAGGTGCCAGGTCATGGCGGTGTCCATGAAGCCGGGCTTCACCGTCATGACATGCACGCCCGCCCGGTGCATGCGCGCGCGGTAGCCCTGGACATAGGCGTGCAGCCCCGCCTTGGCCGAGCCGTAGACATAGTTCTTCAGCCGTCCCCGGTCGCCGGCGACCGAGCCCACCACTACGACGCTGCCGGCCCGCTGCGCCTCGAGCGCGGGGGCGAAGCGGGAAAGCACGCTCACCGCCCCGACATAGTTCGTCTCGATGGCGCGGCGGGCCAGGTCGAAGTCGCGGTCCATGGCCGCCTGCTCCGGCATGTCGCCGAAGGCCAGGAACAGGTTGATGCGGGCGCCCGCCGCGAAGCCCAGCGTCTGGCGCACCAGATCCTCGTGGCGGCCATAGTCCAGCGCGTCGAAGGAGAGGAAGGAGGCGCGGCCGCCATGGCGCACGCGGATGTCCGCCGCCTGCCGCTCCAGATCGTCCGCGTCGCGGCCGCAGAGCAGCAGATCGGCGCCGGGCGCCATCTCCCGGGCGAAGGCCTTCGCCACGGCCGAGGTCGCGCCCAGCACCACCCAGACTTCGCGCGGTCCCGTCATAGCTGTTCCTCCCGGCCCAAGTCTTCCCGGATGCGCAGCCGGCGCGCCATGTCGCTGTCGAACCGCCCCTGCGGGTCCCATGTGGCGAGCGCCTCCCGGAACTCCGGCAGGCGCGGATACATGGCGCGGAAGCCTTGGGGCGAGAGCGCGCTGTCCTTCGCCAGATAGACCCGCCCACCGGCATCCAGCGTCAGCCGCTCCAGCTCCGCCAGCAGCGCCTCCACCCCCGGCCGGTTGGGAATGTCGACCGCCAGCGTCAGGCCCGGCTGGGCGAAGCTGAGATGCCCCAGGCCCGGCCGGCCCATGGCCTTCAGCACCGCCAGGAAGCTCGCCCGGCCGGCGCGGCCCAGCGCCTCCAGCAGCATGCGGATGGCGGCGGGCGCGCCTGGCATCGGCACCACGCACTGGAACTGGTGGAAGCCGGCCTTGCCGTACATGCGGTTCCACTGGTGGATCGCGTCCAGCGGGTAGAGGAAGTCGCGCCAGGGCACCGTCCGCTGCGCCCCGCCGGCGGGGATGCGGCGCCAGTACAGCTCGTTGAAGGCGCGCACGGTCGGGCCGCTCAGCACGAAGCCCGGCAGGTCCAGCGGCAGCGCCTTGGCGCGCGCCGCCTTCTCCGGCAGCGGCGTGTCGCTGGGCGCCGCCAGCTCCAGTATGCCGCGGCCGAGATTGCGGCCGCCGGACAGCGCGTCGATCCAGGCGACGGAGTAGGGGGTGCCCGGGTGCGGCGTGGTCAGCCCCTCGATCACCGAATCCAGGTCGGGCAGGCGCTTCAGCGTCACCGCGGCGGCGTTGCCGGGCACCCTGGCGAGGTTCAGCGACAGGGAGGTCACCACGCCGGTCAGCCCGATGCCGCCCACCGTCGCCCGAAACAGCTCCGCGTTCTCGGCGGGCGAGGCGCGGACGATGCTCCCGTCGGCGGTCAGCAGCTCGATCCAGTTCAGATGGTCGCCGAAATTGCCCGCGCTCTCCTGGTTCTTGCCGTGCACGTCATTGGCGACGGCGCCGCCCAGCGTGGCGAAGGCGGTGCCGGGGGTGACCGGCACCATCCAGCCGCGCGGCAGCAGCACCTCCATGACCGTCTTGAAGGTCACGCCGGGCTCGGCCACCAGCTCGCCGGTTTCGGAATCGAAGGAGACCAGCCGGTCCAGCCGCTCGGTCAGCAGCGCGTGGCCGCCATCGTTCAGCGCCGCGTCGCCGTAGCTGCGGCCGGCGCCGTAGGCGAGCACCGTGCTCCCCTCCGCTTGCTGCAGGGCCGAACGCAGCGCCGATTGCCGCTCCGGCCGGGCGGCCAGGCTGGTGGCGCGCGAGGTGCGCCCCCATCCGGTAAGGACCGTCTCGCGCCACGGGCCGCCGCGGGCGGCCGGCGCCGCCTCCGCGCGCGTCTCCCCGGCGGGAAGCTCGTCCCTGATCGGTGCCACGCTCATGCCAATCCCCGTCATGCGGGCCCCCGCGCTTCCAGTTCCAGACTGCCCGCCTCCTCGGCGCGCATGGTCCGCAGCGCCGCCGGCAGGGCCAGGAAGCCCAGCAGCACCGCGAACCACAGGGTGGTAACGCGGATCACGGCGGTGGCGGCTATCGCCAGATGCGCCTCGACGCCCAATGCCATCAGCAGCCCGACCATGGAGATCTCCGTCCCGCCCAGGCCGCCCGGCAGCATGGCGATGGCGCCGACCAGGATGGCGAAGCAGAAGACGAAGGCGGCCTGCGCCAGCGTCACGTCGGCGCCCAGCGCGTCCAGCAGCAGCTTCAGCGCATAGGCCTCCGCCCCCCAGCCGACCAGCGCCAGGGCCAGGCCGCCGAGATACATGCCCGGCGTGCCCAGCCGTCCGGTGTGCAGCAGCATCATGCGGATGCGCCCGAACAGGCGCGGCGCCCGGCCCACAATCCGATAGGCCAGCCCCACCATCGGCCGGCTCCAGCGCGGCGCCAGCAGCAGGGCCGAGGCCGCCGCCACCACCAGCGCGCCGGCGCCGATGCCGGCGGCGTGCCCGGCGAAGGCGCCGCCCAGGCCCGCCAGCGTCAGCAGCACGGCCGCCGCCGCGTCGCTCAGCCGGTCGGCGATCATCAGCCCGGCCGTGCGCTCATAGGCCAGCCCGTGGCCGCGCCGCAGGAACCACAGCCGCACCGCCTCGCCCATCTTGCCCGGCGTGGTCGACATGGCGAGGCCCGCCACATAGTAGAGCAGGTTCGGGCCGGCCGGCACCCGCAGGCCGGCGCCCGCGCTGAACAGCAGCCAGCGCAGCGCCCGCACCGCGTAGTTCAGCAGCGACAGCCCCAGCAGGGCCAGCAGCACGCCCGGGCCGATGCGCTGCAGATGGGCCAGCGCCTCCGTCCCGCCAGCGGCCATGCCGGCCACCAGCGCCACCAGGGCGAAGGCGGCGGCGCTGCCGACGGCCCAGAGCTCCACCTTCCGCAGCCCGCCGGGCATACCGGCCGACGCGGGCTCCTCCCGATCCGATCCGCGCATCATGCCCCCGGCAGCCAGCGCACATGGGCGGCCACGACCAGCCCCAGGGTGAGGACCCCCAGCAGGCGCGACTGCTTGTCCTTGAGCGCGTACAGCACCGGGTCGTCGTTCATGTTGCCGCGCAGGGCCTGCAGCCAGGCGGTGCTGAGCCAGTAGCCCAGGATCAGGCAGATGAACCAGAGCACGCCCGGCGTCGCGAATTCCTGCGCCGGCGAGTTCGGGTCCACCAGATACATGAAGAAGACCAGCGTGGCGCAGAAGCCGCTGGCCGCCCCCATGGCCAGCAGCCAGGGATGGTCGGCGCATTCGTAGCCGCGGCCGGGGGTGGAGGACTTGCCGCCGCGCTCCAGCTCCCGGCACTCGGTGTAGCGCTTCATGGCCGCCAGGCTCAGGAAGAAGAACATCGAGAAGGTCAGCAGCCAGGGCGAGGCCGGCACCTCGATCAGCGTGATGCCGGCCAGGATGCGCACGGTGAAGAGGAAGGCCAGGACGAACAGGTCCAGGTTCGCCACCCGCTTCAGCCGGAACGAGTAGGCCAGCGTCACCACCAGGTACAGCACCGTCACCGCCGCGAAGGCGGGGGGCGTGAAGAGCAGCAGGACCAGCACCGCCAGCGCCAGGACCGGCACCGCCAGCAGCCCGTCGGCGAGCGGCAGGGCGCCGCTGGCGAAGGGCCGCTCGCGCTTGCTGCGGTGCTGCCGGTCGTCGGCCAGGTCCAGCAGGTCGTTCAGCAGGTATGTGGCCGAGGCAACCAGGCTCAGCACCAGCGCGCCCAGCGCCGCCATGCCGATGGAGCCCGGCTCCCAGATGCGGCCCGACAGCAGCAGCGGCACGAAGACCAGCCCGTTCTTGGCCCATTGGTGGACCCGCAGCGCCTTCAGCCAGACGCGCCAGTTCACCGGTTCCAGCTGGAACCGCTCATGCACCACCACATCCTCGGCCAGCCGGTTCTCCAGCCGCGTGCCCCGGCCCACCAGCACGGCGGAGCGGCAATGGTCCCAGACATGCAGGTCGGTGACGGCGTCGCCGCAATAGGTGAAGTCGGGCCCGAACCGGTCGACGATCGCGTCGATCTTGCGCCGTCCCGACAGGTTGGTGACGCCGTCGCTGCCGATGGCCTCGTTGAAGAAGCCCAGGTCCGCCGCCACCCGGTCGACCAGGCTCTGGTCGGCGGCCGAGACGATGACGACCGTGCGCCCGTCCATGCGCTGGCGCAGCACCCAGTCCAGGAAGGGGCGGTTCAGCGGCAGGGTGCCCACGTCCAGGTCGACCCGCCGCGCGATCTCCCGCTTCAGCCGCGCCTTGCCGCCGCGCAGCAGCCAGAAGGGGATGAGCAGCAGCAGCCAGGGTTGCTGCCGCATCAGCAGCGCGAAGCTCTCATAGAGCAGGTCGGTCCGCAGCAGCGTGCCGTCCAGGTCTACGACCAGGGGAGGGGATCCCGACAGGTCCCGGTCGCCGGCGTGCAGTGCGTCGAGCGCGGTGCGTTGGAGCATGAAAGGCCTCTCGTGAACCGCTCCCCCAACATTGGAAACGCCGAAACATCGCAGCATTTCCGCGGAGGGGTACCTCTTCATGGCGCGTCATGCGGCCGTCATCCCAGCCGCGCGGCGAAGAGCCGTGACGGTTCCTCAATCACTTGTTCTAGTACGGGTGTGGACCAGCGCAAATCCGCGCCCATATGCCCCTGTTCCCCGCGTTCAGGAGAGACAAGGCTCATGGCGGCCCCGATCCGCTTCGACAACAGCTACGCCCGGCTGCCCCGGCTGTTCCACCTGCCCTCGCCGCCGGTGCCGGTGGCGGCGCCGCGCCTCGTCCTGCTGAACCGCGGGCTGGCGCGCGACCTCGGCATCGACCCGGACTGGCTGGCGAGCCCGGAGGGCGTCCAGGTGCTGGCCGGCAATGTGCTGCCCGAGGGGGCCGAGCCCGTCGCCATGGCCTATTCCGGCCACCAGTTCGGCGGCTTCAACCCGATGATGGGCGACGGCCGCGCCACGCTGCTGGGCGAGGTGGTCGGGGGGCCGCTCGGCCGCCGCGACATCCACATGAAGGGCTGCGGCCTGACCCCCTTCTCCGGCCATGGCGACGGCCGCTCGCCGCTGGGACCGATGGTGCGCGAGTTCATCATCGCCGAGGCCATGGCGGCGCTGGGCATCCCCACCACCCGCTCGCTGTCGGTGGTGGCGACGGGCGAGACGGTACGGCGCGAGACGCTGCTGCCCGGCGGCCTGCTGGCCCGGGTGGCCGCCAGCCATATCCGCGTCGGCACCTTCGAGTACGCCGCCATCACGGGCGACCCGGCCGCGCCGCGCCTGCTGGCGGACCATGTCATCAACAGGCACTATCCGGAGGCGGCCGAAGCCCCCAACCGCTACGCCGCCATGCTGGCGTCGGTGGTGGAGCGGCAGGCGGATTTGGTGGCGCGCTGGCTGCTGGTGGGCTTCGTCCACGGGGTGATGAACACGGACAACACCGCCGTCTCGGGCGAGACCATCGATTACGGCCCCTGCGCCTTCATCGACGCCTACGACCCGGCGGCGGTCTTCAGCTCCATCGACCATCGCGGGCGCTACGCCTACGGCAACCAGCCGACCATCGCGCTGTGGAACATGACCCGCTTCGCCGAGGCGCTGCTGCCGCTGTTGTCGGAGAGCGAGGAGGAGTCGGTCGCCATCGCCGAGGCGGCGCTGGCCGGCTTCACGCCCCGCTTCAACGCGGCGTACTTGAGCGGCCTGCGCAGCAAGATCGGCCTGACCACCGAGCGCGAGGGCGATCTGGAGCTGGTGCGCGACCTGCTGACCCGCATGGGCGAGGGCAAGGCCGACTTCACCGCCACCTTCCGCCGCCTGTGCGACGCCGCCGCCGATCCGGCCGCCGACGCGACGGTGCGCGCGCTGTTCGCCGAGCCGGAGGCCTTTGACGCCTGGGCCAGGGCGTGGCGGGAGCGGCTGGCGCTGGAGCCCATCGACCCCGCCGCCCGCGCCGTCGCCATGCGCGCCGCCAACCCCGCCATCATCCCCCGCAACCATCTGGTGGAGGAGGCCATCGCCGCGGCGGTGCAGCGCGACGATTTCGCTCCCGCCGAGCGGCTGGTCGAGGCGCTGTCCACGCCCTTCGAGGACCGCCCCGAGTTCGCCGACTACGCCGAGCCGCCGGCCCCCGGCCAGGGCGTCTACCGGACCTTCTGCGGGCTGTAGGGGAGCGCGCCCATCCCTCTCCCGCGAGGGGCGAGGGATGCGGTCACCCCAGGCTCGGCTGGCGGAACAGCTCCAGGCCCGGGGGGCATTCCGCCGCCCCGCCGCCGGCCACGGTGCGCGCGGCCTCGATGCCGGCCAGCAGCGCCGTGCGGTTGAACGGCTTAGACAGGAAGCCCAGGGCGAAATCGCGACCCTCCCGGGCCCGGGAGGACTGGGCGGAGACGAACAGCACCGGCACGCCCCAGCGGTCCCGGGCCTCGCGCGCCAGCCGCAGCCCGGCACCCTTGCCGTCCGTCAGGTCGATGTCCACCAGCATCAGGTCGGGCCGCACCTGTTCCAACAGGGCCAGCGCCTGGGCGGCGGCGCAGGCCACGCCCTGCACGCGATGGCCGGCATCGATCAATATCGCCTCCAGGGCGAGGCCGATGAGCGGCTCGTCTTCGACGATCAGGATCAGCATGGGCGAGGTTGCTGGCGGGGGGGCGGTATGAATAGCCCGGACGCCCGGGCCGATGCACGCGGACTCTGTACGATAGCGTACACGGCTTTCGGCCTAACCCTTCCGCAGCGCTCCTTCCGTGCGCGATCGTACAGACCCGGGCGGCGCCGCACCGGGATAGTGCTCTCCACGGTGGGAGAGACCAATGCGGCGTCGCGTGCTGATCCTTGAGGACGAGGCCATGCTGGCCCTGGTGCTGGCCGACATCGTCAGGAGCGCCGGGCTGGAGGTGGTGGGGCCGGCGCGCAGCCGGGAGGAGGCGCTGCGCCTGCTGACGGTGGAGACGCCGACGCTGGCCCTGGTGGACTATTGCCTCGCCGACGGGCCCTGTGACGGGGTCTGCGACGTGCTGAGCGCCTCGGGCATCCCGTTCCTCTGGCTCACCGGCTTCGACCCGGCCGAACTGCCGCCCGGCGCCGAATCGGTCTTCCGGAAGCCCATCGACGTCGAGGCCCTGCTGCTCAGCCTCCGTCTGCATGCGACCGCCCGCCCGCTGGAGAGCGCCGGCGCCGGGGACGGCCTCGCGGTTGACTGAAGCGGGCGGCCCTGCCCGTCCCGCCCCGGCGCGCCCGGCGCGCCCGGCGCATCGGACGGCAAAGGCGCGGGAGCACTGACGGTTCTGTGCGCACCCGTACAGACAGGATACCGCCGCGGACGCCATGAATTGGCCCACCCTCATGCCGCCCAGCCCGCCGGTTCCCGTCCGCGCCGCCGCGACCCGCCTGTTCCGCCTGTCAGAGATCACCGCGTGCACCCGTCGCTCCCGTCAAGCCCCACCGACAGCGTCCAGAACCGCCTGCTGCTGGCCTTGCCGCCCGACGACCGGGCGCAGCTGCTGGCGCTGCTGGAACCGGTGAGGCTCGCCCACAAGCAGGTGCTGCACGATGCGGGCGAACCCATCGGCCACGTCTATTTCATCGAGGAGGGCGTCGTCTCCCTGGTGGTGCCGCTGGAAGGCGGGCAGGAGATCGAGGTCGGCCTGCTGGACCGGGAGGGCATGGTCGGCCTGCCGGTCGTGCTGGGCCAGGCGGTGGCTCCGACCCAGGCGCTGGTGCAGGTGCCCGGCCGCGCCCTGCGCTTGCCGGCGGCGCGGCTGCGTGCCGAGATCGCGCGCGGCGGGCCGCTGCTGGCGCTGCTGCTGAGGGCGGTGGCGGAGCTGCATGCCCAGGTGGTCCAGACCGCCGCCTGCAACGCCCGGCACAATCTGGTGGAGCGGCTGGCGCGCTGGCTGCTGATGCTGCACGACCGGATCAGCGGCGACGACATCCCCATCACCCACGAGATGATCGCCACGCTGCTGGGCGTGCGCCGCTCCGGCATCACGGTCGCGGTCAGCACGCTGGAGAAGGCCGACGCCATCAGCCACGACCGCGGCATCATCAAGGTGCTGGACCGGCCGCGGCTGGAGGAGGCGTCCTGCGAGTGCTACGGCGCCGTCCGCCGCGATCCGGCCCGGCCGCAGGCCTGACCGGAACGCTCCCGTATCAATCCGCGCGCGGCGGAGCTATCATGTCCCTGCTCCCCATGTGGTCGTTCGCGGCCCCGGGGCGCCCGGCTCCCGTGGAAGGCGGACGCCGCCAACCCGCCAAACGCCTCGTGGAGCCTGGGACATGTCGAGAGCGGATGCACACCAGGGTGCCTCCAGGCCCGGCGCATCGGTTCGCCGGCGCCTGCTCTTCCTGGCCCTGGCCTGCGCCCTGCCGTCGCTGCTGGTGGCGGTCCTGCTGGAGGTGCGGGGCTACCTGCTGGAGGTGGACCGCGTCAAGGCGCAGACCCTCAGCCTTGCCATCGCCGTGTCCGGCGCGGTCGACCGCCAGCTGAGCGGCTATGTCGGCGCGCTGATCACCCTGGCCGAGACGCCCACGCTGCAGGAGGGCGATCTCGTCGGCTTCCGCGAGCGGGCGGCCTTGTTCCTGGAGCGGCAGCCGGCCGGCGCCAACATCGTCGTCTCCGACCGCGACGGGCAGCAGCTCTTCAACTCGCTTCTGCCGGAGGGGGCTCCCCTGCCCGGGAAGACGGGCATCAACGATCTCGAGCGGGTGATCGCCACCGGGTCGCACGGCATCTCCAACCTGTTCACGGGCCTGGTGACGGGCGCCCCGCGCCTCAGCATCGACGTGCCGGTCCGGCGGGGCGGGCAGGTGGTCCAAATCCTGTCCCTGGCCTTCGACCCGGCGGCGCTGAAGCCGCTGCTGCTGGAACAGACGCTGCCGAAGGACGCGGTGATCACCCTGCTCGACCGCAACGGCCTGAACATCGTCCGCCTGCCCGACCGGGGCACGGTCGGCAAGCCGCCCTCGGCGTCGCTGCAGAAGCTGCTGGCCGAGGGGCACCGGCAGGGCGCCGGCAGCACCGTGACGCTGGAGGGCGTGGCCTCCTATTCAGCCTATACGCGCTCGGGCTCGTCCGGCTGGACGGTGGCGATCGGCGTGCCCCGCGCCGCGCTGCTGGAGCCGCTGCGCACCAAGGTCGCGCTGACGCTGGCGGCCGGCCTGCTGATCGTGCTGACGGGCGCGGCCTACGCCATGCGCGTCGCCGGGTCGCTGGTGGGCGCGGTCCGCGCGCTCGCCGTCAACGCCCGCGCCGCCGCCGAGGGCGAGACGGTCGTTCCCACCGCCTCGGGCCTGCAGGAGATCGACGCCACCAGCCGCGACCTGATGGCGACGGCCGACGCGCTGCGCGACCAGCAGCGGCAGCTGCGGCTGGTCGCCGATTCCGTGCCGATGCTGATTTCCTACATCGGGGCCGATCTGCGCTACCGCTTCGCCAACCGCAACTACGAGCACTGGATGCGGGTCCGGCCCGAGGAGATGGTGGGCCGTCCCGTGGCCGAGATCGTCGGCGACGAGGCGCTTGCCAAGATCAGGCCCTACATCGCCACCGTGCTGACCGGCCGGGCGGTCGAGTTCGAGAGCTGGATCGACTATCCCGACGGCGTGCGGCGCTACGTCCACGCCGCCTATGTCCCGCATCTGGCGGAGGACGGGGCGGTGCAGGGCTTCTTCGCCACCGTCTCCGACCTGACCGGGCGGCGGCGCGGCGAGGAGCGGCAGCACCTGCTGGCCCGCGAGGTCGACCATCGGGCGAAGAACCTGCTGGCGGTGGTGCAGTCGGTCATCCGCCTGACCAAGGCGCCGACCTACGAGGCCTTCGTCGCCACGCTGGAGGGGCGCGTCACCGCGCTGGCGCGCGCCCACACGCTGCTGGCCGCGAACCGCTGGGACGGCGCCGACCTGCGCTCCGTCGTGCTGAACGAGCTGGCGCCCTATGCCGCCGAGGACGGGGACGCGATCCGGCTGGAGGGGCCGGCGGTCACGCTGCGGCCCGACGCCACCCAGCCGGTGGCGATGGCGATCCACGAGCTGGCGACGAACGCCGCCAAGTATGGCTGCCTGTCCGCGGCCGCCGGGCGCCTGCGCGTGTCCTGGAGCCGGCGCGAGGCGGACGATGCGCTGCGGCTGGTCTGGACCGAGACCGGCGGCCCCGCCGTCAGCCACCCGGCGCGGGTCGGCTTCGGCTCGACCCTGCTGGACGCCAGCATCCGGCGGCAGATGCAGGGCGACGTGCGGCTGGACTGGCGGCCAAGCGGGCTGGTGGTGGAACTGGTCATCCCGGCCGGTGAGGTCGACTGGTCGAACAGCTCGCTCGCCTCGACCGAGCTGAGCCCGGTCTGACGGGACCTGGCCCTTCAGGAATTCCCGGCTTCGCGGACGGGGCGCCCCGTTCCCGATGCCTCGCCAGCGGGCCGACGCCGTGGCCGGCCGGCGTGCGGCCTATCCCGCCCGCGGGTTTGCCCAGGCGCCGGCGCTACAGCGCGTGGGTGGGGTGGAACTCGCGGTAGTCGCACAGCAGCTCCTCGCCTGCGGCGATGTCGCGGATGGCGACCGTGTCCACGGTGGCGTCGGTGTTGGGCTGGTCGCTGTGGTTCATGAAGCGGGCATGGTCGCCGTCCAGCAGGTAGGTCTCGCTGCCGATGGCCTCCGGATAGGAATAGGTGCCCAGGTAGGACTTCAGCGGTTCCGGCATGGCGTCGATCTCGGCTTTTCGGAAGCGCCGGTCGATGCGCTCGTCGAAGCGCCAGATGATGGTCCCTCGGGATATCGGCTCGGCGGCGAAAAGCCCGATCCCGTGGACCCGGCTGGGCGCCAGGTAGGTGCGTACCAGCAGCATGCGACCCCTCCCTTCCTCAGAGAATGCAGCGTTCGGCTTCCGCGACGCCGGTGCACCAGCAGGGACGGCCCATCTTGATGAGGTCCATGGCGTGGTAGTCGATGGTGAGCTGCTCGCCCGCCGCGACCGGCCTGATGGTCTCCACCACCAGCGTGCCGGCATCGCACCGGCAGTTCGGCTTGCAGGAATGGTTGATGAAGTCGATCCCGCCGACTGGGAAGGCGGGAGTCGGCATCAGGGCGTAGAGCCGGCCGCCGGCGAGCTTCAGGTGGATCGACATGGCGCCGTCCTGGCCGCGCCAGTCGACTGCGCCGTCGGGCCCGACCTCGAACACGCCGGCCTCGCCGTCGAACACCCCGATCACGGCACCGGCCGGGATGTCGCGGCGGGCGAAGACGCCCGACTCGCCATGGAACGACCGGACGCCCACCAGGTCGCTATCGGTCCAGCTCACGGCGCCGCCCTCCGCAGGGATTGTCCAGGCCGTACCGATTATCGATCCAAAGTATCCAGGCCAGAACTAGCCTGATGGTGGCAGTGGCGGTCTAGGCGGAAGGCATGGTGAAGTGGCGGGCGGCACCTGAAGGGGAGGGGAGAATGGCGATGCGAAAGGGATACAAGGCGCTGTTGGCGGAGGCGGACGCCCAGGTGACGGCGGTGGAGCCGGCGGCGGCCATGGCGCTGCTGGGGGCGCCGGACGTGGTCTTCGTCGATCTGCGCGACCCGCGCGAGCGGGAGCGCGAGGGCACCATCCCCGGCGCCTTCTCCTGCCCGCGCGGCATGCTGGAATTCTGGGTCGATCCGGAGAGCCCCTACGCCAAGCCGGTCTTCGCCGAGCCCAGGCGCTTCGTCTTCTACTGCGCCGGCGGCTGGCGCTCCGCCCTCTCGGCCAAGACGGTGGAGGATATGGGGCTGGAGAACGTCGTCCACCTCGCCGGCGGCTTCGGCGCCTGGAAGCAGGCGGGCGGCCCGGTGGAGCCGGTGGCGGGGAGGGCGGAGAAGGCGGGGTGAGCGCGTAGGATTGCCGCCGGCCAGGAGTAGCGTTGATGGTGTGCGTGCTTCGACAGGCTCAGCATGAGGAGGATTCCGCTGCTCCCGGCCGCTCAAGGCGGGTGTTGCCGCTCCAGGGGCGGATTGCACCAGGAGGAACCATGAGTGCCTGGCATCCCCCTTCATCATCCTGAGCCTGTCGAAGGACGCACACCATCCCAGCCCCACCCCTCTTCCTCAAGGAGGGCTTTTCGACAGGCAAGGCTTCTCAAGAGGAGAAGGATGCTTGCCACCCCAGGTGGCGCGTCGGCGCCCACCGCCGGATTCGTTAACACTTTGGTGACGGGCGAGGGCGCACGCTGCCGGTCTCAACTTTGCCCCAGCCTGTAGGGTGTCCCTTGGCTCCTGAAGACGGAATGGCGGTTCTGGCGGATCAGGGCGTGGCGGCCAGGCGCCGCGTCGCCGCCCGCCACAATCTGACGGACACGGGCCGCGGGCCGGTCCTGGTCTTCGCCCACGGCTTCGGCTGCGACCAGACCATGTGGCAGTTCGTGACGCCCGCCTTCGCGGACTGCCGGACCGTGCTGTACGATCTGGTGGGATCGGGCGGCTCCGACCTCGCCGCCTACAGCCCCGGCCGCTACGCCTCGCTGGAGGCGCATGCCGAGGATCTGCTGGGGATCTGCGAGGCGCTGGAGCTGCGGGACGTGGTCTTCGTCGGCCATTCCGTGGCGGCCACCATCGGCATGATCGCCGCCGCGGCCGCGCCGGACCGCTTCCGCAGCCTGGTCCTGGTGGCGCCCTCGCCGCGCTACATGGACGATGCCGGCTATGTCGGCGGGCTGACGCGGGAGAGCGTGGAGGAGTTCCTGATCTTCCTCGACCAGAACCCGCTCGGCTGGGCCAACCTCATGGCGCCGGTCATCATGGGCAACACCGACCGTCCCGAGCTGAGCTCGCGCCTGGCGCGGAGCTTCTGCCGCACCGACCCGGCGATCCTCAGCCACTTCGCCCGGGTGACCTTCCTCGGCGACCATCGCGGCCTGCTGCCGCGGGTGACGACGCCCTCGCTGATCCTGCAATGCGCCCGCGACGCGGTGGCGCCGCCCGAGGTCGGCCGCTTCATGGCCAGGACCATGCCGGCGGCCCGGCTGGTCGAGCTGGGGGCCACCGGCCACTGCCCGCACCTGAGCGCGCCGGAGGAGGTCGCCTCCGCCATCCGGAGCGTGCTTTGACGGCGGTCGCCGATCCGCCGACAGCGGAGACAGACGAGCTTCCGGCCGACTGGCGCGACCTGGTGGAGAACGCGCCCTGCGGCTACCTGACGGTGGCGCTGGACGGCACCATCCTGCGGGCCAACCGCACCTTCCTGGCCTGGACCGGCTACGCATCCGACGAGCTGGTCGGCGCCCGCCGGCTGGCCGACCTGCTGGGCCTCGCCGGCCGGCTGTTCCTGGAGACCCGGCTGGAGCCGATGCTGCGGCTGCAGGGGGAGGTGCGCGGCGTGGCGCTGGAGATCGCCTGCCGCGGCGGCGCCCGCCTGCCGGTCATGGTGAACGCGGTGCAGGTGCCGGGCCGCGACGGCGCGCCCGACCTGCGCCGCTTCACCCTCATGGACATGACTGAGCGCCAGGCCTACGAGGAGGCGCTGCGCGCCGCGCGCCGGCAGGCGGAGACGGCGCTGCGGGAGAAGGGCGAGCTGCTCGCCATGATCGGGCACGACATCCATAACGGGCTGAACGCGCTGGGCGGCTACGTCCAGCTGATGGAGCGCGGCACGCTGACGGGACAGCAGGCGCGCTATCTCGGCATCATGCGCCAGGCGCTGGACACTCTGACGGCGCTGACCGGGACCGTGATGGCGGCGGCGGAGGCCGAGGCCGGCGCGGTGGTGCTGGAGCCCCGCCGCTTCGCGCTGAGGCCATGGGCCGACGCCCAGCTGGCGGCGCTGGCCCCCAGGGCGGCGGAGAAGGGGCTGGCGCTGCGGCTTGAGATCGCGGACACGGTGCCGGAGGAGGTCGAGGCCGACCCGCTGCGGCTGGGCCAGATCGTCGCCAACCTGCTGGCCAACGCCGTCAAGTTCACCGAGGCGGGCGAGGTGGTCCTGTCGGTCGCGGCGGAGCGGCCGTCGGCGCGGCGGCTGCGGCTGGACATGGCGGTGCGCGACACCGGCATCGGCATCGACCCGGAGCGGCTGGAGGGGATCACCGGCGCCTTCGTCCAGGGCGGCCCGGACATCCGCCGCCGCTTCGGCGGCAGCGGCATGGGCCTTGCCATCGGGTGCCGCCTGCTGGAGCTGATGGACAGCCGGCTGGAGATCGAGAGCGCGCCTGGCCGGGGCTCGGTCTTCCGCTTCTCGCTGGACCTGCCGGCGCCCTGAGCCCCCCGGCCGGACCCGATATGGCCGGTTTTGTCCGCTCCCCGTCCTTTGCCGCCGACGCGCGACGGGCCATCTTCCAGGTCTGGATCACCGCATCGGACCTTTCCATGACCCGTCTTCCCATCTTCCGCCGGATCGCGCTCGCGGTCGGGCTCTGCCTCGGCCTCGCCGCCTGCCACCCGCACGGCTCCCATGGATCGTCCGCGGCGGCGCGGCCGCAGGCCTCCGACATCGCGGCGCCCAAGGCCACCGACCGCGGCCTCTACCGGGTGGAGGTGCAGCCGGAGGGCGGGGCGGCGCCGGTCGGGCCGATGCACCGCTGGACCGTGCGCGTCGCCACCGCCGACGGCAAGCCGGTGCCGGACGCCGCCCGGATCGCGGTCGATGGCGGCATGCCCGAGCACGGCCACGGCCTGCCGACCAAGCCGCGCGTCACGCAGGCGCTCGGCGACGGACGCTTCCTGGTCGAGGGCATGAAGTTTAATATGCCGGGCTGGTGGACGCTGAGCCTGTCGGTCGATGCGGCCCCGGGTGCCGACAGCGTCACCTTCAACCTGGTGCTCTGAGCATGCGTTTCGCCCTCGCCGCCGCGCTCGTCCTGACCTTGTCCGCCGCTCCGGCCGCCGCCGAGAGCTGGACCGGGCCGGAGCGGGCGCTGATCGCCAGCCTCTCCCTGGACAAGCTGGGGCCGGTGCCGCCGGACCCCTCAAACCGGGTGGCGGACGATCCCAGGGCGGCCGCACTGGGGAAGGCGCTGTTCTTCGACCAGCGGCTGAGCGGCGACGGCACCATCTCCTGCGCCAGCTGCCACAAGCCGGAGCAGGGCTTCCAGGACGGGCTGGAGCTGGGGCACGCCGCCGGCATGACCAACCGCCGGACCATGCCGATCGAGGGCACGGGGCGGCTGCCCTGGCTGTTCTGGGACGGCCGCGCCGACAGCCTCTGGGCCCAGGCGCTGGGCCCGCTGGAGAGCAAGGTCGAGCATGACGGCACCCGCACCCGCTATGCCCACGAGATATCGTCCCACCACCGCGCCGCCTACGAGGCCCTGTTCGGCCCGCTGCCGCGCCTCGACCACCTGCCGCGCGACGCGGGACCCCTGGGCCGCCAGGCGGAGCGGCGGGCCTGGGAGGCCATGGCGCCGGCCGACCGCGCCGCCGTGGACCGGGTCTTCGCCAATATCGGCAAGGCCCTGGCCGCCTTCCAGCGCACGCTCGACCCGGCGCCCGGCCGCTTCGACCGCTACGCCGCGGCGCTTGGGGCCGGCAAGCCCGCCAAGGGCATCCTGACGGCGGAGGAGGAGGCCGGGCTGAAGCTCTTCATCGGCAAGGGGCAGTGCGTGAACTGCCACAACGGGCCGCTGCTGACCGACGGGCACTTCCACAATACCGGCGTCCCGCCGGTGAGCAACCTGCCGCCCGACCGGGGCCGCGCCGACGGCGTCCGCCATGTCCTGGCCGATCCGTTCAACTGCCTGGGCCCGCACAGCGACGCCAAACCGGAGGAGTGCGCCGAGCTGCGCTTCGCCGTGACCGAGGGGCCCGAGCTGCTGCGCGCCTTCAAGCCGCCCGGCCTGCGCGGCGTGGCCGGCCGCGAGCCCTACATGCATGCCGGCCAGATCCCGACCCTGGCCAAGGTGCTGGACCATTACAACCGCGCCCCGCCCGCCCCCGAGGGCCACAGCGAGCTGAAGCCGCTGGGCCTGAGCCCGGCGGAACTGGCCCAGCTCGAGGCCTTCCTGCGCACCCTCGACCCCGAGGCCCCGCGCAAGCAGGCCGCGGAGGCGGCGCGATAGGGGGGCTGCTTCGCAGGCGTGCGTGCTTCGACAGGCTCAGCATGGGGAAGTTCTTGCTGCTCCCGGTCATAGGCAGCGTTGATGCTGTGCGTCCTTCGACAGGCTCCGGATGAGGATGTATTTGCTGCTCCCGGCCAAGCTTGCGCGGATGGTGACAGGAATGCCTGGCATCCCCCCTTCCTCATCCTGAGCTTGTCGAAGGACGCACCACGCTTCAGCCTCTCCGAGCCCCTGCTCGACGAACCTTCACCCCCGCCCCACCGCGCTGGGGCAGGTACCGTAGCGGCGCTGGAAGGCGCGGCGGAGGTTGCGCTCGTCGGCGAAGCCGGTCTGGCGGGCGACGTCCTTCAGCAGCGGCGCGCCCGACTGCAGCCGGCGCCGCGCCTCCTCCAGCCGGACCTCGGCGACGTAGTCGGCCGGGGGCTGGCCGACCCGTTCCCGGAACCGGCGGCTGAAATGGCGGACGCTCATGCCGGCGCGGGCGGCCAGCGCCTCCACCGACAGATCCTCGGCCGGGTTCTCCAGGATCCAGAGCTGCAGCTGGCCCAGCCGGTCGTCGCGGCGCTCGGCGTCCAGATGGCGGCTGCGCTGGCGGTCGCCGGCCGGGCGGCGGCGCTGCACCACCAGCTCCTCCGCCACCGCCACCGACAGGGCCTTGCCCCAGTCGCGCTCGACCAGCGCCAGCGCGAGGTCGATGCCGGTCGTCACCCCGGCTGAGGTGAAGATGCCGCCGCTCTCCACATAGATGGCGTCGGGCCGAACGCGGCAGCCGGGGGCCATCGCCGCCAGCCTGTCGCAATAGCGCCAATGCGTCGTCGCCTCGCGCCCATCCAGCAGCCCGGCCGCCGCCAGCACCAGCGCGCCGTTGCAGATGGAGCCGACCGTCGTGCCGCCGTCCCGCGCCCGCTCCCGCAGCCAGTCCAGCAGCCCTGGATCGGCGCAGGCGCGCTCATAGCCGATGCCGCCGGTGACCAGCAGCAGGTCGGCCGGACCGGCCTCGCGGAGACTGCGGTGGACCATGAATTCCAGCCCGTTGGACAGGGGCAGGGGCCCGGTCTCGGCCGCGACCAGCTCCACCGTATAGGCCGGGTCGGCGCGGCCGGCATGGTCGCGCAGCCAGCGGGTGGCGCGGGAGAACACCTCCAGCGGCCCGGCGATGTCCAGGATTTGGGCGTCGGGATAGACCAGCATCTGGACCGACAGGGTCTTCCGCATCCGCAGGTCTGCCGACATCGCACCGCTCCTGGCCTGAACTGGCCCCTGGCCGTCCGACCGCGGCCCCGTCCCGCCGCTACTATCGCGCGACCTGGAACGGGCGCCAAGGAAAGGATGGGACATGGACAGGCGGGACTTCATCGGCGCGGCGGGCGCATCGGCCCTGGCCCTCTTCCATGGCGGGGAGGCCGGCGCGCAAGGGCCCGGGCGGCTGCCGGAGCGGAACGAGGTGCGCGTCGCCTTCCTGCTGGGCGACCAGGCCAACGTCATCGACACGTTCGGGCCGTGGGAGGTCTTCCAGGACACGCAGGTGCCCGGCCTGTTCGGCCGCTCCAACCCGTTCCGCCTTTACACGGTGGGGCCGGACCGCGACCCGGTGCGGATGACCGGCGGGCTTACGGTGCTGCCGCGCCACACGATCGGGGACGCGCCGCCGCCGCATCTCATCGTCGTCCCGGCCCAGACCGCCACGGACGCCGCGCGCGACTGGCTGAAGGCGGCCTCGGCCGAAGCCGACGTGACGCTGTCCATCTGCACCGGCGCCTTCCAGCTGGCGCGGGCGGGGCTGCTGGATGGGCTGCGGGCGACGACCCACCACCAGTTCTGGGACAGCTTCGCCCGGCAGTTCCCCGGGGTGGACCTGCACCGGGGCCTGCGCTTCATCGACAATGGCCGCATCGCCACCGCCGGCGGCCTGACCTCGGGCATCGATCTGGCGCTGCACATCGTCCAGCGCTACTACGGGCCCGAGGTCGCGGCGGCGACGGCGGCGTACATGGAATATGCGGGCGAGGGCTGGCGCACGCCGGCCTGAGGCCCGCTACCAGCGCGTCGGCTTGGGGTTGCGGGCGTCGAAGCCCATCTGGTGCCAGTAGGGATAGGGCGGGTGGCGCCGGCTGGCCGCCTCCAGGCGCGCCACCTGCTCCGGCGACAGGCTCCAGCCGACGGCGCCGAGATTCTGGCGCAGCTGCTCCTCGGTGCGGGCGCCGATGACCAGCGTGGCCACGGTGGGGCGGGTCAGCAGCCAGTTCAGCGCCACCTGCGGTACCGTCTTGCCGACCTCGGCCGCCACCGCCTCCAGCGCGTCGACGACGGTGTAGAGATACTCGTCCTCCACCAGCGGCCCGCCCGCCTCGCCGCCCGAGGCGATGCGGCCGGCGGCCGGGGGCTGGCCCCGCCGGATCTTGCCGGTCAAGCGGCCCCAGCCCAGCGGGCTCCAGGCCATCAGCCCGACGCCCTGGTCCAGCCCCAGCGGCATCAGCTCCCATTCATAGTCGCGGCCGACCAGCGAGTAATAGGCCTGGTGCGCGACATAGCGATTGAGCCCGTACTTCTCCGAGGTCGCCAGCGCCTTCATCAGGTGCCAGCCCGAGAAATTGGAGGCGCCGATATAGCCGATCTTGCCTGATGTGATCAGGTCGTCCAGCGCCCGCAGCGTCTCCTCCACCGGCGTCAGCGCGTCGAAGCCGTGCATGAAGTAGATGTCGATGTGGTCGGTACCGAGGCGCTTGAGGCTCGCCTCGCAGGCGCGGACCAGATGGTGGCGCGAGGAGCCCAGGTCGTTCGGCCCGTCGCCCATGGGGAAGGTCGCCTTGGTGGAGATAAGCACCTTGTCGCGCCGGCCCTTGACGGCCTGGCCCAGGATCTCCTCCGACGCGCCGCGCGAATAGACGTCGGCGGTGTCGAACAGCGTGACACCTGCTTCCAGGCAGAGATCGACCATGCGCGTCGCCTCGGCCACGTCGGTGCTGCCCCAGCGCTGGAAGAACTCGGTCGTGCCGCCGAAGGTGCCGGTGCCGAAGGTGAGGGCCGGGACCTTCAGGCCCGAGCGTCCGAACTGCCGATATTCCATCGCCAAGTCTCCTCCATCGCGTCTCGTCCAGGGGCCCCTGGCTAGCACGATCCCGGCCGGCCGGGCAGGGGTGGGGCACCCCGATCCTCGACGGCTTCGGGGGTACTCCCGCCAGCAAAGATGCATCGTTCATGCTTCTTTGAAGCTTGCGTATAAAGCGGCATGTGATATACCACTTTAGAAAGGCTGGTGACGGCCTGTGGACATACCGAAGGAGGGGAATGATGAGCATCGCCGCTTACGCCTGGGACGGTCCCGCCACCCGCGATACGACCCGCGCCACCCGTGCCGGGGAACACCGGCCCGCGCTGAGGCTGACCACGCCCTTGGCCGTCCCGGCGGCCGCCGCGGAGGCTGGCAAGGATGTCGGGGCGCTGCCGATGCGCGCCGCGCCCGACCTGCCGGTGGCGGTCGGCTGGATGATGGTCGGCTGCTACGGCTGGATCCTCGGCGCCTTCTGGCTGACCTTCGGCGCCGGCGCGTCGAGCGCCTTCATGGTGGCGGTCAGCACCGCCTACACCGCCATGTATCTCGGCGTGCCCTATCTCTTCCTGCGGATGGAGCCGAAGCGGCCGGGCGACCGCGCGCCGACCCTGGCCGCCTTCCTGGCCCGGGGCATGGAGACCTGGACCGGCCATTGCACCGCCGGCGCCGCGCTGGGCCAGATGTTCGCCGTCCCGCTGGCGCTGGGCTTCGCCGCCAGCGCGCTGGGCATCGTCATCGCCGCGGTGCGGTGAGGGGGCGCTTTGTCCCTCAGACCCCTTATGGGGCCACTCAAGACTTGGTGGCGTGCGATGATCCCCTCTCCCCCTGGGAGAGGGTTAGGGTGAGGGGGTAAGAGGGTAGGGGAAGGGCGGCTTCATTGAAGTTTGCGGACAGCTCCGCAATCCCGTACCCCCTCTCCCTGTCCCTCTCCCCCTGGGAGAGGGGGCGGCAGTCAGGCGGACGGGCTTCCGAGACGCCCGTTTCGAGTGTGAAGAGGGGCGCCATCCGTCCCCTCCCGCAAAGAGCGATAGAAAATGGCCTCACGCCGGCTCGGGCACAGGCGCGGGAGCCGGCAGGGCCAGCAGGGCGCCCAGGCTGCGGCGGGGGCGGACCAGGTCGGCCAGCGTGTACTCGTCCAGCACGCCGAGGAACGCCCGCAACGCCTCGTTCAATGCAGATTTCAGCACGCAGGACGGCGCCAGGCGGCAGCCCCCGGGGCCGGCATCGGCGCCGAAGCACTCGACGATGCACATGTCCTGCTCGGTGAAGCGCACCACCTCGCCGACGCGGATGGCCTCGGGCGCGCGGGCCAGGCGCAGCCCGCCGCCGCGCCCGCGCACCGTCTCGACATAGCCGCCCTGGCCCAGCTGGTGGACGATCTTCATCAGATGGTTCTTCGAGATGCCGTAGGCCGCGGAGATCTCGGCCACGGTCGCCAGCCCCTCTCCCTTCAGCGCCAGGAAGATCAGGGTGCGCAGCGCATAGTCCGAGTAGCTGGAGAGGTGCATGCTCTCACCAAAGTGGTATGAAGGATGAATGTATAAGCCGCCGGCGCCGGGGCCGCAAGGCCCGCGCGCTCCCCTCCCGGCGGCTCTCCACAAAGGCGCTGGCCGGAAAAGCGCTGGCGGCGCGCGCCCCGGTGGTGTCGGGGGCAGCGGTCGAAGGCGCGGTGACCTGCGCACCGCCAGCTGCCGTGGAGATGGGGACCGGCACCGGCCGCACCCATTGCCCAAAAGGTCAGTATGCCGGGATGGCACGGCCGAAGTGGCCAGCCGAAACTTGCGAATTTGAAAAACTCCCGAAAATACCGGCCATTTCCCCCTTCTCACGGGTGGGTTTTCGGGCGGTTGCGGATGGTGGCGGGCCAGTAGTCGTCGCGCTGCCGCTGTCAATCATGTTTGCGAATGGCGCAATGCATCCTGCCGATATTCTGCACAACTTATAGTTTATCGAAGTAATGCTGCCAGTTCTGTTGGGGATCGGCTGACGACTATAAGGCTTGTGTAAGACTAATATTCCAACGGGGCAGAATCCTTAGGCAGGTATAGCAAAAAAGGGCTAAGACTCTGCTTTGCCACCTCTTTCGTGAGTGGTAGGCTTTTCCGCTTTTCGGTCCCTATCCGACCGGAAAGTTCAGGCCCCCAGGCGGAAGCGGTCCCTATCCGCCTGGGCAGGCTTGAGAAACGGATAAAGCCGACCGTCCGGGCCACGCGTCCGGCCGGCGAAGAGAGGAACCGACCGATGCCCGTGCCGACCGTCACCTCCATCCTCCTCACCGGAACGCCGTCCGAAACGGCGCCGTCGGTCATCTTCGCGGTGACCTTCAGCGAAGCGGTGACGGGGGTCGACGCGGCGGACTTCGAGACGGTCGGGACGGCGGCGGCCGGCACCACCATCGCGACGGTGGCCGGCGGCGGCGCGACCTACTTCGTGACGGTCGGGAACGTGACGGCCGCCGGCGACCTGAAGCTGACCCTGAAGTCCGGCACGACCGGCATCCTCTCGGTCTCCGACGGCCAGGAGATCACCCTCGGCCATACCGACGGCGCCATCCTGTACCGCGGCACTGCGGCGGACGAAGCCATCACGGGAACCGGCGTCGCCGAATGGCTCTTCGGTGCCGACGGCAACGACACGCTGGAGGGCGGCGACGGCAACGACCTGCTGCGCGGCGGCACAGGGGCGGACAGCCTCGCCGGCGGCCTCGGCAACGACAACATGCGCGGCGATGCCGGCAACGACACGATCGACGGCGGCACCGGCACCGACTTCGCCAGCTACTTCTACGACGGCATCCAGGACGTCACGACCGGCATCGAGGTCGACATGGCCCATGCGGGGGTCGCCGGTCCGGTGACGGTAACCGGTTATCACGGCGACCAGGACGTGCTGATCGACGTGGAGCGCATCGGCCTGACCGGCACCGGCGGCAACGACACGCTGAAGGGCGGCCAGAACGGCGGCCAGATCTTCGGCAATGGCGGCGACGACATCATCATCGGCGGCAATGGCGACGATGTGCTCGCCGGCGGCGCCGGCCAGAACACCGTCACCGGCGCGTCCGGCAACGACACGTTCAGCGCGCATTCCCTCGGCCACCAGATCATCACCGATTTCGTCTCCGGCACCGACAGGATCGACCTCAGCGGCACCGGCATCACCGACATCTCCCTGGTCACGCAGACGCCCGACGGCGGCGATCTCGTGATCACGGCGCAGGACGTGCCGGGCCTGAGGATCACCGTCAAGGGGCGCACGGCCGACCTGGCGCCGTCCGACTTCGTGGCGGCCGTCCCGTCCACCGTCGGCGAGGCGCTGTTCGGCGGGGCCGGCAACGACTCGATCAACGGCCTGGGAGGCGACGACTTCATCATCGGCAATGGCGGCGACGACACCCTGCTGGGCAGCGCCGGCAACGACCTGCTGGACGGCGGCGCCGGGCTCAACACGCTCGATGGCGGCAGCGGCAACGACACCCTCCAGGCGTCCTTCAACGGCCAGAGCGTGGTCAAGAACTTCGTCGTGGGCCAGGACAGGATCGGCCTGACCGGGCTGGGCTTCACCGTCTTCGACAACAACCATCTCATCCAGACCGTGACCGGCGGCAATCTGGAGATCACCTCCCCGGTCTTCCCGGCCATGAAGGTGACCGTCGAGGGCCTCGGGGCCGAGCTGTCGGCGGGCGACTTCGTGCTCACCGTGCCGGACGGCGGCAACAACTTCATCGGCGGCAGCAAGGTCGGGGACAATCTGCACGGCCAGGGCGGCGACGACACGATCCATGGGCGCGAGGGCAACGACACGCTGTCGGGCGGCGCCGGCAACGACGTGGTCGACGGCCAGGAGGGGAACGACTACCTGTTCGGCGGCCTGGGTCAGGCCGGGAACGACCGGCTGCTGGGCGGCATCGGCGCCGACATCGTCTCCTACGACTTCAACAACGGCTCGACGACCCCGGTCCTGTTCACCTCGAACCACCGCAACGCGAACGGCAACGGCCTCCAGGGCGACAACCAGGGCGGCATGGACACGCTGGAGAGCATCGAGGAGGTGCACATCTTCGGCGCCAACGGCGACGACACGCTGATCGGCGACGCCGCCCGCAACTTCATCCAGGGCAATGGCGGCAACGACACGCTGCGGGGCAACGGCGGCCAGGATACCTTCGCCTACAATCTCGCCGGCAACGGCGTCGACCGCATCCTCGACCTCGGCGCGGGCGACAACATCCACTTCCTGTCCGCCATCACCTTCGGCGGCACCAAGGCGGCGGCCGGCACCGGCGCCAATGTCGGCCAGGGGCAGGTTGAGGTGACCACGGGCGGCGGCATCACCAAGCTCTATGTCGGCACCGACGCGACCGCCGGCGCCGACGTGATCATCGAAATCGAGGGCGAGTACCAGGCCGACAACTTCTCCCTCTCCCCCCAGAACATCTTCTTCAACCCGTCCGAGACATGGGCGGGCGGTCCGGGCGCCGACAGCAAGGCCGGTACCGAAGGCCACGACAACCTGCAGGGCAATGGCGGCGACGACACCATCGAGGGGCTCGCCGGCAACGACTTCGCCGACGGCGGCGACGGCAACGACCAGATCGACGGCGGCGACGGCGACGATTTCCTGGACGGCGGCGCCGGCGCCAACACGCTGACCGGCGGCGCCGGGGCGGACACGATCGCGGCCAGCTTCAACGGCCAGCACACCGTCATCGGCTTCAACCCGGGCGTCGACAAGATCCATCTGGGCGGGCTGGGCTTCACCAATGTCGGCCCGGTCAGCCGGGTCGTCTCGGGCGGCAACCTCGAGATCACCTCGACGGTGTCCCCCAACTTCAGGATCACCCTGGTCGGCCGCGGCGCCGACATCGCCGACAGCGACTTCGTCCTGACGCCAGTGGACAACAACGATAATTTCCTGGGCGGCGGCAACAGCCCCGACACGCTGGACGGGCAAGGCGGCAACGACCAGATCCACGGCCGCGGCGGCGACGACCATCTGAACGGCAATGCCGGCAACGACACGGTCGAGGGCCACGACGGCAACGACGTGCTGCAGGGCGGCCCTGGCCAGGACAAGGTGTTCGGCGGCCTCGGCAACGACTACATCCTCGCCGGCGACTTCAACGACGGCAACGACACGCTGGACGGCGGCCCCGGCGGCAACGACATCGTCAATTACAATTTCGGGGACCGCACCGTCGGCTTCACCTTCACCATCGGCAACGGGACGGTGCAGGACGATGGCAACGGCGGCACCGACACGCTGGCCGAGATCGAGGAAATCCAGGTCCAGGGCGGCTCCGGCGGCGATACGCTCGTCGGCAACGCGGCGCGCAACTTCATCGAGGGGAGGGGCGGCAACGACACGCTGACGGGCGGCGGCGGCAACGACACCTTCAGCTACCAGCCGACCGGCAACGGCACCGACCGCATCACCGACCTGAGCCCGCGGGACAGTTTCTTCATCCACGGCGCCAGCTTCGCCGTCGGCACGGCCGCGGCCGGCACCGGCGCGGGCCTCGGCCAGAACCAGGTCCATGTGGATAAGGGCGCCGGGATCACGACGCTCCATATCGGCACCGACACCATCGCGGGCGCAGACATCACCATCGAACTCACGGGCGAGTTCGAGGCCCAGCACTTCAAGCTGAACGGCAATGACATCTTCTACGACCCGAGCGAGTTCTGGACCGGCACCGCGGGCGACGACATCAAGACCGGCACGGCGGGCTTCGACCATCTGGAGGGCGGGGCCGGCAACGACAGCATCGCCGGCCTGGGCGGGAACGATTTCATCCGGGGCGACGAAGGCAACGATACGCTCGACGGCGGCATCGGCGACGACACGCTGGACGGCGGCCCCGGCGACAACAGCCTGACCGGCGGCGCCGGCAACGACGTGTTCCAGCTGCCCTTCGCCGGCACCACCGTGGTGACGGACTTCCAGCCGGGCGACAAGGTCGGGCTGCAGTCCGTGGGCGTGCTGACCACCTACAGCATCACCCGCACCCCCGACGGCACCGACCTGGTCGTCTCCTCCGACGCCTTTCCGAACGGCAAGCTGATCCTGCAGGGCGTGACCAGCCTGACCAACGCCGAGATCCTGGTCCGGCAGGCCGACCCGTCCAACACCTACGACGAGTACCTGAACGGCGGCAACGGCAACGATTTCATCGACGGTCTGGGCGGCAAGGACTTCATCTTCGGCCGCGGCGGCGACGACAATCTGCGTGGCAGCGACGGCAACGATTCCCTCAGCGGCGAGACCGGGGACGACAATCTCGGCGGCGGCGCCGGCGACGACACGCTGCGCGGCGCGGAAGGCAACGACTATCTGGCCGGTGGCGCCGGCAACGACCTGATCGACGGCGGTCCCGGCACCAACGACGTCTCCCAATATGATTTCGGAAACGAAACGAACCCTGTCAGCTTCACGGTCGCGGCGGCCGATGCCGGCGGCAACAGCACCCAGGCGGGCAGCCAGGGCACCGACGTGCTGCAGGGCATCGAGTCCGTGCATGTCTTCGGCGGCTCGGCCGGCGACGTGCTCACCGGCGACGCGCGCTTCACCTTCCTCCAGGGCAATGGCGGCAACGACACGCTGGCCGGCGGCGCCGGCGGCGACAGCTTCACCTTCCTGACCGACGCGCCGCAGGGCATCGACCGCGTCATCGACTTCGGCAGCGGCGACAACGTCACCTTCCACCGGCCGGGCGGGTCCAGCTTCACGCTGAACACCACCATCCTGAGCGGCGACGACACGAGCGGGCTGGCCGCCGGCCGGGCCATGGTCGGCACGCCGCAGACGGTCGGCGGCACGACCGTGACCAAGCTTTACGTCAACACCGGCGAGGGCGCGGGCATCGTGACGGTGGAGCTGGCCGGCGCCGTGACCGCCGGCGACTTCAAGGTCTACAACGACAAGTACGGCGCGCGGCTGCAGACCGAGACGATCAACTTCAACGGCACGGCGGGGAACGAGAGCCAGTCCGGCACGCTGGGCGACGATTTCCTGTCCGGCAACGACGGCGACGACACCCTGTCTGGCGCGGCCGGCAACGACAACCTGCTGGGCGGCGATGGCAACGACCGGCTCACGGGCGGCGCCGGCAACGACCGGCTGGACGGCGGTCCCGGCGACAATACGCTGACCGGCGGCGACGGTGCCGACATCTTCCAGCTGCCGCACTCCAACGTCACCATCGTGACGGACTTCCAGCACGGCCAGGACAGAATCAGCCTGGAGAGCGCCGGCCTGGTCACGGCGGCCGGCGTGATCCAGACGGTCGTCGGTTCCACGGTGGAGATCACCAGCGAGTCCTTCAACGGCAAGCTGGTCCTGCAGGGCACCACCACCCTGGTGGCGACGGCCGACATCCTCCCCCGCCCGATCGACCCGTCCAACGCCTATCAGGAGTTCCTGACCGGCAACAACCAGCCCAACACCATCGACGGGCTGGGCGGCAACGACAACATCAGCGGCCGCGCCGGCGACGATTTCCTGTCCGGCAGCGCCGGCGACGACACGCTGAACGGCGAGGCGGGCAACGACAATCTGCAGGGCGGCGCCGGTACCGACACCGTCTCCGGCGGCGACGGCAACGACGTCCTCGGCGGCGCCGACGACAACGATTCGCTGACCGGCGGCATAGGCAACGACAGCCTCTCCGGCGGGACGGGCACGGACTCCCTGTCCGGCGGCGACGGCAACGACAATCTGTCCGGTGACGACGACAACGACGTGCTGGCCGGCGACGGCGGCAACGACAATCTCAACGGCGGGGCCGGCAACGACACGCTGGATGCCGGCGACGGCAACGACAATCTCAACGGCGGCGACGGGGCCGACCTGCTGCTGGGCGGGGCAGGCAACGACTACGGCGTGGGCGGCGCCGGCGACGACACGGTGAACGGCGGCGCCGGCATCCACGACACGGCGGCCTTCCGCTACACCGGCACGGCCACCGCCATCAACTTCACGGTCGCGGCGGACGACGGCAACGGCAACAGCACCCAGGCGGCCGGCAGCCTCGGCGTGGACGTGCTGCTGGGGGTGGAGTCCGTCCATGTCTTCGGCAGCGACGCGGCGGACACGATCACCGGCGACGGACGCCACAACTACCTGCATGGCGGCCAGGGCAACGACACGCTGACCGGCGGCGGCAGCGGCGACAGCTTCGCCTTCCACACCAACGAGGCGGCCGGCACCGACCGCATCACCGACTTCGGCTTCGGCGACGACCTGACCTTCCACCGCCCGAGCGGCGCCAGCTTCGCCCTGTCCACCACCATCCTCAGCGGCGACGATACCAGCCTGCTGCCCGTCGGCAGCGCCATGGTCGGCGCCCCGGCGACCGTGGGCGGCACGCTGGTCACCCGGGTCTACGTCAATACCGGCGACAGCGCCGGCATCATCCAGGTGCAGCTGGCCGGGTCCTACGGGGTCTCAGACTTCACGGTCTTCAACGACGGCTACGGCGCGCGCCTGCGCAACGCCGCGGTGCAGACCCAGGGCACGGCCGGCAACGACACGCTGGGCGGCGGGACCGGCAACGACACGCTGGAGGGCTTTGCCGGCAACGACCGGATGTTCGGCAATGGCGGCGGCGACAGCCTGTCTGGCGGCGATGGCAACGACCTCCTGGTCGGCGACCTGACCGACAGCGGCGTGGACAGCGCCGGTTCCGGCCCCGACACGATCGACGGCGGTCTCGGCAACGACATCCTGCGCGGCGGCTCCGGCAACGACAGCCTGACCGGCGGCGATGGCGACGACAATCTGCGCGGCGACCTGGGCAACGACACGCTGGACGGCGGCGACGGCCAGGACTTCGCGGCTTACCGCTTCGACAATATCGGCGCGACGTCCGGCTTCGTGTTCGACGGGTCCGGCTTCGGCGGGGCGGGGACCTTCACGGTCGACGACAAGCGCGGCGGCACCGACACGATCACCTCGATCGAGCGGCTGGTGCTGTTCGGCTCCAGCTTCGGCGACAGCTTCAGCGGCGGCACCGGCGCCGACCAGCTGACGGGCGAGGGCGGCAACGACAGCCTCTCGGGCGGCGACGGCGACGACGTGCTGAACGGCGGCGCCGGCAACGACACCATCACCGGCGGCGGGGGCCACGACCAGCTGCGCTACGTGCTGGACGGCGCCACCGCGACCCTGGTCATCGACCTGTCCAACGCCACCGGCGCGTCCGTCTCGGTCGCCGACGGGCAGGGCGGCACCGACGTGCTGGACGGCATCGAGACCTTCCTCGTCCTGGCCGGTTCGGGCAACGACATCGTCCGCGGCTCGCTGGGCGGCGACGCGATCGGCGGCGGCGGCGGCAACGACTCGCTCTCCGGCGGGCTCGGCAGCGACACGATCGAGGGCAATGACGGCGCCGACACGCTGGCCGGCGGCGGCGGCATCGACACGCTGAGCGGCAATGCGGGCGCCGACACCTTCGTGCTGGACGGCACCGAGATCGACCAGGTCACCGACTTCACGGCCGGCACCGACCTGATCGATCTGCGGGCGCTGGGCGTGCGCACCCTCGCCGGCATCACCCAGACCGTGGCCGGCACGACGCTGCAGATTCGCTCCGTCGCGACGGTGGGCGGCGTCGATCTCGCCGGCGTCACCGCGCCGCTCGCGCAGGGCAGCTTCATCTTCGCCACGGCCACGGCCGGCAACGATGTGCTGGCCGGCGGCGAGGGCTACGACAACATCGGCGGCGGCGGCGGCAACGACACCATCCTCGGCGGCGGCGGTAACGACGATCTGTTCGGCAATGCGGGCGCCGACAGCATCTCGGGCGGGGCCGGCAGCGACGCCATCCGCGGCGACGACAACACCAGCGGCAACAGCAACCCGAACGACGGGCCGGACACGCTGGACGGCGGCGACGGCGACGATTTCCTCCGCGGCAGCGGCGGCAACGACCTGCTGCTGGGCGGCCTCGGCAACGACAACCTGCGCGGCGACGCCGGCAACGACACGCTGGACGGCGGCGCCGGCGACGACTTCGTCAGCATCTTCCACAGCGGGATCGAGACCCGGACGACCCCGGTCAATATCGACGCCTCGGCGGTCGGCACCATGGCCAACGTCACCCTGACGGGCGTGCATGGCGATACCGACGTGCTGATCAATGTCGAGGCCGTCGGCCTGAACGGCGGCGCGGCCGGCGACACGCTGACCGGCGGCACCGGCAACGACAACCTGTTCGGCTATGGCGGCGACGACAGTCTGGTGGGCAATGCCGGCGACGACGTCATCCTCGGCGGCGGCGGCAACGACACGCTGACCGGCGGCGGCGGCAAGGACTCCTTCGCATTGGTGGCGGAGGTCGGCCGCGCGGTCACCATCACCGACATGGCGGCGGGCGAATACGTCGAGTTCGAAGGCGTCGAGCTGTCCGGCGTCATCGCGGCCGGCACCGGCGCCGCGACGGCCCGGGGCGCGGTCGACGTCGCCATCGACGGCGGCGGCGCCACCCTGCATATCGGCCTGGACAGTGTCGCCGGCGCGGACTTCACCGTCCGGCTGAACGGCTTTACCAACCTGGCCGGCATCGCCGTGGCGACGGAGGACGCGATCCTGCTGCTGCCCGGCACCGGCGAGACCCTGGGCAACGACAATGCGGAGACGCTGGTCGGCGGCACGGGCGACGACCTGATCCTCGGCCTCGGCGGCGACGACACCATCCCCGGCGGCGCGGGCAACGACATGCTGATCGGCGGCCTCGGCCAGGACACGGTGGAGGGCGCCGGCGGCGACGACCTGCTCAGCGGCCTCGACGGCAACGATGTCCTGCGCGGCGGCGACGGCGCGGACGATGTCACGGGAGGCGGCGGCGACGATCTGCTGGAGGGCGGCCTCGGCGGCGACGAGCTCACCGGCGGCAGCGGCGCGGACACGCTGGACGGCGGCGACGGCAATGACGAGCTGGAGGGCGGCGGCGGCGTCGACCGCTTCGTCCTCGGCGCGACGGGTAATGAGCGGATCGTCGATTTCGGCGTCGCCGAGACCATCCAGGTCGCCGGCACGACCCTGCAGGGCGACATCGCCCAGAACAACGGGGCGACGCTCGGGCTGGGCCAGGTGGCGGCCGAGTTCGACCAGACCGGCGCCACCGTGCGCATCGGCACCGACGCGACGGCCGGCTCCGACGTGACGCTGCGGCTGGACGGCGTCACCTCGGTCACCGAGCTCGGCATCACCGCCCAGGGCGCGCTGACCCGGCTGGTAACGCCCGGCGGTCCCGGCAACGACACCGTCACCGGGTCGGACGGGGCGGACACGCTCGACGGCCTCGGCGGCAACGACCTGCTGCTCGGCCTGGGCGGCAACGACCAGCTGCTGGGCGGCGTCGGCAACGACAGCCTGTCCGGCGGCGACGGCAACGACAATCTGAGCGGCGGTTCCGACAACGACACGCTGGACGGCGGCGCCGGCAACGACATCGTGGCGGGCGGCCTCGGCAACGACACCCTGACCGGCGGCGCCGGCGCCGACGGCTTCTTCATCGCCGGCGGCCAGGGCCTCGACCGCATCACCGACATGGAGGCGGGCGAGACGATCAATGTCGGCGCCGCCATCCTGCGCGGCCAGGCGACCGCGGGCGACGGTTCCGCGGTCGGCGCCGGCCAGGTGCAGGTCAGCGCGAGCGGCGGCGTCACCACCCTGCATATCGGCCTCGACGCCGCGGCGGGCGCGGATCTGCGGGTGGAGCTGGCGGGCACCTTCCAGGCCGGCCAGATCGGCATCATCAATTCCTCGACGCTGCAGCTGGGCGTCGCGCAGACGCTCACCGGCACGGCGGGGGCCGACACGCTCTCGGGTGGTGCCGCGGCGGACGTCATCACCGGCGACGCGGCCGGCGATTCCCTGTCCGGCGGGGCCTCGGCGGATTCGATCAGCGGCGGCGCCGGTGGCGACACGCTGTCGGGCGGCCGCGGTTCCGACACGCTGGACGGCGGCGCCGACTTCGACATCGCGCGCTACGATTTCGGCCAGGAACAGGCCGGCGTGGCGGCGACCGTCACCGGCGGCGCGGTCGTGGACAGCCTGGGCGACACCGACCAGCTGGTCGGCATCGAGAGCGTCCAGATGTTCGGCGGCACCGGCGCGGACACGTTCCGCGGCGGCGCCGGCGGCGACTTCCTGTTCGGCGGGGCCGGCAACGACGTGCTGACCGGCGGCGCCGGCGCCGACTCCTTCGGCTATGGCGGTGGGTCCAACGGCACCGACCGCATCACCGACTTCGGCACCGGCGACACGATCCGGATCTTCGGCGCGGGCGCCCTGTCCGGCACGCTGGAGGCGGGCACCGGCGCCGGGCTGACCAAGGGGCAGGCGCGCTTCCAGGTGGCGAACAACGTCACCACCCTGTTCATCGGCACCGACAGCGTGGCCGGCGCGGACGTGACGATCGAGCTGGCCGGCACCTTCGCGGCGGGCGACTTCAAGTTCAGCAACAACGGCGACGAGCTGATCGCCACCGCCAGCGTCAACAGCACCCTGGCCGGCACCATCGGCAACGACACGCTGGCGGGCGGCCTCGGCAACGACACGCTGAGCGGCCTGGAGGGCAACGACAACCTGAGCGGCCTGGAGGGCGCCGACAGCCTGTCGGGCGGCGTCGGCAACGACTTCCTGGTGGGCGGCCTCGGCAACGACACGATCGACGGCGGCGCCGGCGACCAGGACACCGCGCGCTTCGACCTGGCCCGGTCGGCGGTGACGATCCTGGCGAACGCCGACCGCTCCGCCTTCACCGCCACCTCCTCGGCCGGCACCGACGTGCTGACGGGCGTGGAGGGCGCCGGCTTCACCGACGGCTTCGAGCGGCTGGTGGCGCAACGCTTCACCATCACCGGCGGCGAGGCCTGGGAGGGTACCGATCTCTTCGGCGACAGCATCTCGGCCGGCGCCGGCAACGACTTCCTGCGGGGCGGGGCGGGCAACGACACGCTGCTCGGCAATGCCGGCGGCGACGGCTTCCTCGGCGGCGCGGGCGACGACAGCATCGTCGGCGGCGCGGAGGGCGCCTCCAGCTCCGGCGCCTTGATCGACGTGGTCCAGTATACCGGCGCCCGGGGCGGCTACGACATCCAGCGGACCGCCGAGGGCGTGTTCGAAATCACGGACATCGACACCACCAACGGCAATGACGGCAAGGACACGGTGACCGGGGTGGAGGGCGCCTCCTTCTCCGACACCTTCGTGCGGCTGCGGCCGCAGACCTTCAGCAATGCCGACGGGTCGGTCTTCGTGCAGGGCACGGAGTACGCCGAGTCGATGAGCGGCGGCGCCGGCAACGACTTCATCCGTCCGGAGGGCGGCACCGACACGGTCAATGCCGGGGCTGGCGAGGACACCGTCTATTTCGACGTGGCGGACAGCGCGGCGACCTTCGCCCGGATCGACCTCGCGGCCAACATCGTGGAGGTCACCATCGGCGGCGCCACGACGCGGCTGGTCGGGGCGGAGATGGTCAGCTTCAAGGGCGGCGGCTTCGCCCGCCTGACCCAGCGCGAGTTCGTCAATGCCGACGGGTCCTACTGGGAGGGCGGCCGCTTCGCCGACACCATCTCGGCCGCGGCGGGCAACGACTTCCTGAGCGGCGGGTCCGGCGACGACAGCCTCTTCGGCGGGGCCGGCGGCGACGGGCTGCAGGGCGGCACCGGCAACGACACGCTGAACGGCGGCGCCGACGGCAAGAGCGGCGTCTTCGACCGTGTCGACGTGGCCCAGTACAAGGGCGTCGCGGCCAACTACGTCATCACCCCGACCGGCGGCGGCACCTTCACCATCGAGGACACGGTGGCGGGCGCCGGCAACGAGGGCAAGGACACGCTCATCGACGTGGAGGGCGCCTTCTTCGCCGACGGCTTCGTCCGGCTGAAGGCCATGACCTTCACCAACCCCGACAGCTCCCTCTATGTCGAGGGCACGCGGTTCAACGACACGCTGGACGGCGGCGCCCAGAACGACTTCGTCAATGCCGGCGCCGGCAACGACACGGTCGCGGCCGGGCTCGGCAACGACTTCGTGAACGGCCAGGACGGGGCCGACAGCGTGGTGGCCGGCGATGGCGGCGACTTCATCTATGGCGGCAGGGGCAACGACACGATCGACGGCGGCGCCGGCAACGACGTCGTCGGCTTCGAGGGCGACTACGCGACCTTCACCCTGACCCGCGCCGGCGCCAACGCCACCGTCCAGGACAACTCCAACCAGGATGGGGACGAGGGTACGGACTCGCTGACCGGAATCGAGGCGATCAGCTTCAAGAACGCCTATGTCTCGCTGAACGCCGACAACGCCCTCGCCATCAGCGCGCGCGACGGCAACGACAGCCTGGCGGCCGGGGCGGGCAACGACTTCATCTTCGGCGGCCTCGGCAACGACACGATCGACGGTGCCGGCGGCAACGACCATCTCGCCATCGACGCCAACCGCGCCAACGTGACGCTGACGGTCGACGGGCCCGACTTCCTGCTGACCAACAGCGTCACCGGCGAGGTCGACCGGGTGCGGAACGTGGAGAGCATCAGCTTCCGCGACGGCTTCCTGCGCCTGGCGCCGGAGATTTTCACCGACCCGAACGGCAACCGCTCGATCCAGGGCTCGATCCTGGCCGATGCCGGCGGCACGGCGCTGCAGGGCGGGACCGGGAACGACTATCTGGACGGCGATCTCGGCGCGGACAGCCTGTCGGGCGGCACCGGCGGCGACTTCCTGGTCGGCGGCGACGGCAACGACACGATCGACGGCGGCGGCGACGGCACCTCCGGTGGTTTCGCGCTTTACGACGGCGCCCGCTACCGCGGCGCCGAGGGGTCGTACATGATCGTCAAGAACGGCGACGGCAGCTTCACCGTCACCGACACCAACGGCACCAATGACGGCGGCAATGACGGCATCGACACGGTGACCGGGGTCGAGTTCCTGCACTTCGCGGGCTCGACCCTGCGGGTGGCGCCGCTCACCTTCGCGAATGCCGGCCGACTGTCCGTCGACGGCACGAAGTTCGCCGAGGCCCTGGCCGGCGGCGCCGGGAACGACTTCATCGCCACCCGGGGCGGCGACGACACGGTGGACGGCGGCGGCGGCGACGATTTCGTGTTCATCGAGACATCCATCGCCAACGCCAGCTTCGCCGAGACCGGCGGCACCGTGACGGTGACGATCGGCGGCGGCTCGCCCGCCACCGTCAAGCTGACCAACGTGGAGCGCGTCGGCTTCACCGACGGCGGCGTCGACCTGGCCACAAGGAGCTTCCCGGTCGCCGGCGGCACGCAGTATTTCGGCACCGAGATCGCCGGGGACAGCATCGACGGCGGCACCGGCAACGATCTGCTGATCGGTTTCGGCGGGGCCGACACGCTGGCGGGCGCGGGCGGCAACGACCTGCTGGAGGGCGGCGCCGGCGCCGACAAGCTGGACGGCGGCGCCGGTACGGCGGACATCGCCCGCTACGGCGGCAACTTCGCCGACTACACCATCACCAAGATGGGCGGCGTGGTGACGGTCGTCGACAACAGCACGGCCGACGGCACCGACACGCTGGAGAATGTCGAGGCGCTGCAGTTCAAGGACAGCTTCCACCGCATCGCGGTCGAGACGAAGGACCGCGGCAGCGGCGGCCGGGACATCTACGGCACGGTCATCGGCGAGGACATCGACGGCACCGTCTTCGACGACGGCATCGTCGCCCGCCAGGGCAACGACACCGTCGATGGCGGGGCGGGCGGCGACTACATCGACGGCGAGGAGGGCGACGACAGCATCCTCGGCGGCGGCGACGGCGACGATCTGCGCGGCGGCGCTGGGGCCGACTCCATCGAGGGCGGGACCGGCGGCGACACGATCACCGGCGGCGCCGGCAACGACACCATGACCGGCGGCGACGGCGAGGATTTGTTCATCTTCGTCACGGGCAGCGGCAACGACCGGATCGTCGGCTTCGACACCAGTGACGACAGCCTCGATTTCCTCCGCCTGTCAGGGGCGGGCGTCACACCGTCGGACACGACGCTCGGCGGGACGGCGGGGCTTTTGTTGACGGCCGCGTCCGGCGAGACCGTCTTCCTCGTCGGCCTGAACACCGCGACCCACTTCGCCGCCATCACCTTCATCACGACTCCCTGAGGGCCGAGCATGACCACGCCTCCCCCCGACCAGAACCTCGCCCCCGTCAACACGGTGCCGGGGACGACGCGTTCGGCGACCACCGGCCAGGCCCTCGGCTTCACCGGCGGCAACCAGGTGCAGATCGCCGACGGCACCGCCAACGCCACCATGACCGTGACGCTGACGGCGGCGAACGGCACCGTGGCCGTGACGGGCACGGGCGGCACCGCCATCGGCAGCGGCACCGCGACCCTCACCATCACCGGAACGGTCGAGCAGGTGAATACCCGGCTGGCGACGCTGACCTTCACCGGCACCGCCGCCGGCGCCGCCACCATCACGGTGGCGACGGTGGACGGGGAAGGCTTGCGCGACGACGACACCATCAACCTGACGGTGGCGGACGCGGTGAACCTGGCGCCGGTCAACACCGTGCCGGGCGCCACCCAGTCGGCGACGGCCGGAACGTCGGCGGCGATCGCCGGCGTGTCGCTCAACGATCCGGAGGACGCGGCCAGCATCGCCGTCACCCTGACCGCGACCAACGGCACCGTCGCGGTCACCGGCACCGGCGGCACCGTCACCGGCAGCGGCACCGCCACCCTCAGCATCGAGGGCACCGAGGCCCAGGTGAACGCCCGGCTGGGCACCCTGAGCTTCACCGGCATGGCCGCCGGCGCCGCCACCATCACGCTGGCGAGCTCCGACAAGGCCGGCGGCACCGACACGGACGTCATCAACATCACGGTCGCCAGCGCCGCCAACACGCCGCCGGTCAACGCCGTGCCGTCCACGACGGTGGAGGCGGTGCTGAACGTCTCGAAGGCGATCACCGGCGTGTCGGTGGACGATCCGGAGAACGCGTCCACCATCACGGTCACGCTGGCGCCGACCAACGGTACCATCGCGGTCACCGGCACCGGCGGCACGGTGACGCCCGGCACGAACGGCGCGCTGATGATCAGCGGCACCGAGACGCAGGTGAACGACCGGCTGGCGACGCTGACCTTCACCGGCACGGCGGGCGGCTCGGCCGCCATCTCCGTCACCAGCGCCGACGGGGCGGGCGGCACCGATACCGACACGATCAACATCACGGTCGCGACGCCGCCGAACACGGCGCCGGTCAACACCGTCCCGGGCAGCACGCTCGCGGCGACCTCGGGCCAGGGGACGGCGGTCGCCGGCCTCTCGGTCGCCGATGCCGATACCGGCGCCACCCTGACCGTGACGCTGACCCCCTCGAACGGCACGGTCACGGCCAATGCCAACGGCGGGGGCGCCACCATCGGCACTGCCACGGGCAACGCCGTCACCGTCAGCGGCAGCGTCGCGGCGGTGAACACGGCGCTCACCACCGTCTCCTTCACCGGCCGCGCCCAGGGGTCGGGCAGCATCACCGTGAAGACGTCGGACGGCGCCGGCGGCGAGGACACCGACGTCGTCAACTTCGCCGTCACCAACAACGCGCCGGTCAACACCCTGCCCGGCATACCGACGGTGACCGCCGGCACCGCCACGGCCATCACCGGCATCACGGTCGACGATCCCGAGGCCAACTCGGCCATGACGGTGACGCTGTCCTCGACCAACGGCACCATCGCGGCCACGACCGGCGCGGCCACCGTCACGGCCAGCAACGGCAACACCACGCTGGTGATCGCCGGGACCGAGGCGGCGGTGAACACGGCGCTGGGAACGCTGAAGTTCAACGGCACCGCGGCCGGCGAGGGCCGCATCACCGTCGTGACCGACGATGGCGCCGGCGCCAGCGACAGCGACACCCTCACCATCACCGTCAACGCCGCCCCCAACGTGGCGCCGGTGACGACCGTGCCGGGCGCGACCCTGAGCGGCACCGTCAACAGCGCGCTCGCCTTCACCGGCGGCAACGCCATCTCGGTCAGCGACGGCAATGCCGGCGACACGATCACCATGGAGTTCAGCTCGGCCGGCGGCAAGTTCGCCGCCTCGGGCAGCGGCGTCACCGGGTCGGGGACCGGCGCCCTGACCCTGATCGGCACCCAGTCGGCGGTGAACACGCTGCTGGCCGGGGTGAGCTTCACGCCCGACGCGGCCGGCGACGCCACCATCACCATCTCCACCAGCGACGGCGCCGGCGGCACCGACAGCGACAAGATCTCCGTCACGGTCGCGGCCTCTGCCCCGACCACGGGCGGCGGGGGCGGAGGGGACGACACGCCGGCCAACCCGGGATCGGGGACGACCACCACGACGGTCGGCAACACCACCGTCACCACCCAGCAGCAGACCGACAGCTCCGGCGCGCAGGTCGTGACCACGACCGTGGCCCCGGTCCCGGCCGGCAGTGCCACGCCTGTCTCGGTCCCGCTCTCCACCGCCGGCGGGACCACCGTGCTCGCCGCCGAGCTGCCGGCCGGCACCGGCCTCGCCGTGACCGGCCGCAGCGAGGCGCAGGCCCCGGCGGGGGCGGCCACCGCCCTGTCCGGCGAGGTGACGCGGCTGGTCTCCGACGCGTCCATCCGTACGGAGATCGGCACCGCCGTCACCGGCTATGTCGGGACCCTGCCGTCCAACGCGACGGTGACGGTCCGCACCATGACGCCCAGCGTGACCGGCACCACCGCGCCCACGGCTCCGATCGTCATCTCGGGCCAGGCGGGCGGCACCGGCGCCACGGCGCAGGAGGCGCTGGTCATCGACACGCGCGGCCTGCCGTCCGGCACGGTCATCCAACTGCGCGACGTGGAGTTCGCGGTGCTGGTCGGCCCGGTGTCGGCCACCGGCGGCGACGGCAGCAACTACGTGGTCGGCGACGGCTCGCCGCAGCAGATCGTGCTGGGCCCCGACGACGACACGCTGCGCGGCGGCGCCGGCGACGACACGGTGGGCAGCGGCGCCGGCGCCGACCTGATCTTCGGCGACGAGGGCGCTGACCGGCTGTTCGGCGGCGCCGGCGACGACACGCTGACCGGCGGCGGGGGTTCCGACACGGTGGTGCTGTCGGGCGCGCGGGGCGACTATCTGGTCACCGCGGGCGCGTCGGGCACCGTGATCCGGCAGGTCAACGGCACCACCGACGGCACCGACCTGGTGGTGGGGGTGGAGACCGCCGCCTTCGCCGGCGGCTCGGCCTCGCTGGCCGAGCTGGCGGCGCGGGAGATGCTGGTGCAGCGCGCGGACGGGCTGGTCGTCTCCTGGAACCAGGTCGCCGGTTCGGCCGGCTTCCGGCCGCTGCTCCAGATCGGGCCGGACGCGTCGGTGCAGGGCGCCGGCGATTTCAACGCCGACGGCCGCGGCGACCTGCTGTTCCGGCATTCCAGCGGCGTGACCCTCTGGTGGAACGTCGCCCAGGGCGCCCAGGGCTTCACCCAGCTGCTGGCGGTGCCGGCGGACGCCCGGGTGCGCACCGGCGATTTCCAGGGCTCCGCCGCCAGCGACCTGCTGGTGGAGCGGACCGACGGGCGGCTGAGCTATGTCGATGCCGGCACGGGCGCCGAGACGCAGCTGTTCGGGATGAGCGCCGGCACCTCGCTGATCGCCGTCGCCGACCTGGACGGCACCGGCCGGGACGAGATCCTGTTCCGCACCGACGCGACCGGCGGCGTCTATGCCTGGAACGGGCAGAGCTTCGTCGACCTGCTGACGCTCCCGTCCGGCTGGTCGGTCACCGGCACCGGCAATTTCCTGGGCTCGGCGGCGGACGATCTGCTGCTGTTCAACGGCACCAGCCGCGTGCTGCTGTTCTGGGACGCCACCCAGGGGGCGGCCGGGTTCCGCGACTTCATCACCCTGCCGACCGGCTGGAGCCTGACCGGCTTCGGCGACGTGAACGGCGACGGCTACGAGGACGTGGTCATCCGCAACGACCAGACCGGGGCGGGCGTCTATTGGACCGGTACTGCGTTCGGCGACCTCGGCACGGTGCTGCAGGGGCTGACGCTCCTGGGCGTCACCGACCTGACCACCTGAGCGGGCGGGCCGCCGGCCTTGCGACGTCGCAATGGCCGGCGGTCAGCGCAGCGTCCAGTCCAGGGGCGACTCATGCGGCGTCGCCACCTGGGAGACGATGCGGCCGGCCAGCAGCCGGTCCACGCTCTCCCCGTCCGACGACAGCGGCAGGTACAGGCACTGGTGGTTCCAGCGCCGACCGTCCAGCACGCGCTCGCCGCCGTCGACCAGCGGCACCCGCGCCTCGACCAGCTGGCGGTACTGCGCCTCGACATAGGCGCGGACCTGCGCCTCCGGGATATCGTCGGTGAAGCGGCCGGTCATCTCATAGCCCAGCTGCAGCGACAGGGTGGTGGCGACCACCCGGTAGCGGAAGCGCATCGGCGTGCCGTGATGCACCTCCACCAGCGACACCCGGCCCAGCATGTAGGAGAAGTCCAGCGGGTCCATCCCGGCCCAGGAGGGCATGGCCCGGCCGCCGCGCTTCGTCTCCCAATAGTCCAGCAGGCGGGGCAGCGGCGCCTCCAGCGGCGCCCGCAGGTCGGACAGGGGGACGGCGGTGCCCGAAGCTGCCTGCGGCGTCATTCCCGTCCTCCCCGACCAAGCCCTTCCGGCCATGGTAGCACCGCGCGGCGCGCGGGGGGTAGGGGGCGGGGCAGACCTTGGTATCGTTGCGTCCCCGCCCCCGGCTGCGGCACCCTGGGGGACACGCCCCCTACCCCCGGGGCGGGGAGGCAGCGATCGTGAACGCGTGGTTGGTCCTGGCCGTCTCCGGCGCCTACATCGCGGCGCTGTTCCTGGTCGCTTGGCAGGGCGACCGCCGCGACCGGCCGGCGACGGCGCTGTCCTACGTGCTGACCCTGGCGGTCTACAACACGGTCTGGAGCTTCTACGGCTCGGTCGGCCGGGCGGCGGCCAGCGGCTGGGACTTCCTGCCGATATATCTCGGACCCACCCTGCTGCTGCTCTGCGCCCAGCCGCTGCTGTTCCGGCTGGTCCGGGTGGCCAAGGCGCGCAACGCCACCTCCATCGCCGACCTGCTGTCGGCCCGCTACGGCAAGAGCCAGACGGTGGCGGTGCTGGTGACGCTGGCGGGGCTGGTGTCGCTGCTGCCCTACATCGCGCTGCAGCTGAAAGGCATATCCGCCAGCTTCGACGTGCTGACGGCCGGGGAACCGGCGGCCACCGGCAGCGCCGCCGCCGGCACCGACACGGGCCTGGCGGTGACCGCCGCCATGGCCGTCTTCGCCATCCTGTTCGGCGTCCGCCACGTCCATGCCAGCGAGCATCACCGCGGCCTGATGCGCGCCATCGCCTTCGAGAGCCTGGTGAAGCTCGCCGCCTTCGCCGCGGTGGCCTCCTACATCGTCTACGGGCTGAACGACGGCTTCGGCGACCTGTACGCGCGGGGGGCGGCGCGGGCGGAGACGGCGCATCTGCTGGTGCCCGACCTGTCGCACCCGACCTGGGTCACCAACACGCTGATCTCGGTCTTCGCCTTCCTCTGCCTGCCGCACCTGTTCCATGTCGCGGTGGTGGAGAACCAGGACCCGCGCCATCTGCGCCGGGCGGCCTGGCTCTACCCCGCCTATCTGCTGGTGCTCAGCCTGTTCATGCTGCCGGTCGCCATCGCCGGGCTGACCGCCTTCCAGCCGGGCGTGGTCGACCCCGACAGCTTCATGATCAGCCTGCCGCTGGCGGCGGGCGCGGACGGGGTGGCGCTGCTGGCCTTTATCGGCGGCTTCTCCGCCGGCACCGGCATGGTGATCATGGCCGCCGTGGCGCTCAGCACCATGCTGTGCAACGACGTGGTGCTGCCGGCGCTGCTGCGGCTGGGCGCGCTGGACCCGGTGGCCGACCGCACGGGTGCCGTGCTGGCGATCCGCCGCCTGTCGGTGGCGGTGACGCTGGGGCTGGCCTACGCCACCTATGCCGCACTCGGCGACGGCTACGCCCTGACCACCATCGGCCTGATGAGCTTCGTCGCCGTGGCGCAGTTCGGGCCGGCCTTCCTGGGCGCGCTCTACTGGCGCGGCGCCACGCGCCAGGGCGCCATCGCCGGCCTGTCCGCCGGGCTGCTGGTCTGGACCTACACGCTGGTGCTGCCGGCGCTGGACCCCGGGGCGGCCTGGGTGGCGGCCGGGCCGTTCGGGATGGAGGGGCTGCGGCCCGGCGCGCTGTTCGGCCTGTCGGGGCTGGACGCCATCTCCCACGCCACGGTCTGGAGCTTGGCGGCGAACACCCTGTGCTTCCTCGGCCTGTCGCTGGCGCGGCCGGCCAGTGCGGCGGAGCGGGAGCAGGCGGCCGCCTTCGCCGAGGCACGGCCGGGCCAGCCCGCCCCCACCGGCGCCTGGCGCGACCTGACCCGGGTGGAGGATCTCCGCGCCCTGGCGGCCCAGTATATGGGCCATGAGCGGGCGCGGCGGACCATCGACGGCTATCTGGCGGTGCGCACCGGCGTCGGCGCGGTGGCCGGGCTGGAGAAGGCGGGGCTGGCCGATGCCGACCTGGTCCGCTTCGTGGAGAACCAGCTGGCCGGCGTCATCGGCGCCGCCAGCGCCCGGGTGGTGCTGGCGACGACGCTGCAGGGCAGGGGCCTGTCGCGCGGTGCCGCCGTGGGATTGCTGGACGAGGCCTCCTCCGCCATCCGCGCCAATTACGAGCTGCTGCGCACGACGCTGGAGAGCGTGTCCCAGGGCATCTGCGTGCTGGACCGCAACCTCACCCTGCTGACCTGGAACCGGCGCTTCCTGGACCTGCTGGATCTGCCGGCCGAGCAGGTGCGGGTCGGCGTGCCGCTGGCCGACATCGTGCGCTTCAACGCTGCGCGGGGCGAGTACAGCGCCGGCGACCTGGACGCGCTGCTGGTCAGCCGGGACCTGGACCGCACCGCCTGGCCCTACATCTTCACCCGCCGCCGGCCCGACGGCACCATCATCGAGGTCAGCAACGCGCCCATGCCGGATGGCGGCTTCGTCGCCACCTACACCGACGTGACCGAGCGCGAGCGCGCGGCGGAAGCGCTGCAGGAGGCCAATGAGGGGCTGGAGCGGCGGGTGCGGGAGCGCACGCTGGACCTGGAGGCGGCAATGGCGGAGGCGGAGCGCGCCAACGCCGTGAAGACCCGCTTCCTGGCCGGCGTCAGCCACGACCTGCTGCAGCCCCTGTCGGCCGCCCGCCTGTTCACCGCCGCGCTCACCGACCGGCTGCGCACCGCCGAGGGCGGGCCCGTGACGCCGGAGCAGCTGGAGCTCGCCCGCAACGCCGCCGCGTCGCTGCGCTCGGTGGAGGGGCTGATCGGCTCGCTGCTGGACATCTCGGCGCTGGAGGCCGGCGCTATCAGGCCCGAGCCGAAGGACTTCCCCGTCGGCCCGATGCTGGAGCGGCTGGGGGTGGAGTTCGCGGCCCTGGCGGCGGAGGCGGGACTGCGGCTGCGGGTGGTGGCCTCCACCGCCTCGGTGCGCTCCGACCCGGCGCTGCTGCGGCGCATCCTGCAGAACCTGCTCTCCAACGCCGTGCGCTACACGCGCGAGGGCCGCATCCTGATGGGCTGCCGGCGGGTGGGGGACGGGTTGCGGATCGAGGTGCGCGACACCGGCCCCGGCATCGACCCGGCGCTGCACCGCGCCATCTTCGACGAGTTCCGCCGGCTGGAGCCGGGCGGCGACCGCGGCCAGGGAATGGGCCTGGGCCTGTCCATCGTGGACCGCACGGCGCGGATGCTGGGCCATGCCGTGACGCTCCGGTCAGAGCCCGGCCGGGGCGCCTGCTTCTCCGTGACGGTGCCGCTCGCCCCCGGCCATGTTGCGTCGGCGGTCGAGGCGACCCCGGCGGCGCCGGCCGCGCTGCAGGGGATGGTCGTGCTGTGCGTCGACGACGATGCGCGCGTGCTGGCCGGCCTCGCCGCCATGCTGGACGGCTGGGGTTGCCGGACGCTCCTGGCCGACGGGGTGGAGGCGGCGCTGGCCGTGATCGGGGAGGGGCCGCCCGAGGCGGTGCTGGTGGACTTCCAGCTGGGCCGCGGGCTGGACGGGCTGGCACTGCTGGAGGCGCTGACGCCCCACCTGCCGCCTTGCGTGCCCGCCGCGATCCTCACCGCCAGCCGCTCGGCCGAGGTGCTGGACCGGGTGCGCGCGGCCGGCGTGCCGCTGCTGCCCAAGCCGGTCCGCCCGGCCGCCTTGCGCCGCTTCCTCTCGGGCGCCCGGCTGCGCGCGCCCGCCCATTCCGAGTCCCTGCTGGAGCCGTCGGATGACCGCACCGCCTGACCCCGTGATCCTGGTGGCGGACGACCACCCGCTGGTGCGCTCCGCCGTGCGCTCGGCCGTCCGCCACGGCCATCCCGGGGCGGAGCTGCTGGAATGCGCGACGCTGGACGAGGTGCTGGCGGCGCTGGAGGCGCGCCAGGGCCGGGTCGATCTGGCGCTGCTGGATCTCAACATGCCGGGCAGCCAGGGGCTGCTGGGGCTGTTCGTGCTTCTGGGCAGCCACCCGACCGTGCCGGCGGCCATCATCTCCGCCGTCAGCGACCCCGCCACCATCCGCCACGCGCTGGCTTGCGGCGCCGCCGGCTACATCCCGAAGTCGCTGCCGATGGAGGAGATCGGCGCGGCGGTCGACCTGATCCTGGAGGGCGGAATCTTCGTGCCGCCGGGCGTGGAGCCGGAGCCGCCGCGCGAGGCGGAGGTTGACCTCGCCCGCCGCATCGCGTCCCTCTCGCCGCAGCAGACCCGGGTGCTGGCCATGATGGCCGAGGGCAAGCTGAACAAGCAGATCAGCTTCGCCCTGGGCCTCGCGGAGCAGACGGTGAAGCAGCACGTCACCCAGATCTTCCGCAAGCTCGGCGTCGCCAGCCGCACCCAGGCGGTGATCCTGCTGAACCAGCTGAACATCCGGCTGGACGGGCAGGAGGGGTGAGGGGGCGCGGCTGGGGCGTGATGCGTCCTTCGACAGGCTCAGGATGAGGAAGGGGGTACGCGAGGCACTCCTGGTCCAAACGCGCGTTTGCCTGGCCGGGAGCAGCTAAATCCCCCTCATCCTGAGCTTGTCGAAGGACGCACAGCCTCAACGCTGCCAAGAACAAGCCCCCCAACGAAGAAGGGGCGGCTTTCGCCGCCCCTCCCGCCTACTGCCTGTTCTCCCCCGGCTTCTCCGGTTCCGGCGCCGGGAACTCCGGCGGAGGCGGTTCGGAGAAGTCGGGTTCCGGCGGTGCCATGTCCTCGAAGTTGGAGGGCACGTCGATCTGGATGGTGCTGGGGTCGACCGCGTCGGTCTTGGTCAGGCCGCCGGAGACCAGCTCCGGGAAGGCGATGACGACCGCGACCATGACGATCTGGATGCAGACGAACGGCACCGCGCCCCAGTAAATCTGGCCCGTGGTGACGGGTGCTATGGTGCGGCCCGTCGGCTTGTCCAGATAGCTGTCCTTGGGCGCCACCGAGCGCAGGAAGAACAGGGCGAAGCCGAAGGGCGGGTGCATGAAGCTGGTCTGCATGTTCACCGCCAGCAGCACGCCGAACCAGACCAGGTCGATGCCCAGCTTCTCCGCCACCGGGGCCAGCAGCGGCACGATGATGAAGGCCAGCTCGAAGAAGTCGAGGAAGAAGGCCAGCAGGAACACCAGCACGTTGGCCGCGATCAGGAAGCCCAGCTGGCCGCCCGGCAGCGAGGTCAGCAGATGCTCCACCCAGAGGTCGCCGTTCACCGCCCGGAACACCAGGCCGAAGACGGTCGAGCCGATCAGGATGAACAGCACGAAGCTGGAGAGCTTGGCGGTGCTGTCCATGGCCTGGCGCACCAGGCTCCAGCTCAGCTGCCGCTTCGCCATCGCCAGGATCAGGGCGCCCACGGCCCCCATGGCGCCGCCCTCGGTCGGCGTGGCGATGCCCAGGAAGATGGTGCCCAGCACCAGGAAGATCAGCACCAGCGGCGGCACCAGCGAGACCAGCACCCGCACCAGCAGCTTCATGCCGCGCAGCGTGCGGGCCTCGGGCGGCAGGGCCGGGGCGGCGTCGGGCTTGAACAGGGTGATCAGCAGGACGTAGCCGGCGTAGAAGGCCGTCAGCACCAGGCCCGGATAGAGCGCGCCCTCATACAGGTCCCCGACCGAGCGGCCCAACTGGTCCGCCAGGATGATCAGCACCAGCGAGGGCGGGATGATCTGGGCGAGCGTGCCGCTGGCGGCGATGACGCCGGTCGCCAGCCGCCGGTCGTAGCCGTAGCGCAGCATGATCGGCAGCGAGATCAGGCCCATGGAGATGACGCTGGCGGCGACCACGCCCGTGGTGGCGGCCAGCAGCGCGCCGACGAAGATGACGGCATAGGCGAGGCCGCCGCGGATCGGCCCGAACAGCTGGCCGATCGTGTCGAGCAGGTCCTCCGCCATGCCCGACCGCTCCAGGATCAGGCCCATGAAGGTGAAGAAGGGGATGGCCAGCAGCGTGTCGTTGGCCATGATGCCGAAGATGCGCTCCGGCAGCGCCTGCAGCAGCGCCGGGCTCAGCAGGCCCAGCTCGATCCCCAGCAGGCCGAACGCCAGGCCGTTGGCGGCCAGCGCGAAGGCCACCGGATAGCCCAGCAGCAGGAAGACGATCAGCGCCAGGAACATCAGCGGCGCCATGTTCGCGATCAGGAACTCGGTCATGGCGCGGTGCTCCCCTTATGGGCCTCGGTCGCCGGGTGCGGCTGGCCGACGGGCTCGCCGCCATGGGCGCCAGAGGCGGGGGCGGGGTTGGGGATCAGGCCCGCCAGGAAGGCGAGGCGCTTGATCAGCTCCGACAGGCCCTGCGCCGTCAGCAGCGCGAAGCCCAGGGGGATCAGGATCTTGGCCGGCCAGCGGATGAGGCCGCCGGCATTGTTCGAGGTCTCGTTGATGCGGATGCTCTCCATGACGAAGGGGATGGAGAGCCACAGCACCAGCACCGCGAAGGGCAGCAGGAAGAAGACCGCCCCGAGGATGTCGATCCAGGCGCGGGTGCGGGCTGAGAAGCGGCCGGTGATCACGTCGATGCGGATGTGCTCGTTGCGCAGCAGCGTGTAGCCGGCGCAGAGCAGGAACACCGCCGAGAACAGGTACCATTGCAGCTCCAGCCAGGCGTTGGAGCTGGTGTCGAGCGTGTAGCGGATGGTGGCGTTGCCGGCGCTGACGATCACGGAGACGAGGATGAGCCAGCCGACGGCGCGGCCCACCCGTTCGTTCACCGCATCGATCAGCCGGCTCAGGCCGAGCAGGGCCGACATGGAAATCCTATCCCTTGTCCATGGTGGGGGAGAAAGACGGCGGCCCCGACCCGTGCCGGGGCCGCCCCTGGGGGCTTGGATCAGCCCTTCTTCGCCTGCGCCGCGGCGCTGTAGCTGAAGTTCTCCAGGTAATTCTCCGAGACGCGGAACCAGGTGTACTCCTCGTCGCGGTAGGCCTTCCAGGGGGTATAGACCTTCTTCCAGTTGGCGTTGGAGGCCGACAGCTCGTCGTAGAGCTGGAAGGTCGCCTGGTGGGCCGCCTGCAGGATCTCGCGCGGATAGGCGTGCAGCTTGGCGCCGGCGCCCACCAGCCGCTTCAGCGCGGCGGGGTTCTGGGCGTCGTACTTGGCGACCATGCGCTGGTTGGCGTCGGCGGACGCCGTCTCGATCGCCGCCTTGTAGGTCGGCGGCAGGGCGTCCCAGGCGGCCTTGTTGACGTAGAAGGAGAAGCTCGGGCCCGGCTCCCACCAGCCCGGATAGTAGTAGTGCTGCGCCACCTTGTAGAAGCCCAGCTTCTCGTCGTCGTAGGGGCCCACCCACTCGGCGGCGTCGATGGTGCCCTTCTCCAGCGCCGGGTAGATGTCGCCGCCGGCGATCTGCTGCGGTACCACGCCGAGCTTCGCCATCACCTGGCCCGCCAGGCCGGCGATGCGCATCTTCAGGCCCTGCAGGTCGGCCGGGGTCTTGATCTCCTTGCGGAACCAGCCGCCCATCTGAGCGCCGGAATTGCCGGCCGGGAAGTTCACGATGTTGTAGCCGGCGTAGAACTCGCGCATCAGCTCCATGCCGCCGCCATACATCAGCCAGGCGTTCTGCTGGCGGGCGTTCAGGCCGAAGGGAACGGAGCAGTCCAGCGCGAAGGTCGGGTCCTTGCCGACATAGTAGTAGGCGGCGGTGTGGCCGCACTCGACCGTGTTGTTCTGCACGGCGTCCAGCACCTGCAGGCCCGGCACGATCTCGCCGCCGGCGAAGACGCGGATCTGGAACTTGTTGTCGGTCAGCTCGGCCACGCGCTTGGCGACGATCTCGCCGCCGCCGTAGATGGTGTCCAGGCTCTTCGGGAAGCTGGACGCGCAGCGCCACTTGATCTCCGGCATGGTCTGGGCGATGGCGGGCGCCGGGAAGGCGGCGGCCGTGGCGACGGCCCCGGTGACGGCACCCGTGCCGGCGGCGGACAGGAATTGGCGACGCTTCATGTTTTCCTCCCACATGCGGGACGGGCGCCGCCTCTCGCGGGCGGAGGACCCTGTCCCCTCCTAGCCTGGGACGCTACCCGCAAAGCCGCCACGCTGCGCACGATACATTGGTAGGGGGGAGGGGACGCCCGACCGGGAGATTCCGGTTGCGGCGCGCCCCCGGTCGGGGCCTCCTTGGGGAAAGGGCGGGGGAGGGACGGTCATGGACAGGAAGGCGGGCGACGAGCGGCCGCGGCCGACGGCGGAGCCGGTGATCCGGGCGATCGCCATGCCGTCGGACACCAACCCGTCGGGCGACATCTTCGGCGGCTGGCTGATGGCCCAGATGGACCTCGCCGCCGGCAACGCCGCCGCCCGGCGGGCGCGCGGGCGCTGCGCCACGGTGGCGGTGGAGAGCATGGTCTTCCTGCGGCCGGTGCGCGTCGGCGACGAGGTCAGCCTCTATGCCGACCTGGTGCGGGTCGGCCGCACCTCGCTGGACATCCATGTCGAGGCCTGGCGCCGCAGCCGCGACGAGGAGGAGATGTACCGCGTCACCGACGCCACCTTCCGCTTCGTCGCCATCGACGAGCACGGCCGCCCCCGGCCGGTGCCGGAGGCGGCGCCCTGAACGGCGAAAGGCCCGCCCCCGGACGGGGAGCGGGCTTCGCGGTCGGCGGGGCCGGCCCTCACTTCCTCTCGAAGAAGGCGCCGCCCTCGTTCAGCCCGAAGGCATGGGTGAAGACGTTGGGGTCGAAATATTCACGGAACAGCGTGATCTTGCCGCCCTCGACATGGAACAGGCCGAAGTAGCGCTGGTCGTAGGTGCGGCCGGTGGGGATGATCTCGCTGACGCCGTGGAACTCCACCGCCACGATCTGCGGGTCCTGTGTCGGGTAGAAGCGGATGCCCTGGGTGAAGCTGGCCTTGCCGGCGTTCTGCGGCCAGCCGGCATATTGCTTGACCAGCGCCTCGCGGCCCTCGACGCGGCGGGGGAAGCCGGCGGGGGCGTAGGGCATCTCCTGCACCGCGTCCTCGGCCCAGACGCCGTTGACGCGCGCCATGTCCTTGTCCTCGAGCCCGGTCAGGAAATCCATCACCACGGCCCGGGCCTGCTGGCGGGCGAGATAAGGCACCGGCGCCGCCCTGGCGGCCTCGGCGGCGGGGGCGAAGACGGCGCGGGTGCCGCGCTCGCCCGTCACGGTCAGGCTGTGCGAGGCGATGCGCCAGTCGCGGCCGTCGCGCACCAGCCCGTACTCGTAGCGGCCGCTGACCTGCCAGTGCAGCTCGCCGATCCAATGGTCGGCCACCACCTCAGCCGTGGCGCGGGCCGTGTCGCCCTCGACCGTGACCCGCACCTTGTCGAGCGCGTGGCGGGTGCGGTCGAAGCCGGGCAACACGCCGGCCCACTGGGTCATCAGGGCGGCGGCGCTCTTCACCTCGGGCTGGCCGCCGGTCAGCGAGCTGTAGTCGACCCGGACCTCCGGTGCGTAGAGCCGCTCCAGCGCCTCGAACTCGTGGCGGTCGGCCAGGGTGGCGACGCTCTCCACCACGGTCTCGATGGCGGCGGCGTCGGGGCTCTTCGGGAAGGGCGCGGCGAAGGCGGCGGTCAGGCTCAGCGACATGGCGAGGGCTCCGGCGGCGAGGGTGGAGGGGGTGACGAAGGCGGTGGGGCGGATGGCGGTCATGGCGGCGGTTCCTTCCGGGGAGTTCCTTGGGGGCGTCGATGGCTGAACTGTGCCGCCAAGGACGCCCGCTTGGATTGAAGGGGAGTGCGCGATTCTTGAAGATTCCTGCTCAGCGAAGGGTGGTGCGGAAGTGGTCGGCGACGAAGTCGGCGGCCTGGCGCACCAGCTGGTCCCGGTCGTAGAAGTCGAGCTGGCCGACATCCTTCAGCCACAGCTGCGTCTTCGGGCCGGTCAGGGCGGCATGGAAGCGCTTGGCGCCGTCGGGGATGGCCGCCGCCTCGGAATGGACGATGGCGGCGGGCTTGGTGCCCAGCTTCGGCGCGATGGCGATCGCGTCGTAGCCCAGCCAGCCCTCCCAGGAAGCCAGGTTGAAGCGGTTGTCCCACTCCGGGATCAGGCCGCGGTCGCGCTCGGTGTAGTAGGGCACGTCGAACATGACGGCCGAGCGGTCGGTCTTGCTGGCGGCCGGCAGGGTCACGGCCTGGCCGGTGCGGGCCTGGCGCTCCGCCGCGTCGCGGCCGACGGCGACCAGCTTGGCGACACCCTCCCGGCCGCCATAGACCTGGTCGACCAGGGCCCGGTCGTGCAGCCAGGGGGCGACCAGCGCCAGCGACCGCAGGTTCGGCGAGCCGGCGACCGCGTCCGCCATGTAGCCGGCGCTGGCGCAGATGCCCAGCCCGCCGATGCGGGTCGCGTCGATCTCCGGACGGGTGGCGAGATAGGCGGCGGCGGCGACGATGTCCCTGGTCTTCTCCACCGGGCTCTCCAGGTTGCGGACCGCGCCCTCGGACTGGCCCCAGCCGCGGAAGTCGAAGGCCAGCGCGGCGAAGCCCCGGTCGGCCAGCTCGGCGGCGTAGCGCGCCGGCATCTGCTCCTTGACGGTCATCCAGGCGCCGGTGACGATGACGGCCGGCAGCCTGTCGCCGGGCTTGTAGCCGTCGGGCAGGTACAGATCGCCGACCAGGCGCTGGCCCTGGCTCTCGAAGACGACGCGCTTGGAGGTGGCGGCCTCGGCGGTGCCGGACAGGGCGGTGGTGGCGAGCGCGGCGGCGGTGACGGCGGCGGCGATCAAGGTCTTCATGATGGTCTCCATCGGTGTGGGTTTCGATGGAGGGATCATCGCGGAACGCCGGCCCCGGTGATTGAAGGGGCCTGCCGAGTTCTTGAAGATTCCTGCTGTTCGGGGGGCTCCTGGCACTGGGCCGCTGGCAGCGTTGATGCTGTGCGTCCTTCGACAGGCTCAGGATGAGGGCCGGGGTGCTGCTCCCGGCCATCGTCAGCGTTGGCGGTGTGCGTCCTTCGACAGGCTCAGGATGAGGGGGAATTGTGCTGCTCCCGGCGAAGAAGCCGGGCGTGCCTGGCATCCCCCCTCCCTCATCCTGAGCTTGTCGAAGGACGCACCACGGCCCAGCCTCTCCCGACCCGCCCCCTCACGCCGTCAGCGCGGCCACCCTGGCGTCCAGCACCCGCCGCGCGTCGGCCGGGGAGAGTTCGACCTGCAGGCCGCGCTGGCCGCCATTCATGAAGACGGTGTCGTGGGCCAGGGCCGATTCCTCCAGGGCGGTCGGCACGGCGCGCTTCTGGCCGAAGGGGCTGATGCCGCCGACCACGAAGCCGGTCAGACGCTCGGCGTCGGCCGGCTTCATCATCTGGGCGGACTTGGCGCCGAACACCGCCGCCAGCTTCTTCATGGAGACCTCGCGGTCGGACGGCAGCACGACGCACACCGGCTTGCCGTCGGCCAGCGCCATCAGCGTCTTCAGCACCCGGGCGGGCGGCGCCCCCAGCGCCTCGGCCGCCTGCAGGCCGATGCGCTCGGCGTTGGGGTCGTAGTCGTAGCTGTGGAGCTTGAAGGCCACGCCCGCCTTCTCCAGCGCGAGCGTGGCGCGGGTCGTCCGCGACATCGGGTCATTCTCCGGCCGTCACGGTACCCGAGCCTAGCGGCGGGCCCGAGGTCACGCAACCGGGCGCGGCGCGGCCAGGGCGGCCGTGCGGAACTCCTTGGGCGTCTGGCCGGTCAGGCGCTTGAAGATGCGGGAGAAGTGCGGCTGGTCGGCGAAGCCGCAGCTGAGCGCCACGTCGATCAGTGGTCGGCCGCGATCGGACAGCATCCGCTTCGCCTGCTCCACCCTATAGTCCATGACGAACTGGTAGGGGCTGTCGCCAAGGACCTCCTTGAACAGGCGCGAGAAATGGGCGGGGCTCAGGCCGGCCTCGCGGGCCATGTCCTCGATGGTGATGGGCTCGCCGAAGCGGGCCTCGACGAAGTCCAGCACGCGCTTGTAGTGCGAGGCGGTGAAGCCACCGCTGAACTCCAGGGCTTCCGAGCGCTCCTCGCCGTAGCGCTGCAGCAGCTTCACCAGGAAGACGCGGGCGAGGCTCTCGTACATCACCTCCGACCCGGTGGCGCGGGTGCGCAGCGCGTCCAGCAGCATCGAGCCGGCCGCGCAGAGGTCGGAATCCTCCGCCTGGGGCACGTCGCGCAGCTGCCGTGCGGTGAGGATCAGCCCCAGCTCGGAGCGGGCGAAACGGTCCAGCCGTCCCGGATCGATGGTGATGACGATGACCTTCGAGCGCGCGTGCCAGTGCCAGCCCGACCGGATGCCGGCGGGGGTCAGCACGATCTCGTGGAGACGGTAGGTGAAGTCGCGGTGGACGCCGTCGCGCCAGTTCTCCACCCGGTGCGGCTCCTCCTTCAGGTTCAGCAGCAGATGGTGCTGGTCGAAGACCGCGATGGGCATGCCGGCGGGCTCGGCCTCGAAGAACTCCAGGTTCAGCAGTTCCGCCGCCCGTGGCCGCACCACGTCGAAGCTGCGCAGCAGCGCCGCCGACGGGTAGATGTCCTGGTAGCGCATGCGATCCCCTCCCGACCCGGCCCAAGAGCCTAGGCCGTTCCCGCCGGCCAGCAAGCGGTCTTTCGGGAAAAGGGCGGCCTCAGGCGGAGGCGGAGGGCAGGCGGTGGGCGGGGGGTGCCGCGATGCCCCCGCCCATCCGGATCTCGCTCAGGCACTGGCCCAGCCGCTGCATGAAGGTGGCGGGCATGAAGGGCTTGGAGATCAGCCCCACCCGCCGCAGCCCGCCCAGCCGCCGCATCACCTCGGCGCTGGTATAGGCGGTGACGAAGACGACCGGCACCTCCGCCAGGGCCGGCATGCGGCGCAGGCGCCGGCAGAGCTCCAGCCCGCACTCCTCCCCCAGCCGGATGTCCATCAGGACGGCCGTGGGCGCCAGCGACGCCGCCGCCTCCAGGCATTCGGCCCCCGAACGGACCGCCAGCACGGCGAATCCGGCCTTGCGGACCAGCATCGCCATGAGGCTGCGGGCCATGTCCTCGTCCTCGACGATCAGGATCGTGCGGTCCGTCATGGCGGTCAGTGGCAGTCGAGGAAGCGCAGGCGGCAGCGGGAGCCCTCCGTCTCCGCCTCGACACCGACGATCGCGGCGGGACGGCACCAGAAGCGGCCGGGGCTGGTGACTTCGCAGCGGTCGCCCTCGGCCGGCATCAGATCGGCGGGGCCGACGAGCGCGCAGCCGCCGGTGGAGATGTCCTGGAGCTTGGCGGCGAAAGCGCGGCCGTTCCAGACGACGAAGCAGCCGTCGCGCAGCGGCACGCGCGGGTGGCGGCGGCGCTCGTCGGGGACGGGAGACGGTTCGGCCAGGTCCCGCGCCAGCCGCTCGAACCACCAGCCGGCGCGCAGCCACAGCCGCTCGTCCTTGCCGCCGGCCGACTGCGCCGCGGCGAAGCACCAGGCGGCGGAGTCGGCGAAGCGGCCGGCCATGTCCCCGGCATCCGCCGTCCCGGCCGCCGCTTCGGCCAGCCGGCGGGCGAAATCGTCGGCGAACCCCTCGATCCGGAAAGGCTTGGGCAGGAAGCTCGTATGCTCGAACCGGTCGAGCAGGGCGCCGGCGCGGGCCTCGGGCTGGGCGGAGACCACCACCACGGGCACCCGTCGCGACTCCGACGCCTCGCGCAGCCGCTCCAGCACCTCGACGCCGGAGAGGCCGGGCATCAGCAGATCCAGCACGATGGCGTCGGGATTGACCGTCCGGAGCGCCTCCAGGCACTCCTCGCCGCTGGCGCAGGCATGCGTCTCGTAGCCGCTGCGCGCCAGCAATGCCGCCAGCAGCGCCCGCGTGGCGGCCTCGTCCTCGACAACCAGCACCAGCCCCTTGTCCATGCCGTCCCCTCCCGTCCGATGAGCAAAGGGTGGGGGATCAGAAGTTCATAATCAGTTAAGGTTTTGCGCGCGGATGGCCCGTGTTCCACACGCCCAAGGTTAAGGGCGGTTCACAATCCTATCCCTCAGGATGGGAATAATATTAACCCTCATTCCCCTAGGATGGAGGCGTACCAAAGCTTCGTCACTGGCCGGCCATCATGAAATCGCGCGCGAAGAACAGCAAAAACCGTAAAGAACAAGTTAATTCCAAGCACAAGCTGAGTCTCGCGCTCGAGCCCCGTTACATGTTCGATGCGGCCGCCGCTGTAACGGCGGCCCATATCGCGGCCGAACCCGCGGCCGATCCCGTGAATATGGCCGCCGATACTGGCATCCAGGCCGACCATGCGCTGATCGACGCGCTGCTGCAGGCGCAGGCGCCGGCCGAAGAGGCGCCCCAGACCCTGCCGACGGCGGAGGCGGCCGGGGCGCCCCCGGTGGAGATCGCCTTCATCGACGCCGCCGTGCCGGGCGCGGACAAGCTCGCCGCCGGGCTGCGGCCGGGGATTGAGCTGGTGACGCTCGACCCGGCGCGCGACGGGCTCTCGCAGATGGCCGAGGCGCTGCGCGGGCGCACCGACATCGCCGCCATCCATGTGCTGGGCCATGCCGACGACGGGCTGATGATCCTGGGCAGCGGCGCCTGGGACGCGGCCGGGCTGGACGCCCGCGCCGACGATCTGGCGGCCATCGGCCGGTCGCTGGCGGCCGGCGGCGACATCCTGCTCTATGGCTGCGATCTGGGCGCGGGCGCCGAGGGCGCGGCGTTCCTGAACCGGATGGCGGATCTCACCGGCGCCGACGTGGCCGCCTCGACGGACGCGACGGGAGCGGCGCGCCTGGGCGGCGACTGGGACCTGGAGGCGCAGCGCGGCACGGTCGAATCGGCCGGCGCGCTCACCGACGGAGCCGCCTTCGACGATCTGCTGACCAGCCCGCTCGACGGCGCCAGCGGCTGGACGCCGGTGCTGCTGGCCGAGCCCAACAACGACAGCCAGGCCAAGTCGGCCGACACCGACCTGATCGGCAAATCCACCCACGCCGTCCTCTACACCCGCTTCAGCGACAACGGCACGGCCGCCACATCCGACGACACGCTGTCCTTCCGCATCCGCATCAACAACCCGACCGGCGCCAGCACCTTCGGCGGCGTGGCGGTGGTGGGCGTCGACGCCAACAATGACGGCAGGGCCGACATCTTCCTCAGCGTCGACGGGCGCAACAACGGCCAGGTCATCCGCATCCTCGACCCCGGCACGGGGATGAACAACTCGCCGAACACCACCACGACGGCGCCGCTGCCGGTGGGCTGGCTGCCGAACAACGGCGTCTACGGCTTCACCGCCAGCAACTACAAGGCGGTTGCGGTCTCCAGCACGACCGACCCGCAGTGGGACGGCACCACCGACCTCGGCCCCGACGGCGACAGCGACCTGTTCGTCAGCTTCAGCGTGCCGATGGCCGACATCGCCACGGTGCTGGCCAAGGCCTCGCCCGCCAACCGCACCGGCGTGGTCGGTCCGCGCGGCACGGCGGGCATCGCCGGTTTCACCAAGGACACATCCGTCCGCTACATCGTCATGACCCAGACCCAGCCGGGCCCGCTGAATGGCGACATCGGCGGCGTCAACGGCGGCAACGGCAGCACCTCGACCTTCGCCCAGCTGGGCGCCACGACCGCGCTGATGACCCCGTCGGCGCCCGTGGCGGCCGGCAAGGGCGTGTCGGTCGCCGCCACCATCGGCGACGGCAACCTCTCGGCCGCCGAGGATGATTCCGTCACCATCAGCGGCACCGCCACCGCCGAGGTCGCGGCCGGCGACTGGGTGAAGGTGACGGTGTCCGACGGCACCAACGCCGACGTGGTGCGCTACGTCCAGGTCACCGCCGGCAAGACCTGGACCGCCAGCGGCGTGGACCTGTCCTCGCTGAACGACTCGCTGCCGGCGCTGAGCGTGAAGGCGGAGCTCTGGACCACCGGCACGGCGGCCGGCACCAAGGTGGCGGGCTCCAGCGGCGGCTCCACCACCGTCCTGCACGACAAGACGCCGCCCGTGGTGACCGTCGCCTCCATCGCCACGGCCGGCACGCCCGTCATCAGCGGCACGTCGGACCTGGCGGCGGGCTCGCTGGTGACCGTCACGGTCGATCCCGACAATGATTCCGGCACGGCGGACAGTGTCGTCTGGCGCACCACCGTGGGCTCGGGCGGCGCCTGGTCGATCGACACGGCGTCGGCGCGGCCCTTCTCCGGCACCATGGCCTCCTCCGGCCTGACCGGCAGCGCGAAGATCACCGCCACGGCCCGCGACACGGCCGGCAACGACGGCACCGGCACCGGGCTGAACCAGCCGACGGTGACGGCGCTCGCCACCGTGAACCCGCGCCCGGCCATATCAGGCACCTGGACCAACATCGCCGGCGACGTGCTGACGGTGAAGGTCGGCAGCGGCACCACCTATACCGTGGGCGCCAACCTGGTGGTCAGCGGCAACAGCTGGACCCTGACCCCGGCCGCCGACCTGGCCCTGGGCGCCAACGAGGTCGTCGCCACCGTCACGCGCGGCGGCACCTCGGTCACCGATTCCTCCAGCAACGAGGTCACCTACGCCGCCGGCCCGACCATCACCATCACGGGCGGCGCCTCGGTCGGCAGCAGCGCGCTGCGCCCGACCATCGCCGGCACCTCCTCGGTGCTGAACGGCACGGTGATCCTGCGCCTGGACCCCGGCAACGACGGCGCGCTGTCCGACGCCGTGACCTACTCGGTCGCGACCAACGGCACCGGCGCCTGGACGCTGGACACGGCGACCGCCGCCGCCATTTCCGGCAGCGCCCCGGCCAACGGCTTCAACGGCGCGGTCGGCGTGCTGGCGACCGCCAGCACGGGTGCCGGCAGCGCCACCGCCGCGCAGCTGCTGACCGTGACGCAGCCGACCATCGCCGTCTCCTCCATCGTCACAACCGCCAGCGCCGGCAATGCCGCCGCCGTGCTGATGACCGGCGACAGCGTGCTGAACGCGGCCGAGGACGTCTCGGTGAAGGTCACCGGCACCTCCACCGCCACGGCGGGCTCGACCGTCAATTTGGTGGTCTCGGACGCCAACGGCAGCCGCGTGACCGGCACCGCCACGGTGCAGGCGGGCGGCGGCTGGGAGGCGACGGGGCTGAACCTGTCGACCCTGGACAACGGCACGCTGACCGCCACGGCCACCCTGTCCGGCACGGCGATCTCCGGCAGCAACACCGTCACCCACGACAAGTCGCCGCCGCGCATCTTCATCACCAGCAACAGCGTCATCAACCAGAACGGCAGCACCATCACCGGCACCAGCGAGCTGGCGGCGGGCAGCACCCTGACGGTGAAGATCACCCGGGCGGGCGTGGACGTCGAGGACGGGACCGAGACGGCCACCGTCACGGCGGGCGGCGCCTGGAGCTACGCCAGCAGCCTCGCCAAGACCGTGGCCAAGAACGACGCGCTGGTCGTCGTCGTGTCCTCCACCGCGACCGACACCCACGGCAACTACGCGCTGGCGGCCCAGGACGACTTCACGGCGTCCAACGGCAACAAGGGCGGCAGCGGCGCGGTCACGATCAACACCATCGCCGGGGACAACAAGGTCGTCGCCAGCGAGATCACCGGCGGCACCATCATCAGCGGCACCGTCACCTCCGGCCTGACGGCCGTGACGCTGGAGATCACCGACAGCCGCGGCGCCAGCAGCCTCTACCAGACCGGCACCATCACGGTCACCGGCACGACCTGGACGACGACGATCCCCGAGGCCACCATGCGCGGCTTCGTGAACGGCGACCTCACCATCCTCGCCACCGCCACCGACGCCAGCAACGAGGTGAAGAGCGTCGCCAAGGCGGAGCTGTCCCTGGCGCCGCCGGCGCTGACCATCACCGACAATGTTCCCGGCGCCGCCGACGGGCCGGTGACCTTCACCTTCACCTTCGCCGAGAGCGTCACCGGCTTCGCCGCCTCCGACGTGACGGTGACGGGCGGGACGGCCGGCGCGCTGAGCGGCTCCGGCACCACCTACACCATGACCGTGACGCCGGCCGCCAACAGCGCCGGCACCATCACGCTCGACGTCGCCGCCGCGGCCGCCACGGGCAGCATTTCCGGCCGCGGCAGCCTGGCCGGCACGGCCAGCCAGGTTTTCGACACGGTGGCCGGCAACATCGCCGCCCCGACCGTGACGGTGGAGGCCGACGGCCTCGCCACCGCCACCCGGCCGATCATCAGCGGCACCACCAGCCTGGCGACGGGCGCCAGCATCGCCGTCACCATCGACCCGGACAACAATGCCGGGACCGCCAACTCGGTGACCTACTCGGCCACGGTCGGCAGCGGCGGCGCCTGGAGTGTCGACACCGCCACCGCCGCCCCCACGGCCGGCACGGTGCCGACGGCGGGCTTCCTGCCCTACGCCCTGGTCACCGCCATGGGCACCAACGCCTACGGCGCCAGCACGACGGCGACGGCGCTGAACGTCCCGTCGGTCACGCGGCAGCTGACCAACGACAGCACGCCGCTGGTGGCCGGCACCTGGACCAGCTTCGGCTCCGACACGCTGGCGGTGCAGATCAACGGCGTCACCTACACCAGCGGCAACGGGCTGACGGTCGGCACCAACAGCTGGTCGGTGCAGGCCCCCGCCCTGGCCGACGGCACCTATTCCGTCACCGCCACGGCGACGCGCGGCGGCGCCAGCAAGACCGACGTCACCACGGGCGAGCTGGTGGTCGACGCCACGCTGCCGGCCGTCGCCATCACCACGGCCCCGCTGGGCAAGGCGGCCAAGCCCATCATCACCGGCACCACGGACCTGCCCGACGGCACCGTCCTGACCATCACGCTGGACCCGGACAACAATGCCGGCACGGCCAACGACATCACCTACGTCACGGTGGCGGCCGGCGGCGGCTGGAGCGTCGACACCGCAACGGCGCTGCCGAGCGGCGGCACGCTGCCGGACGCCGGGCTGAACGGCACCGTCGGCGTGAAGGCGCAGGGCACCGACGCCGCCGGCAACACCGCCACGGACAGCCGGACGCTGACGGTGGACACCACCCTGCCGGTCATCGGCTTCACCACCAACCGCAGCACCCGCGACACCACGCCGGAGATCACCGGCACCACCGACCTGCCGAACGGCACCGCGCTGACCATCACCGTCAACGGCACGGTCTACAACACGACGGTGCAGGCGGGCGGCACCTGGTCGGTCCAGGTGCCGGGCGCGCTGAACGGCACCGTCGCCCTGACCGCCACCGGCGTGGACGCCGCCGGCAACAGCGCCACGGCCACGACCAGCCTGATCATCGACACCTCCGCGCCGACGCTGCTGATCGCGGAGCCGATCGGCGACGGCAGCATCGACGGGACCGAGAACGGCGCCGTGCCCATCGGCGGGTCGGTGCAGGACATCGACGACGCCAGCGTGCTCTCCGTCTCCATCACCGACGGCACGACCACCATCCTGGACAGCGCCACCGTCGCCGGCGGCGCCTGGGCCATCGACCCGCTGAACATCAAGGGCCTGGCCGCGGGCACCATCACGGTCAGCGCCACCTATCTCACGGTCGGCGGCGACATCGTGCGCGACACCGCCAGCTTCCAGCACACCCAGGCGAGCCCGCCGACGGACCCGACGCCGCCGGTCATCGACCTTGCGCCGACCAGCGACGACAGCGTCCACCGTACCTTCACTTCGACCACCACCGGCCTCAGCGGCACCGCCATCAGCCTGGACGACGGCACGGCTCAGGCGACGGTGACGGAGGCGTCCGACGCCCTGACCCAGCTGCGCATCACGGTCGGCGGCCTGGTGGACGGCACCTCGGAGAAGCTGCTGTTCGGCGCCGGCGCGGTGAACGCCTCGGGCGGCACGCTGGCCGGCGCCGTCGTCGGCGGCGTGACCGTCGACGTGGCGCATGCCGGCTCGACCTTCACCGTCACCCGCACCGGCGGCGGCAACTTCACGGCCGCCCAGGTCCGCGACATCGTCCGCGCGCTGGAATACCGCAACGACGCGGCCACCGTGTCGGGCGGCAGCCGGACCTTCACCTTCGCCACCACCGACGCGGCCGGCAATGCCTCGATCAACGCCACGGCGACCCTGGCGCTGACCGCGCCGGTGCTGAACACCGCGCCGACGCTCACCGCCACCGCGGCCAACCCGACCTATACCGAGGGCGGAACCGCCGCCGCGATCTTCACCGGCGCCGCCGCCAGCACGGTGGAGGGCGGCCAGAGCATCGCCAGCCTGAAGTTCACCATCTCCGGCGTGCAGGCCGGCGACCGGCTGGGGTTGGACGGCTCCAGCCTGGCCGTGACCGCCGACGCCAGCGGCACCACGGCCGGCGGCCGCACCTACGACATAGCCGTCGCCGGCGGCACCGCCACCGTGACCGTCACCGGCACCCTGACGACCGCCCAGGCCCAGGCGCTGGTCAACGGCCTGACCCTGTCGGCCAGCGGTACCCAGCCCAGTTCCGGCACCCGCACCGTCACCCTGACCGAGGTGAAGGACAATGGCGGCACGGCCAATGGCGGCGTCGACACCAGCGCGCTGGCCATCGCCTCCACCGTCGCCATGACGGACGTCGCCCCCGACATCGCCAACGCCACCCACGCCGTGGCCGAGGCGTCGGCCGTCGGCACGCTGGTCGGCACGGTCACCGCGGCCGACGACACCAACGGGCTCAGCTACGCCATCACCGGCGGCGACAATGGCGGGGTCTTCAGCATCGACGGTTCCGGCCAGATCAAGGTCGCGGGCACGCTGAACTTCGAGGGCACCGCCAGCTACACGCTGGTGGTCGAGATCGACGACGAGGATGCCGACACCACCGCCGACGACACCGCCACCGTCACGGTGAACGTCACCAACGTCCAGCCCTCCACGCCGGCGGACACCGACGACGCCGCGAACAGCGTCGGCGAGGGCTCGGCCGCGAACACCGCCGTGGGCATCACCGCCGCCAGCACCGACCCGGCCGGCGGCACCATCACCTACAGCCTGTCCGACGATGCCGGCGGCCGCTTCCAGATCGGCGCCTCGACCGGCATCGTCACCGTCAAGAACGGCGCGCTGCTGAACGCGGCGAACGCCACCAGCCACGGCATCACCGTGCAGGCCAGCGACGGGGTGCTCTCGCGCTCGCAGAACTTCACCATCGCGGTGGGCAACAGCGCCCCGACCACGCCGACCGACGGCGACGGCACGGCGAACCGCGTGACCGAGGGCGCCGCCGCCAACACGGCGGTGGGCGTCACCGCCGCCGCCACCGACAATGGCGGCAGCGTCACCTACAGCCTCACCGACGATGCCGGCGGGCGCTTCAAGATCAACGCGACGACGGGTGTCGTCACGGTGAACGACGCCTCGCTGCTGAACTTCGAGGCGGCGGCCAGCCACAGCATCACGGTCCGGGCCAGCGACGGCGCGCTGCACAGCAGCCAGAGCTTCACCATCGACGTCGCCAACGCCGCGCCGGCCCAGCCCACGGACGGCAACGGCGCCACCAACCAGGTGGCGGAGGGCGCGGCGGCCGGGACCACGGTCGGCCTCACCCTGGCGGCGACCGACCCGAACGGCGGCACCGTCACCTTCGCCCTGACCGACGACGATGGCGGCCGCTTCCAGATCGATGCCGTGACCGGCGTCGTTTCGGTCGCGAACCAATCGCTGCTGGACTTCGAGGCCGGCGCCAGCCGCAGCATCAAGGCCGTGGCGAAGGACGCGTCCGGTACCGCCTCGGCCGAGCGGAGTTTCACCATCGCGCTCCTGGACCGGACGGAGATCAAGGCCGGCACCGCCCTGACCGAGCCCGGCTCCTTCGCCACCGCCAACGATAGTGCGGGCGAGGCGACGGCGCTGTTCGACTTCACCATCGCCGAGGGCTCGGGCGACGGGCAGGGTTCCGCCGTCAGCAAGATCGTGCTGAGCACGGCCGGCGGCACCGCCACGACCGATCCGGCGCAGATCGTCTGGCGCCTGAACGGGCCGGGGGTGACCGACGCCGCCGGCACCTACGACGCCGCCGCCCAGACCATCACCTTCTCCGGCCTGGCCGCCACCATCGCCGACGGCGACGCCGCCACCTTCACGGTGGGCGGCTGGTACACCGGCGGCGGCGTGGTGGACGGCAACACCGTGAAGCTGTCGCTGGCCGCCGGCGGCCTGACCCTGACCGGCACGGCCATCGCCGCCAGCCAGGCGCCGGTGACCAACGGCGCCGGCTTCACCACCGACGTTACCGCCACCAAGCTGGTCTTCACCTCGGAGCCGGCCGCCACGGTCACCAGCCGCGTCACCTTCGCCACCCAGCCCGTGGTGCGCGCGACCGACGCGCTGGGCAACCGCGACAAGGACTTCGCCGCCAGCGTCGCGCTGACCGTCGGCGCCGGCACCGGCACCCTGCAGGGCACGGCCGAGGCGACCGCCGCCGCCGGTACCGCCACCTTCACCGGCCTGAGGCACGAGGCGACGGAGGACAAGCAGTCCTTCACCCTGACGGCCAAGGCGACGGGCCTGACCGACGCCGTCACCGGCACCATCACCTCCGACGTCGTGGCCGACCGCCTGGTCTTCAAGACCCAACCCGCCGTCTCCGATCTGCAGAGCGGCAAGGCGGCGACCTTCACCGCCACGCCCACCGTGGCGGCGGTGGATGCCGGCGGCGTCACCGACAAGGACTGGGCGACCGGCATCACCCTGACCGTCACCGGCCCCGCGGGCGCCGCCGTGCCGGGCACGGTCAACTCGATGAGCGGCACCGGCGACACCGACGGCGCCGCCGCGACCGTCACGCTCGCTCCGGGTCAGGGCAGCGCCGCCTATGCCGGCTTCGGCCTGACCTATACGGCGGCTGGAACCGCGCCGGACGACATCGTGCTGAAGGCCAGCTCCGGCGCGCTGACCGTCGCCTACAGCGACGCGCTCAAGGTCTCGACCGACAACACCCCGCCGTCGCTGGGCAATTTCGGCAACGCCATCACCTATGTCGAGAACGCGCCGGGCGCCGTGATCAACGCCAGCGCCACCGTGACCGACGCCCAGACCGGCGCCGGCACCATGCCGGGCGCGGTGCTGACCCTGGCACGCCAGGGTGCCCCCGACGGCCAGGACCTGTTCGGCCACAGCGGCACGCTGACGGCCCTGACCCAGGGCCAGGGCTTCAGCGTCGGCGGCACGGCTGTCGGCACGGTGACGCAGAACGGCGGCGGACGGCTGGTGCTGACCTTCAACGGCGACGCCACCACGGCGCTGATCCAGGAGACGCTGCGCCAGGTCACCTACGCCAACGCCAGCGATACCCCGCCGGCCAGCGTGACGCTGGAGGTCTCGCTGAACGACGCCAACCCGACGGATGCCGCCGACCCCGCCTACAAGGCGCCGGGCGGCGCCAAAACCGCCACCGCCACGACCACCGTCGCCATCACGCCGGTGAACGACGCGCCCGCCCTGTCGGCGCCCGCCACGCTCACCGTGGCGGAGGACGGGGCGGCCGGCGTGTCGATTTCCCTCTCCGACGTGGATGTCGGGGTGGCCGCCATGTCCGTCCAGCTTTCGGCCAGCAACGGCACCCTGTCGCTGGACGGCGGCACCGGCGGCTCCTCGTCGCTGACGCTGTCCGACTCGCAGGACCGGCTGGCCGCATTGCTGTCGGGGCTCACCTACAGGCCGAACGCCAACTATTCCGGCCCGGCGACCATCGCCGTTACCGTCTCCGACCTGGGAGGGACGGGCACCGGCGGCACCCGCACGGCCGGCGCCACCATCGCCGTGACGGTCACCCCGGTGAACGACCAGCCTACCGCCATCATCGGCGGCACGGTCCCGGTGACGGAGGACGGGCCGGCCGTGACGCTGCCCGCCATCACCGTCGCCGATCCCGACGCCGGCGAGACCATCACCGTCACCCTGAAGCTGGCCGACCCCGCCGCCGGCACGCTTTCCGCCACCACCGTCACCGGCACGGTGGCGGAGGTGAACGCGGCGCTGTCGGGCGTCAGCTTCACGCCCGGCAAGGACCATGACCAGGACACGAGCGTGCTGGTCGAGGTGCGCGACAGCGGCCGCAACGGCACGACCCAGCCGGTCACCGGGTCCATCGCGCTGAAATTCACGCCGGTGAACGATCCGGTCACCGTGGCGGGCCTCGGCACCATCGTGAGCTACCGCGAGGATGGCGGCCCGGCGGCGATCGGCGGCCTGTCGGTGGCCGACGCCGACAAGGGCGAGACCGTCACCGTGACGCTGGGCCTGTCCGACGCCGCGGCCGGCAGCCTGTCCGCCACCAGCCTCAGCGGCACGGTGGCCGAGGTCAACGCCGCCCTGGCCGCCTTGACCTTCACCCCGGCCAAGGACGTGAACCGCGACCTGCAGCTGACCGTCTCGGCCATCGACAAGGGCGGCAAGGCCCCGGTCGCCGGCTCGGTCACGTTGAAGGGCACGCCGGTGAACGACGCGCCGCTGCTGACCGCGCCGGAGATCCTGGCCTACAAGCAGACCGACGGCACCCTGTCGGTCGGCGGCATCGGCGTCGCCGACGTGGATGCGGGCGAGGTGCTGACGGTCACGCTGGCGCTGTCCGACGCCAAGGCCGGCAGCCTGTCCGCCACCACCGTCACCGGCACGGTGGCGGAGGTGAACGCGGCGCTGGGTGGCCTCACCTTCACGCCGAACAAGGACCACGTCCAGGACGGCACCCTGACCGTCACCGTACGCGACGGCGGCAAGGACGGGGTGGGGCCGGTCTCCGCCACCGTCGCGCTGGACCTGACCACGGTGAACACCAACCCGCTCGTCGCGGGCCTGGGCGCCACGGTCGGCTTCACCGAGGATGCCGGCCCGGTGGCGCTGCCCGGGATCACCGTCACCGATCCCGACAAGGGCGACGTCGTCACCGCCACGCTCAGCCTCGCCGACGGCAAGGCCGGCGCCCTGTCCCTGACCTCGGTCAGCGGCACGGTGGAGGAGGTCAACGCCGCCCTGGCCGCCCTGACCTTCACCCCCGCCAAGGACCATGACCAGGACACCAGCGTCACGGTCGAGATCCGCGACAAGGAGGGCAAGGCCCCGGTCGCCGGCACCCTGACCCTGAAGGCGACGCCGGTGAACGACCCGGTCCTGGTCGCGGGCGGCGGCACCGTCACCTACGCCCAGAGCGACGGTTCCGTGGCGCTGCCCGGGCTGACCGTGTCGGACGTGGACCGTGACGAGCAGGTCACGGTGACGCTGAGCCTGACCGATCCCGCCGCCGGGACCCTGTCCGCCACCAGCCTCGCCGGCACGGTGGCGCAGGTGAACGCCGCGCTGGCGGGCCTGAGCTTCACGCCGAACAAGGACCACCGCACCGACTCCGCCATCACGGTCGAGGTCCGCGACGGGCTGGAGAACGGCACCGGCCCGGCCACCGCCGGCATCGCGCTGGACGTGGTGCCGCTGCCGACCGGCATCGCGCTCGGCGGCGACGGCGTCCTGGAGAACAGCACCGGCGTCGTCGCCACCCTGTCCGCCCTGGGCGCCGGGCCCGAGGCGCGGAGCTGGTCCATCGTCTCCGACCCCAGCGGCGCCTTCGCGGTGCAGGGCGGCCAGCTGGTGCAGACCAAGGCGCTGGACTTCGAGGCGGTGAAGAGCGTCGCGCTGCGCCTCGCCACCACCGACTCGCGGGGCCAGACCTTCGCCCAGGACGTCACCGTGGCGGTGCGCGACGTGAACGAGGCCCCGGCCCCCACCGTCACCGCCGCCGACACCGCCGCCCAGGCCGGCCAGGCGGTCACCATCGCCGTGCCCGCCTTCACCGACCTGGACACCGGCGACGCCGTGGCGGTGACGGTCTCCGGCCCGTCCTGGCTCTCCTACAACGCGGCGGCCGGCACGCTCTCGGGCACGCCCGGCGCCGGCGATGTCGGCACCGCGACGGTCCAGGTCACCGGCACCGACAAGGGCGGGCTCACCGCCACCGTCGCCCTGCGCGTGACGGTCGCGGCGCCCCCCGTGGTCGTCCCGCCGCCGGTCATCACCCCGCCGCCGGCCCCGGCACCGGTCGTGGTGCCGACCGCTCCGACCGCGCCGGTCGTCGTGGCGCCGGTGGCCGACACGGCGCCTGTCGTCATCGCCCCGGTGCCGGTCACGGCGGCGCCCGCCGTCACCGCCCCGGCGCTGACCGTCCCGGCGACGACGCCGGCCATCGCGCCCGTCGTGATCACCGCTCCGGCCCCGGCCGCGACGCCTGCTCCCGCGGCGGACGCCGGTGCCGCCGGCGCCGGGACCGCCGCCCGGCCCGGCCCGGCCGCCACCGGAACGCCCGCCGCCACGGCACCGGCGCCCAGCACGGCCCTGCCGCCCAACGCCGCGACCACCGCCTCCGGCGGCAAGACCGGCCTGGTGACGGTGCTGCCGTCGGCCAACGCCGCGTCCCAGCCGCCCGCGCTGATGCTGGCGAACCCGCCGCCCGACCAGGCGGCGAAGGCCGGCGCGCTGTCCAGCTTCCAGCTGCCGAACGGCACCTTCCAGCACACGGCGGTCGACGCCATCGTCACCGTCACCGCGACCCAGGCCGACGGATCGCCGCTGCCCTCCTGGCTCACCTTCGACCCGCAGACCGGCACCTTCAAGGGCGACCCGCCGCCCGACGTCCAGGGCACGCTGCAGCTGAAGGTCACGGCCGAGGACAATGAGGGCCGCAAGGCCGAGGCGAAGTTCCGCCTGACGGTCGGCGAGAATGTCGAGCCCGGGGGCGAGGACGCCCCGGCCCGCCGCGACGGCGCCCCGGCCCAGGGCCAGGCTCCGCAGGGCCAAGCTCCGGAAGGCCAGGCGCCCGAGGGAGAGCCCGCCCAGCCGCAGCCCGCCATTCAGCCCCCCGCCGCTCCGGCCCAGGGCCAGCGCCAGACCGATGCCGCGCCCGCCGGCAAGCCGTCGCTGTCCGAGCAGATCCGCACGGCCGGCGGCGACGGGGTGATGGGGGAGGGGCTGGCGCTGCTCGCCGGCCTGCTCGAGGCCCTTTCCGGTCCCTCCGCCGGTCCCACAGATCATGCGGCCTGATGACACCCATCCTTAAGCCCGACCAACCGACCATCCATTGAAACCGCAGACGTGAAGACCCGACCCTTGACCCGCTCCCCTCGGAAGACCCGCACCGCCCTCCTGCTGGCCGCCACCTTCCTGGCCGGCCCGCTGCTGCTCGGCGGCTGCACGCTGAAGCCCCAGCCGCTCTCGCTGGAGGACCAGCAGGCCCGCGCCGCCGCCGACCTCGCCACGCTGCGCGGCCGGGTGGAACCGGTGACCCAGGCCGTGACGCTGGAGGAGGCGACCGCCCGGGCGGTGAAGTACAATCTCGACCACCGCATGCAGCTGATGCAGGTGGCGGTCGCCAACCGGCAGCTCGACCTGTCGCGCTGGGACCTGCTGCCCAAGGCGGCGGTCTCGGCCGGACTGGTGGGCCGCAACAATGAGGCCGCGTCCTCCTCGCTGTCGGTGCTGACGCGCCAGCAGTCGCTCGAGCCCTCCACCTCGCAGGACAAGGGCCGCGGCACGGCGGATCTGCAGCTGAGCTGGTCGGTGCTGGATTTCGGCCTCAGCTACTTCCAGGCCAAGCAGAACGGCGACCGCGCCCTGGCGATGGCCGAGCAGCGCCGCGTGGCGCTGCACGCCATCGTCCAGCAGGTGCGCAACGCCTATTGGCAGGCGGTCGCGGCCGAGCGCGTGGCGAAGCAGATCGAGCCGATCGTGGCCGATGCCCGCCGCGCCCTGGAGAACGCCCGCGAGATCGAGCGCCAGCGCCTGAAGCCGCCGCTGGAGGCGCTGCGCTACCAGAAGGGCATGATCGAGGTGCTGCGCCAGCTGGAGGGCACGCAGGCCGAGCTGGTGGTGGCCAAGGCGCAGCTGTCCGGCCTGATGGGCCTGCCGCCGGGCACCCCGTTCGAGCTGGCGGTGCCGCCCTCGGTCACGCGCCCGCCCGAGGTCAAGGTGCCGGTGCCGGAGCTGGAGCGCATCGCGCTGGTCAACCGGCCGGAGCTGCGCGAGCAGGCCTACCAGACCCGCATCTCCGAGGTGGAGGTGCGCAAGGCCCTGTTCCGCCTGCTGCCGAACCTGGGCGTGAATGCCGGCGGCTATTACGACAGCAACTCCTTCCTGGTGAACCAGGCCTGGGCCGAGGGCGGGCTGCGGCTGAGCTGGTCGCTGGTCAACCTGCTGTCGGGCCGCGACGTGCTGGGCCTGGCCGAGACCCAGAAGGAGATGACGGAGACGCGGCGCCTGGCGCTCGCCATGACCGTGCTGACCCAGGTGAACGTCGCCTGGCAGGGCTACGGCCGCGCCCGCACCCAGTTCACCCAGGCGGCGGAGCTGGACGAGATCGAGCGCCGCATCTTCGAGCAGGTCTCCACCCAGCAGAACTCGGATGCCGAGGGCGAGCTGGAGAAGATCCGCTCGGCGTCGGCCCGCATCGCCGCCGAGCTGACCCGGCACAAGGCCTATGCCGACATGCAGAACGCGCTGGCGAGCCTGTACGTCGCGGTCGGCATGGACCCGCTGCCGGACATGGTCGCCGACCATTCGCTGCCGACGCTGGCCAAGGCCGTGGCCGACAGCAACGCACGCATCGAGACCGGCACCTTCGACATGCAGGCGCCCATCACCAACGAAGTGCCGCCGGCGCCGCCCGTGACCAATGTCGCGGCCCCGACCTCCTGAGGACCGACCCATGAAGCGCCTCGCCCTGCTGCTGACGCTGCTCCCCGCCACGGCTTTCGCCCAGGCCGACGGGCCGGAGGTGCGCGCCCAGGTCACGGCCAAGCGCTCGGCCGTGCTGTCCTCGGAGATCGCCGGGCAGGTGGCGGAGCTGTCGGTCCGGGAGGGCGAGAGCTTCCAGGAGGGGCAGGTGCTGGTGCGGCTCGACTGCGGCATCCACCGCGCGCGGCTGGCCCGCGCCCAGGCGCAGGAGACCGCCGCCCGCAAGACCTGGGAGGTCAAGGCCAAGCTCGACAAGCTGAACTCCATCGGCGCGCTGGAGCTGGAGACCGCGGCGTCCGAGCGCGCGGTGGCCGAGGCTGAGGTCGCCATGGCCCGCGAGGTGGTGGAGCGCTGCGTCATCTCCGCCCCCTTCGCCGGCCGTGTCGCCAGCGTCGACGTGAAGCGCTTCCAGTCGGTGGAGGAGGGCCGCAACCTCATGGAGGTGCTGGACCCGACCGAGCTGGAGGTGGAGATGCTGGTGCCCTCGCGCTGGCTGTCCTGGCTGAAGCCCGGCCACGCCTTCGAGGTGCTGGTGGAGGAGACGGGCAAGCCCTACCCGGTGAAGGTGGTGCGGCTGGCCGCGCGCATCGACCCGGTCAGCCAGTCGGTCAAGGTCTTCGCCGCGGTGCAGGGCCGCTTCCCCGAGCTGCTGCCGGGCATGAGCGGCCGCGCCGTCATGGCGCCGCCGGCCTGACCCGATGATGCCGGCCGCCATGTCCCAGCAGGTGGACCCGCAGCTGCTCGGCCTGACGACGCTGCTGCAGCTGCAGAAGCGCGCCCGCCACGCCGCCACGGCGGAGGAGCTGGGCTTCCTGATGGTGAACGACAGCTTCGGCCTGCTGCGCTACCGCCAGGCGGCGCTGTGGCGGCGGGACGAGGCCGGCGACGGCAGGGTGCTGGCGGTCTCGGGGCTGGCCGCGGTCGAGGCCGACGCGCCCTATGTGCTGTATCTGCGCCGGCTGCTGGCCGGGCATGCCGGCGCCGACAAGCCGGTGCCGCTGACCTCCGCGACGGCGGGGGAGGGGTTGCAGGCCGAATGGACGGAATACCTGCCGGCGCATGCGCTGGCGGTGCCGCTGACCGCCCCCGGCGGCCGGCGCCTGGGCGCGCTGCTGCTGGCCCGGGACGAGCCCTTCAACGATGGCGAGCGGCTGCTGGCCGAGACCCTGGCCGACGCCTACGCCCATGCCTGGGGCGCGCTGCTGGGGCGCCAGTCCTCGAAGCTGGCCGGACGCCTGCGGGACAAGCGGGTGCGTGCCGGGCTGGCGGTGGGGGCGGTGCTGCTGGCGCTGTTCCCGGTGCGCCAGTCGGCCCTGGCTCCGGCCGAGGTGGTGGCGCGGGAGCCGACCGTCGTGCGCGCCCCCTTCGACGGGGTGGTGGAGAGCTTCCTGGTAGCACCGAACCAGCCGGTGGCCGAGGGCGAGCCGCTGTTCCGGCTGGACGCCGTCAAGCTGCGCAACCGGCTGGAGGTCGCCCGCTCCGAGCTGCAGGTGGCGGAGGCCGAGCACCGGCAGGCCGCCCAGCAGGCCGTGTTCGACGAGAAGTCCAAGGCCGGCCTCGCCGTGCTGGCCGGCCGCCGCGACCAGGCCGCCGCCGAGGTCGCCTATGTCGACTCGCTGCTGCAGCGGATCGAGGTCAGGGCGCCGCGCGCCGGCACCGCCATCTTCGCCGACGCCGACGACTGGATCGGCCGGCCGGTGGCGCTGGGCGAGCGCATCCTGATGCTGGCCGACCCCAGGGCGGCGGAGCTGGAGGCGCGGCTGCCCGTGGCCGACGCCATCGCGCTGGAGCCCGGCGCCCGCATCCGGCTGTTCCTGAACGTCGCCCCCGATGACCCGGTCGAGGCCGAACTGGTCCGCGCCGCCTACAAGCCCGAGACCCTGCCGGACGGCACCGTCGCCTACCGGGTGAAGGCGAAGCTGGCCGAGGGCGAGGCGCCCCGCATCGGCCTGCGAGGCACCGCCAAGATCTACGGCGAGCGCACCGTGCTGTTCTACTACCTGTTCCGCCGTCCCCTGGCGGCGCTGCGCCAGCGGATCGGCCTCTGATGACCGCTGCGGTCCTGGACATGGCCCCCGCCGCCCGGCGCCTACCGCCGCTGCGGGAGGAGCTGACGCTCCATCCCGGCCCCGCCACGGCGGACGGCGCGCCGAGCTGGACCCTGCAGGACCCGGCGTCGGGCCGCTTCTACCGGCTGGGCTGGATGGAGTTCGAGATCCTGTCGCGCTGGCAGTTGGGCGACCCGGAGGCGATCGCCGCTTCCGTCTCCCGCGCCACCCCCATCGCCGCCACCGCCGACGATGTGGAGGCCTTCGCCCGCTTCCTGCTGTCGGCCGACCTGCTGCGGGTGCTGGGGGAGGGCGGCGTGTCCAGGCTGATGGCCAAGGTCAGGGCCGGGCGCCAGGGGCCGGCGCGCTGGCTGCTGAAGAACTACCTGTTCTTCCGGGTGCCGCTGCTGCGCCCGGATGCCTGGCTGGACCGGATGATGCCCTGGGCGCGGCATCTCTTCACCCCCGCCTTCCTGCTGCTGGTCCTGGCCTGCGCCGGATCGGGGCTGTTCCTGGCGGCGCGGCAGTGGGACGCCTTCCTGGGCACCTTCCCGCATTTCCTGACATTGGACGGCATGGTGCTGGCGGCGCTGACGCTCGTCGGTGCCAAGGCCGTGCACGAGATGGGGCACGCGCTGACCGCCAAGCGGCTGGGCTGCCGGGTGCCGACCATGGGTGTCGCCGTCATGGTGCTTTATCCCGTGCTCTACACCGACGTGAGCGAGGCCTGGAAGCTGCCCTCGCGCAGGGCGCGGCTGGCGGTGGGGGCGGCCGGCGTGGCGGCGGAGCTGGCGCTGGCGGCCTTCGCGCTGCTGGCCTGGTCCTTCCTGCCGGACGGGCCGCTGCGCAGTGCCTGCTTCGTGCTGGCGACCACCAGCTGGGTGCTGACCCTGCTGGTCAATGTCAGCCCCTTCATGCGCTTTGACGGCTATTTCATCCTGTCCGACTGGATGGACATGCCGAACCTGCACGAGCGCTCCTTCGCGCTTGCCCGCTGGTGGCTGCGGGAAAATCTGCTGGGCCTGGGCGACCCGCCGCCGGAGCGCCACCCGCCCGCCCGTCGCCGCTTCCTGATCGCTTTCGCCGTGGCGACCTGGGCCTACCGGCTGGTGCTGTTCCTGGGCATCGCGCTGATGGTCTACCATCTCTTCTTCAAGGCGCTGGGCATCCTGCTCTTCGCGGTGGAGATCGGCTGGTTCGTGCTGCGTCCGCTCTGGATCGAGGCATCGGTGTGGTGGCGCCGCCGCCGCGACCTCGCCCCCCGCCGGAACCGGTTGGCGCTGGGGGCGGGGGCCGCGCTGCTGCTGGCGCTGCTGGTGCCCTGGCGCTCCGACGTGGAGGCGCCGGCCCTGCTGCGCGCGGCCCGCCAGTCCGAGCTCTTCGCCGAGGGGGCGGGCAGGGTGGAGGCGGTGCTGGCAGCCCCCGGCCAAGCGGTTGAGCAGGGCCAGCCGCTGCTGCGCCTGTCCTCCCCCGACCTGGACCACCGGCTGGCGCAGGCCGAGCGCGAAGTGGAGATCCTGCGGCGTCAGGCGGTGCTGCAGACCGGCGGCGCAAAGCCCGAGCGCATCCGCGTCGCCCAGCGCGAGCTGGAGACGGCGCTGGCCGAGCGCCACTCCCTGCAGGCCGAGCGCGACAAGCTGACCGTGACGGCCCCCTTCGCCGGCCGGCTGGCCGAGCTGTCCGACGAGATCCGCCCGGGCGACTGGCTGCCGGCCGGCGAGCGGCTGGGCATGGTGGTCGCGCCCGGCGAGGCGCTGGCCGAGGCCTATGTCCAGGACACCGACCTGAGCCGGCTGGCGGTGGGAGCGACCGGCACCTTCCGCGCTGACGACCCCGACCTCGCCTCGGTCGCGGTCACGGTGGCCGCCATCGACGCCACCGCCACCCGCCGCCTGGCCGAGCCGATGCTGAGCGGCGACCATGGCGGCACGCTGGCGACCCGCGTCGACGCCGAGGGCCAGCTGGTCCCGGTGGACGGCGTCTACCGCGTGCTCCTCTCCGTCCCCGGCGAAGCCGCCCCCGCCCGGCTGCTGCGCGGCCGCGTCCAACTCGACGGCGCGCGGGAGGCGCCGCTCGCCGCCCTGTGGCGCCGGGTGGTGGCCGTGCTGGTGCGCGAGAGCGGGTTCTGAGGGGGCGGTTCGGGAGCGGCTGCGGCGTGGTGCGTCCTTCGACAAGCTCAGGATGAGGGGAGGTAGATGCGAGGCACCCCTCCTCCCCAGGACATCGGGAGCAGCAAAAAGGTCCTCATCCTGAGCCTGTCGAAGGACGCACAACCCCGACGCTGCCCCTCTCCCATAGGTCGGGAGGAGCGCAGCGCATCCCGACAAACCCCGGTTGAAGAAGCCGGGATGCGCCTTCGGCTCCTCCCGACCTACGAACCAGCCTAACCCGCCTCCGCGTGCTCGGCGGCGAGCACGGCCCGGGTGTCCGGGTGCACCCAGCGCAGCCCTTCCTCTACCGTGGCGTAGAAGCGGACCTTCAGCTTCGGCGTGGTCGCCGCGATCAGACGGGAGAAGGCGTGATAGCTGATGTCGTGGGTGACCACGGCCACCCGGGTGCTCTCGCCGGGGGTGGCGACCTGGCGGATGCGGTTGAGGCGCAGCAGTTGCGGCCAGGACATGTGGCCAGTGAAGTCGCGGACGTCGAACAGGCTGGGCAAGCCGTGGCCGTACCAGCCGCGCCGCACCACCTCGCGCTGGGCCTCCAGCACGGTCTCGCCGTCGACATCGCCTTTGACCGTGAGCAGCAGCACCGGCGGCCGCCCTGCGATCTCCCAGGTCAGTGTGTCTGTGCCGAAGCGGCGCTCGATCCTGTCCATGGCATCATCCCGCCCCCGCGGATGTCCTGCGCCGGGCAACGCCCGTCGCGCCGAACTGTCATAAAGCGTTCGGCACGGCAGGCCAAGCGCCTCGGACAATGCGCGCGGCCGGCCGTGCATCGCCGGGACGACCCGCCACTTGGCCGTTGGTGCGTAGGGGAGGGGACATTCGAGTCCCGGGCGGAAGAACTTTCGACCGCCGCATCCCAGCGCCATTGACAATGACACCGGTTTCCTTCCAAGCTCATCCCAGCGAACCGGGCAGGGAAGCCCGGGCCGGTTCAGGGACAGGGAAGATCGATGTCAGCGGACCAAGCCAGCCTCCTGGCGACCTCGCGCGCGTTCCGCGCCGCCCGGCTCCAGGCCAAGGCCCTGCCGGATTTCCCCGGCGCCATCCCCGCCACCATGGACGAGGCCTACCGGCTGCAGGACCTGTCGATCGGGGCCTGGTCTGACCGGCCCGTCGGCTGGAAGATCGGGCTGGTGCCGCCGCCCCTGCGCGCGGAACTGGGCGCCGAGCGGCTGTCCGGGCCGATCTTCTCCCGCGCTGTCTGGCCGGCCGCCGGCGCGCCGCTGCCGGTGCCGGTCTTTGTCGGCGGCTTCGCGGCGGTGGAGGCCGAGTTCGTGTTCCGCCTGTCCCAGGAAGTGCCGGCCCAGGGCGATGTCACCGACGACGCGCTTGCCGCCCTGGCCGGCGCCCTGCATATCGGGGTGGAGATGGCGGGCAGCCCGCTCGCCACCATCAACGAGTTGGGGCCGCGCGTGGTCGTGTCGGACTTCGGCAACAATGCCGGCCTGGTGCTGGGCCCGGAGATCCCGGGCTGGCGCGGTCTGGCCTGGGCCGACATGCCGACCCGCACAATCATCGACGGGGCGGAGGTCGGCACCGGCAGCGCCGCCTCCATCCCCGGCGGGCCGCTGGCGGCGTTGCGGTTCCTGATGGAAAATCTTCGCCGTCGCGGCCATCCCCTTCCGGCGGGCACCCTGGTCTCCACCGGCGCCACGACGGGCGTCCACGAGATCCGCGCCGGTTCCACGGCGCGGGTGGAGTTCGGCCGCTTCGGCCATGTCGATGTGGTGGCGGTGGCCGCCGCCGGGAACGGGGAAGCGGCATGACCATGACACCGGTAGCATCCCTATCGCGCCGGTCGGTGCTGGGCGCAGGCGCGGCGCTGGGGCTGGCGGCATGCGGCGATGGGGGCAAGCCGCTCGACCGCCCGCTCTTCTCCGCCGACGCGCATCCCCAGGGCTACCCGACGGTCAAGGCCGTGGAGGAGATGGCGCGGCTGGTGAAGGAGCGCACCAACGGCGAGCTCTCCATCCGCATCTATGCCGGCGGCCAGTTGGGCGGCGAGTCCGATACGCTGGAGATCACCATGTTCGGGGGCATCGACCTGAACCGGGTGAATCTGGCGCCGCTGAACCCGATCGCGCCGCCGACGCTGGTCCTGTCGCTGCCCTTCCTGTTCGAGAGCATCCCGCATGCCCGCCGCACCTTCGACGGCGCGCCGGGCGAGCGCATTCTGGCCTCGCTGGAGCCGCGCGGGCTGATCGGCCTGTGCTTCTACGACAGCGGCGCCCGCAGCTTCTACAACACCAAGCGGCCGATCCGGACGCCTGATGATCTGGCCGGGCTGAAGGTGCGGGTGCAGAGCTCCGACCTCTACGTCGCCATGGTCGCGGCGGCCGGCGGCAACCCGACGCCGATCCCGCTGGGCGAGGTCTACCAGGCGCTGGTCCAGGGCGTGGTCGACGCTGCCGAGAACAACTGGCCCTCCTACGAGACGACCCGGCATTACGAGAGCGCGCGCTACTACAGCCTCACCCGCCACGTCATGGCGCCGGAGGTGCTGGTGATGTCGCGCCGGCGCTGGGAGAAGCTGCCCCAGGCGCACCGGGACGTGATCCGGCAGGCGGCCAAGGACAGCGTGCCCTACATGCGCGGCCTGTGGGACGCGCGCGAGGCCGGAGCGCAGGAGCGGCTGCTGAAGGCCGGCGTGCAGCTGAACGACGACATCGATGTGCGGGCCTTCCAGGCCCGCATGCTGCCGGTCTGGGAGCGCTTCATGACCACGCCGGAACTGAGGGGCCTGGTCGAAGAGGTGCAGGCGCTGGGAGGCGGCAATGCTTGAGGCGCTGGCGACCGTCACCCGCACGCTCAGCCGCCTGTTCCTGGTCGTCGCCGGGGCCGGGCTGCTGGTCATGACCGGCATCATCGGCTGGCAGGTCTTCGGCCGCTACGTGCTGAACGCCAGCCCCGCCTGGGCCGAGCAGCTGGCGCTGGTGCTGATGATCTGGTTCATCACGCTCGCCGCCGCTGCCGGCGTGCGCGAGGGCTTCCACATCCGCATCACCGTGCTGGAGGACAATCTGGCCGAGCGTGGGCGCAAGGCGCTGCGGCTCGCCTCCCACGCCATCGTCGGGCTGATCGGCGCCGCCATGGCGGTGTGGGGGGCCGAGCTGGTGCAGGCCACCTGGCACCACGACATCCCCACCCTCTCCGTCCCGCGCGGCGCCGCCTACCTGCCGCTGCCGCTGTCGGGGGCGCTGATCGTGCTCTTCACGGTCGAAAATTTGGTTGCCGAATTCCTCGGGCGAAAGGTCGAGCCGCTATGGAACTGACCCTGCTGCTGCTGTCCATGGCGGCGCTGCTGACCATGGGCGTGCCCGTGGCCTTCGCCATGCTGGGCGCCACGCTGCTGACCCTGTTCGTGCTGGACATCCCGCCCGTCGTCGCCTTCCAGCAGATGGCGGCCGGCATGAACATCTTCAGCCTGATCGCCATCCCCTTCTTCGTCTTCACCGGCAATCTGATGCACCGCGCCGGCATCGCGCGCCGCATCGTGGCGGTGGTGGACGCGGCGCTGGGGCGCATCCGCGGCGGCATGGGCGTGGTCGATGTCGGCGCCTCCATGATGTTCGGGGCCATCTCCGGCTCGGCCATCGCCACCGTCTCGGCCATGGGCTCCACGCTCATGCCGATGATGAAGGAGAAGGGCTACGACGCCGACTACGCCGTCAACGTCACCTCCAGCGCCGCCATCATCGGCGTCATGGTGCCGCCCTCGCACAACATGATCATCTACGCGGCGGCGGCCGGCGTCGGAGTGTCGGTCAACGACATGTTCCTGGCCGGCATCGTGCCCGGCATCCTGACCGGGCTGCTGCTGATGGTGACGGCCTGGGCGGTGGCGGTGAAGCGCGGCTACCCCGCCGGCACCTTTCCCGGCTTCCGCGCCCTCTTCTACGCCTTCATCATGGCCCTGCCGGGGCTGGTGACGGCGCTGATCATCTTCGTCGGCGTGCTGGGCGGCCTGTTCACCGCGACCGAATCCTCCGCCGTCGCCGTCATCTACACCATGCTGGTGGCGGGGCTGGTCTACCGCTCCATGAGCTGGCGCGACTTCGCCTCGGCCGCCATCGCGGCGGTGCAGACCACCGCCATGGTCATGCTGATCATCGGCACCGCCGGCGCCTTCGGCTGGCTGGTGGCGCTGCTGGAGGCGCCGGCGCAGCTGGCCGGCATGATCAGCGCCATCTCCGAGAACCCGCTGGTGATCTACCTGATCATCAACATCATCCTGCTGGTGCTGGGCACCTTCATGGACATGGCGCCGCTGATCGTGATCTGCACGCCGATCTTCCTGCCGGTGGTGCAGTCGATCGGCGGCGACCCGGTGCATTTCGGCATCATCATGATGCTGAACCAGGGCATCGGGCTGGTGACGCCGCCGGTGGGATCGGTGCAGTTCGTCGGCGCCGCCATCGGCAAGATCACGGTGGAGCAGTCGATGAAGACCATCTGGCCCTTCTACGGCGCGCTGGCCCTGGCGCTGATCCTGATCACCTACATCCCCGCCCTGTCCCTGACCCTGCCGGCGCTGGTCCGCTGAAGGCTGGCGGGCGGGCGGGGGATGGGCTATCTCTCCAGCGGCGCCTCTCCGGACCGGCGCCCAATCTCAAGCGGAGCCGACGCCTGCCATGGCCTCGAACGTGACACCCGGTCAGGACGGCGCCGTCGATCCCGCCGACATCGTCTGGACCCTGAAGCGCAAGCCGACCATCAACGACGTGGCGCGGCTGGCGCAGGTGTCGAAGAAGACGGTCAGCCGCGTCATCAACAAATCGCCGCTGGTCCATGACGAGACGCGCGACCGCATCAACGCGATCATCGACAGGATCGGCTACATCCCCGATCCCAACGCGCGCGGCCTCGCCTCCCAGCGCAGCTTCCTGCTGGGCCTGGTCTACGACAACCCCAACGCCCAGTTCATCATCAGCATCCAGGAGGGCGTGCTCGAGGCCAGCCGCCGCGCCGGCTACGAGCTGGTGGTGCACCCGTGCGACCACCGCAGCCCCGATTTGCTGGAGGACGTGAAGCGCTTCGTCGAGCGCCAGCGGCTGGACGGCATCGTGCTGTCGCCGCCGGTATCGGAGAACGACGATCTGGCCCGGCTGCTGGCCGGGCTGGAGTGCCACTATGTCCGGCTGGCCTATGTGCCGCTGGACGCGCCCGGCCGCACGGTCATCAGCCACGACTACCAGACCGCGACCGAGGTGGCGGACATGCTGGCCGGCATGGGCCACCGCCGCATCGGCTTCATCCGCGGCCCCAGCGGCTACGGCTCGGCCGCCGAGCGCGCCCGGGGCTTCCTCGGCGCGCTGGAGAAGCACGGCATCACCCTGGCGCCCGACATGATCGTGGAAGGCGCCTACACCTTCGAGTCCGGCGAGGTGGCGGCGGAGAAGCTGCTGTCCATGGACCCGCGCCCCACCGCCATCTTCGCCGGCAACGACGAGATGGCGGCCGGCATCTACAAGGTCGCCTACCGCAAGGGCATCTCCATCCCGCGCGATCTCAGCGTGGTGGGATTCGACGACGGCCCCATCGCGTCCCGCCTGTCGCCCTCGCTGACCACCGTCCGCCTGCCGATCCGCGACATGGGCCGCATCGCCGCCGAGAAGCTGATCGCCACCCTGGCCGAACCCTCGCGCCCGCCGGGCGAGACGGTGGTGCTGCCCAAGCTCATCATGCGCGAAAGCTGCGCCCCGCCGCAGTTCTGAGGGGGCGGTGGGCCAGGACGTACGCTCGCCCGTCACCCCGGCGAAAGTCGGGGCCCAGGGGTTGCAGCGGGATGCGCTGGATGCAGCCCTCGTCTCGTTCGTAGGTCGCATGGAGCCGCAGGCGTAATGCGACACCCCGGCCGGAGCATGTCGCATTGCGGCTTCGCCTCCATGCGACCTACGGCTATGGCCAAGCTTCATCGGCCGCCCAGGGCGGCAACCCCTGGGTCCCGGCCTGCGCCGGGATGACGGTAAGAAAAGAAGCGCGCGGAACAGCCGACCCACCCCCTTCTAACCCGTTGCAGCCACCGATGACACCGGTTACCCTATGCCTCAACGAATGTCCGGGAGGATGAGGGGCAAGGCCCCGTCCAGGAGAGCTGACGAGATGCCCAAACCCCTGCTGCTGCATGAGGACCGGCTGTTCCCGGCCGAGCCCGGCACGCGCGCCATCGCCCGCCGCCTGTACGCGGAGGTGAGCGGCCTGCCGATCATCAGCCCGCACGGCCACACCGACCCGCGCTGGTTCGCCGGCAACGAGCCTTTCGCCAACGCCACCGAGCTGTTCCTGGCGCCGGACCACTACATCTACCGCATGCTCTACAGCCAGGGCGTGGCGCTGGAGGATCTGGGCATCGCCAGCAAGGCCGGGCCGTCCAAGGCCGACCCGCGCGCGGCCTGGCGCCTGTTCGCCCGCAACACCCACCTGTTCCGCGGCACGCCCTCGGCCATGTGGCTGGACCATGTCTTCGCCACCGTCTTCGGCTTCGAGGTGCGGCTGGGCGAGGACACGGCCGACCTCTATTTCGACCGCATCAACGAGGCCCTGGCGACGGACGCCTTCCGCCCGCGCGCCCTGTTCGACCGGTTCGGGATCGAGCTGCTGGCGACGACGGAATCACCCGTCGACACGCTGGAGCACCATGAGGCGATCCTGGACAGCGGCTGGACGGGCCGGGTGGTCACCGCCTACCGCCCCGACGCCGTCATCGACCCGGAGCATGAGGCCTTCCCCGACGCGATGCGCCGCTTCGCCGAGATCACCGGGGAGGATGTCTTCTCCTGGAAGGGCTATCTGGCCGCGCATGCCAGGCGCCGGCAGGACTTCATGCGGGTCGGCGCCACCTCCACCGACCACGGCCACCCGACCGCCGCCACCGCCGACCTGTCGCCGGTCGAGGCGGAACGCCTGTTCGCTAAGGTCGTGAAGGGCGGGGTCTCGGCCGAGGATGCCGAGCTGTTCCGGGCGCAGATGCTGACCGAGATGGCGGCGATGAGCCTGGAGGATGGTCTGGTCATGCAGATCCATCCCGGCGCCTTCCGCAACCACAATACCAGGCTGTTCCAGGCCTATGGCCGCGACAAGGGCGCCGACGTGCCCAGCCGCACCGAATATGTCCGCGCGCTGCAGCCGCTGCTGGGCCGTTTCGGCAACGAAACCAACTTGAGCATCATCCTCTTCACGCTGGACGAGAGCGCCTACGCCCGCGAACTGGCGCCGCTGGCCGGGCACTATCCCTGCCTGAAGCTGGGGCCGGCCTGGTGGTTCCACGACAGCCCGGAGGGCATGCGCCGCTTCCGCGAGATGACCACCGAGACGGCCGGCTTCTACAACACCGTCGGCTTCAACGACGACACCCGCGCCTTCCTCTCGATCCCCGCCCGCCACGATGTGGCGCGGCGCATCGACTGCGCCTTCCTGGCGCGGCTGGTGGCCGAGCACCGGCTGGAGGAGGACGAGGCGGCCCAGGTGGCGCGCGACCTCGCCTACGCGCTGCCCAAACGGGCCTACAAGCTGGACGGGCGGCTGGAGACCTCCGCCGCCGGAAACCTAAAACTCACGGCCTGACGGCCGGTTACAGGGAGATCCTCATGTTCCGCAAGACCCTGCACGCGACCCATCCCGTCATGATGGGCGGTGCCAGCAACCAGGATCTGCGCGACCGCTACCTGGTGGACGGGCTGTTCACGCCGGGCGAGGCGGTGCTGACCTATTCGCACAATGAGCGCTTCGTCATCGGCGGCGTGGCCCCCGGCGGCAAGGCCGTTGCGCTGCCGAAACAGACCGAGCCGGCCTCGGCCGCCGGCAAGCCGTTCCTGGAGCGGCGCGAACTGGGCATCGTCAATGTCGGGCCGAACCCGGGCCGCGTGACGGTGGACGGCACGGCGTACGACCTCGCGGTGCGCGACGGGCTCTATGTGCCGATGGGCACGCAGGAAGTCCTCTTCGAGGGCGACACCCGCTACTACCTCGCCAGCACGCCGGCGCATGTGCGCTACGAGACGGTGAAGATCTCCATCGACCAGGCGGTGCCGCTGGAGCGGGGCGCGCTGGAGACCAGCAACGAGCGCACCATCTACCAGTACATCGTGCCGGCCACCTGCAAGTCGGCGCAGCTGCTGCTGGGCGTCACGCTGCTGAAGCCAGGCAGCGTCTGGAACACCATGCCGCCGCACCTGCACGACCGCCGCTCGGAGGTCTATTTCTACTTCGACCTGCAGCCCGACCAGCGCGTCTTCCACTTCATGGGCGAGCCCGAGGCAGCCCGCCACATCGTGGTCGCCGACGGCGAGGCGGTGATCTCGCCGCCCTGGTCGATCCATATGGGCTCGGGCACCTCCAACTATTCCTTCATCTGGGCGATGGGCGGAGAGAACCTGGACTACACGGACATGAACGTCCTCGACATCTGCCAGCTGCGCTGAGGGAGGGCACAGTCATGGCCAATCCGTTCAGCCTGGAAGGCAAGGTCGCCGTCGTCACCGGCGCCAACACCGGCATCGGCCAGGGCATCGCGGTGGCGCTGGCCGAGGCCGGCGCCGACCTGGTCGCCGTCGGCCGCTCCGACCCGTCGGAGACGGGCGGCATGGTCGAGGCGGCCGGGCGCCGCTTCGCCAGGATCACGGCCGATCTCGGCGACGTCGCGGCGGTCTCGCCGGTCATGGACCAGGCGGTGGCGGCCTTCGGGCGTGCCGACATCCTGGTCAACAATGCCGGCATCATCCGCCGCGCCGACGCGCTGGAGTTCTCGGAGGCCGACTGGGACGCGGTCATGGACGTGAACATCAAGTCGGTGTTCTTCCTGTCCCAGGCCTTCGCCCGGCACGTGATCCCGGCCGGCCGGCCCGGCAAGATCATCAACATCGCCTCGATGCTGAGCTTCCAGGGCGGCATCCGCGTCGCCAGCTACACCGCCAGCAAGAGCGGCGTGGCCGGCCTTACGAAGCTGCTGGCGAACGAATGGGCGGGCAAGGGCATCAACGTCAACGCCATCGCCCCAGGCTACTTCGCCACCAACAACACCGCGGCCCTGCAGGCCGACGAGCAGCGCAACCGCGACATCCTCGCCCGCATCCCGGCGGGGCGCTGGGGCCAGCCGTCGGACCTGGGCGGGGCGGCCGTGTTCCTGGCTTCGAGCGCCGCGGACTATGTCCACGGCACGGTGCTGGCGGTGGATGGCGGCTGGCTGGCACGGTGAGGCCCAACGGTGCCGACGGCGTGGTGCGTGTGTCAATCCGCACCCGTAGGTCGCATGGAGGCGGAGCCGGAATGCGACGTTGACCCGGCCGGGCATGTCGCATTGCGCTCCGCTGCATGCGACCTACGGAGCGCCGCCCATTCTGTATACAACCCGCCCCTTCAGGGCTCCTCGTTCAGCAGGGTGATGGCCCACTGCATGTGGCCGATGAAGGTGGCGGTGGCGGCGTGGGCGTTGCCGGAGACGATGGCGGCGTGGATGCGCTCGTAGCTGGCGATATATTCCTCCCAGTGCTGGCCGGGCAGGCGCTCGGACAGCAGCCGGTTGAAGAAGCCGAAATGGGCGCGGCGGTAGAAGAAGCTGACGAAGCCGTTGCCGGAAATCTCGTTCAGCGCCTTGTGGTAGTCGTACAGCGCCTGCACGAACTGGCCGGCCACCCGCCGGCGGTAGGCCTCGCGGATCTGCTCGGCCCGCTCCTCCATGATCCGGCGGTTGTCCGCCTCGTCCATGCGGCCGGTCGCCAGGCGCACGCCGATCAGGCAGATCGCCTCGGTCAGCTCCATCAGGTCGCTGAGATCCTTCACGGTCAGCCGCCGCACCACCGCGCCGCGGTTGGGCAGCAGCTCCACCACCCCCTCGCCGGCGAGCATGTGCAGCGCCTCGCGCACCGGGTTGCGGCTGACCCCGAACTCGTCCGCCAGGTCACGGGCGATCAGGCGCTGGCCCGGGGCGTAGCGCCCGGCCGACAGCCCCTCCAGCAGCCGCTCCACGACGCTCTCGACCAGCGATTCCGATTCCTGCAGGTCGACGGTCTCGCCGGCGACCTCGCCCACTTGGCTGGCCGGCACCACCGTTCCCCGCCGCCGCCGGGGCTCCGCCTCGGACGGCCGGATTCTCTTCATATCGTTCATCGCTTCCCTTCAGCGTCTGCGGAACGGCCTCGCGGGGAGGCGGTATTTACTTAGCACGACACACGGGCTTTGACAGGCGCCTCATCCGCCCCAGCGGCCGGCGGTACCCCGGAATGGTAGCCCGCCGCCCGGGACGGCGGGTGGCGGAAAGGTAAGGAAATCCCTGGGTTTCCGGCCGTCCCGGCCCGCTGTCGCGGCCGGCCCTCGGCTTTACCCGTCCACCACGATTGTATACAATAATTCCAACGATCTGAGAAGCCGGCCCGACGGACCGGCCGCTCGAAACTGGACGACAGCAGGCCAACAACAGGAGGGAGGAGCACATGGCACCGCCACTCGCGGCCCCGGACGTCGGCCCCGGCGCGGAGGATCTCCGCGCGGCCTTCGACGGCTTCGTGAACGCGCTGAAGACCGGCGATCTCGACGGCTTCTACGCCGCCATCGACGGCGAGGCCGTGCTGATGGACGAGGACATCCCCTTCCGCCTCTCCAAGCCCGACTTCGTCGACCATATCGGCTTCCATACGCGCGGCACCTGGGAGAGCTTCGCCTGGGAACCGCGCCAGCTGTCCTTCCGGGTCGCCGGCGACAGCGGCGTGATCGCCGGCTACTCCACCTTCCGCGGCAAGCCGGTGGATGCCGGCTTCCGGGCCCGCTACATGGCCTTCACCCAGGGCTGGCACCGGGGCGCGGACGGCTGGCGCATGGTGAACTGGCACCAGAGCCCGCTGAACGGGCACATCCTCGAAGCGTCACCGGGCTGAGGGAGGGCATGAGCATGGACATCGAGACCCTGGGTCGCGGGGCCGCCGAGGCGCTGACCGCGATGACCGACCGGGACCGGGTGGAGGCCTGCCTGGGCTTCTTCCGCGACGACGCGCTCTTCGTGCTGGAGGACACGCCCTTCATCCTGGACAAGGAAGGCTTCCGCGGCCACATGGCCTTCCACCTGGGCACCGCCTGGGAGTGGGTGGAGCTGAAGACCTGGCGCCCCGACGCCCGCATCTTCGGCGCCACCGGCCTCTTCACCGCCGACTTCACGCTGCGCGGCAAGCCCAGGAACAGCGGCTTCCGCCAGCGCCACGGCGCCCTGTCGCTGGTCTGCCACCATGACGGCCAGGGATGGCGCGGCCTGAAACTCCACCTGAGCACCCTGCTGAGCCAGATCCACGAGGCCTCGCCGGGGTGAGTCGCCCGTAGGTCCTCTTCGTAGGTCGCATGGAGCGTAGCGCAATGCGACGTCGTTTCGTTTGGTGATGTCGCATTGCGCCTGCGGCTCCATGCGACCTACGGCTCGTGCTCACCCTCTATCCCACCCCAACCGTCACCCCGGCGCAGGCCGGGGCCCAGGGGTTGCCGCCGTGCACGGTCGATGAAGCATGCCCTCCCGGCCGGGTCCGATCGGCCGGACCGGAGGGAGCGCTGCATCGATCTCCCATTGCTGCAACCCCTGGGTCCCGGCCTGCGCCGGGATGACGGGTTGTGAGTGGGGGCGGCCTCTGCGCTCCCAACCCGTAGGTCGGGAGGAGCGAAGCGCATCCCGACACCCCGCGTGACATGTCGGGATACGCCTGCGGCTCCTCCCGACCCACGGCCCCCGCCCGAAAAGAAAGAGGCGGTCCGCTTGCCCGGACCGCCTCGAGGTCGCGACACCCGGTGGGGAAGTTGAGGTGTCGCCTGGGAACTCCGTTCACTCGGCCGCGACGCGCACCGGCTCGTCCTCGGCGACGGGGGCGCGGGGCGGGGTCAGGCCGGTCTCGGCCTGGCAGCGCGCCCGCAGCTCCTCGATGGTGCCGCCGAAGTCGAAGAGGCCGGGCTCGCCGCGCTCCTCGGCCATGCGCGTGCGCAGCGCCTCGGTGGCGGGCTGGTCGACCGAACCATCGGCGGCCATGACCACGCCGTAGGCGCGGGCGCCCTCGGCGGTGATCAGGCCACGCTTCACCTCGAGCTGGACCAGGGCCGGGTCGCGCTTCAGCGGGTCGCCCCAGCCGCCGCCGCCCCAGGTGTCGTAGTGCAGCAAGTCGCCCGGCTTCACGACGATGTCGTCCACCTTGGCGCCGACCATTTCGGTGGTGCCGTCGGCCCGCTCCAGGATCTTGCGCGAGCGCATGCCCGGCCGGCCGCCATTGACGCCCCAGGGGAAGGTCAGCCAGCGATCGTCATGGACGGCGATGGTGCCCGGCTCCAGGAAGCGGTAGCTGATGCGCACGCCGTTGCCGCCGCGGTGCAAACCAGCACCACCGCTGTCGGTGATGGTCTCGTAGCGCTCGATCCGCAGCGGGAAATACGCCTCCAGGAACTCGCAGGGCACGTTGGTGAAGTTCGGCCAGAGGCTGTGGCCATCAGGGCCGTCGCCGAAGGGCCGCCCGGGGATGCCGCCGAAGCCGATCTGGAACAGCTGGAAATACTTCCCGGACCCCCGCTCGCGCCCCGACAGCATGAGGTGCGGCGAGGAGGAGAAGCCGGCCGCGTTCATGAATTCCGGCGTGCGCTGGCCCAGCAGCGCGCCCAGCACGTCGAAGACTCGGCCGATGCCGTGAGTGCGGCAGGAAAGCGCCGCCGGGAAGGTCGGCTTCAGCAGCGACCCCTCGGGAATCCGCGTCTCCACCAGATCGTAGAACCCGTCGTTGAACAGGATCTGCGGGTCGAAGACCATGATCATGTAGATGCCGAAGAACATCTTCAGCATGTTCTCGTTGAGGTAGAAGTTGATCGAGCTTTCCGACTGCGGGTCCGTGCCCGTCCAGTCGAGGATCACCTTGTCCCCCTCGCGCCACATGGTGGCCTTCAGCTTGTAGGGCCCGAAGCCGCGGCCGTCGTCACAGATGTAATCCTCGAAGCTGACCTTCTCCTCACTGATGCTGGTGCGGATCAGCTGGGCCATGGCGCGGCGGTTGCGGTCCAGCAGCTCCTGCACGGCGGAGATATAGGTGTCGGTGCCGAAGCGGTCGCACAGCTCGTTCAGCCGCTTGGCGGCGATGCGGCACGACGCCAGGATCGCGTTCAGGTCCGACCGGCACCATTCCACCGTCCGGACATTGTTCAGCACCAGCGCCAGCACGTCCTCGTTCAGCTCCCCCTTGCGGTAGAGCTTCACCGGCGGGATGCGGATGCCCTCCTGGAAGATGCTGGTGGCGTCGGTCGGCAGCGAGCCCGGCACCTTCCCGCCGACATCGGTCTGGTGGCCGAAATGGCAGGTCCAGCCGATCAGGCGCCCTTCGCGGAAGACCGGCATGATGATCAGCCAGTCATTGAGGTGGCTGATGGCGCCCTCGCAGGAATAGGGGTCGGACAGCCAGATGACGTCGCCCTCTTCGATGCTGCCCTTGTAGGCCGCGAGGAAGCCGCCGAGGAAGCTGCCGAACTGCCCCACGATCATCTTGCCGTCATGGCTGGCGATCAGGGGGAAGGCGTCGCCCTGCTCGCGGATGCCGGGGCTCATGGCGGTGCGGAACAGGGTGGCGTCCATCTCGTGCCGCGCGTTGCGCAGCGCGTTCTCGATGATGTCGAGGGTGATGGGGTCGAGCTGGACCCGCTGGAACGGGGTGGAGTTCTGCTGGACGATGGTCGCGGGCATGGGATCGTTTCTCCCGGGTCTCAATGGGTGCCGCTGGGGCGGATCAGCAGCAGGCCGAAGCGGTCGACCAGCGCCTCATGGTCGGGCAGCACGACGGTGGTGCTGTCCATCTCGGAAATGATGGCGGGACCGGCCACCTTGTCGCCGGCGCGGAGCTTCGCGCGGTCATAGATGGCGCCGTCCATCTCCTGCCCGTCGCACCACATGCGGTGGTCGCGGACCTTGGCGTGGCTCGGGTCGCCGTCGCCCTTGGGCAGTTCCTCCAGCTTGATCATGCTGGCCTTGCCCAGGCCGATGGCGCGCAAATTCACCAGCTCGCGGTCGGCGTCCAGGCGGAAGGTGAAGAGGCGTTCGTGCTCCTGGTCGAAGGCCTCGGCCAGCCGCTCCAGCCCATCCTTCTCGAAGCCGTCCAGCGTCACCGGCAGCGACACCTCGAAGGCTTGGCCGGCATAGCGCACGCCGGCCTCGTAGGTGATCTGGTGGTCGGCCTTGGGCACGCCCTCGGCCTCCAGCTCGCCCGCCACCTGGTCCCGGAGCGCGCGCAGCTGGTCGGCCACCGCCCGGTTGTCGCGCTGGCTGAACAGCGCCGTGACCGAGCGGCAGGTCTCCGCGCGCAGCCGCGTGGTGGCGTCGCCGAAGGCGCAGAGCACGCCGGGGCTGGGCGGGATGATGACCGGCCAGCTCTGCAGCAGCCGTCCCAGCGCGTTGGCGTGCAGCGGCCCGGCGCCGCCAAAGGCCACCAGCGCGAACTCGCGCGGGTCGTAGCCCTGCTGCACCGAGATCAGGCGCAGCGCGCCCATCATGTTCTCGTTGACGATGGAGTAGATGCCCGCCGCCGCCTCGGGCAGCGTCACCTTCAGCGCGTCGGCGATGGTCTGGACCGACTTCGCCGCCGCCGGCCGGTCCAGCCGCATGGTGCCGCCCAGCAGCTCCTCCGGCAGATAGCCCAGCACGACGTTGGCGTCGGTGACGGTCGGCTTGTCGCCGCCGCGGCTGTAGCAGACCGGACCCGGCACCGCGCCCGCCGACTGCGGGCCGACGCGCAGGGCACCCGTGAGTTCGGGCACGTAGGCGATGGAGCCGCCGCCGGCGCCGACCGTGCGGATGTCCAGCGAGGTCGCGCGCACCTTGAGATCGCCCACCTCGGTGTCGCGGGTCAGGCGCGGCTCGCCGTCCTGGATCAGCGCCACGTCGGTTGAGGTGCCGCCGACATCGACCGTCAGCAGGTTGCGGAAGCCGGACTGGCGGCAGACCCACAGGGCGCCCGCCACCCCGCCGGCCGGGCCCGACATCAGCAGGCTGACCGGATTGTCCTGCGCCTTCTCGAAGCTCATCAATCCTGCGTCGGAGCGCAGCAGGTTCATCTGCCCCTTCAGGCCGGCCTTGCCCAGCTCGTCCTTCAGGTTGCGCACATAGTTGGCGACCCTGGGCTTGACGTAGGAATTGGCGACGGTGGTCAGCGCCCGCTCATATTCCTGCATCTCCGGCAGCACGTCCGACGAGAGCGAGATGGGCAGGCCGGGGAAGATCTCGCGCGCGATCTCGCCGGCGCGGATCTCGTGGGCCGGGTTGCGGAAGGCGTTGATGAAGGAGATGGTCAGGGCCTGGATGTCCTCGCCCTTCAAGGTCTCCAGCGCGCGGCGCAGCGCCGCCTCGTCCAGCGGCCGCACCACCTCGCCCTTGGCCCCGATGCGCTCGGGCACCTCGACCGTGCATTCCAGGGGCGCCAGCAGAGGCGGGCGCTGCCAGACGATCCAGCCGGCCAAGCCGCCCGGCACGAAGCTGCGGGCGATGTGCAGCACCTGCCGGTAGCCGTCCGTCGTCACCAGCCCGACCCGGGCGCCGGTGGAGGTCAGCACCGTGTTGGTGGCCACCGTCGTGCCGTGCATGAACAGCTGGATGGCGTCCGGCCCGATGCCGGCCTTGCCGCAGATGCGCATGGTGCCGTCCACCACCGCGACCGACGGGTCGTGCGGGGTGGAGGGGACCTTCTCGCGGAAGGTCTCGCCCGTCTCGTCCTCGATCAGCAGCAGGTCGGTGAAGGTGCCGCCGACATCCACGCCCAAACGGTAGGCCATGTGCCCGATCTCCCTGTCTCTCGTTCCGTCTGTTTCTTCTTCTGTCCGGACGGCTTGGCGCCGCCTCGGTCTGTCACTCGGCCGCCGCGACCTCCTGCGGCCTCGGGAAGATGCCGGCCCTTCCCAGCATCCCCGGATTGCGCCGGCCCAGCCGGTCCTCCAGGAAGCTGGCGGCCTCGATCAGCGCGGCAAGGTCCAGGCCCGTTGCCACGCCCATCCGGTGCAGCATGTAGACCAGATCCTCGGTCGGGATATTGCCGGTGGCGGCGGGCGCGAAGGGGCAGCCGCCGATGCCGCCGATCGAGGCGTCCAGCGTCCGCACCCCCGCCTGGATGGCGGCATAGGCATTGGCGAGCCCGGTGTTGCGGGTGTTGTGGAAATGCGCCCGCAGCGGCACGCCCGGCACCGCCCCGGCCACGGCAAGGAACCGCTCAGTCACATCAGTGGGTGCGGCGACGCCGATCGTGTCGGCCAGGGCGATCTCGTCCGGCCCGTGCTCGGCGGCGCGGCGCACCACGTCGAGCAGCCGGGCGACGGGCACCTCGCCCTCGAAGGGGCAGCCGAAGCTGGCCCCCACGGTGACGCTGCAGGGCACGCCGGCGGCCTTGGCCTCCCGCGCCACCTCGGCCCAGCCGGGCAGCGTCTCGAAGGTGGGCGCGCCGCTGTTGCGCAGGCTGAAGGCGTCGGTCGCCACCAGCACGTAGTTGACCTCCGTCACGCCGGCCTTCAGCGCCCGCTCGAAACCGCGCGCGTTCAGCGCCAGGCCGATGTAGGACACGCCGTCGCGGCGGGGCAATGCTGCCATCACCTCCTCGGCGTCGGCCATCTGCGGCACCTTGCGCGGGTTGACGAAGCTGGTCACCTCGATCCGCCGAGTGCCGGCCGCCACCGCGCGGTTGACCAGCGCCACCTTGTCGGCGGCGGGCAGCAGGGTCGCCTCGTTCTGTAGCCCGTCGCGCGGGCTGACCTCGACAATGCTGGCCGTGACGGCGGATTCCCTGGCGGCGTGGGTCATGCGGCGGCCCGCTCCTTTGTTCCTTAGGGCGAAGTGTATACAATCCTGAAATGGCGGTCCAGCGGCCAATCCGCACCGCTCTTCCGCAGCGCTGGCCCAAAGGCACGCATCCGCTCTACTACTGAAGGCTAGGAGCGGAAAGCGGCGGGTTTCCGGGACGGTCGGGCGGTTTTGCCGCTGGTCATGCTCCGCCTCTTTATTGTATACAATTCAGACGATCCATGCTGCGAGGGAGGACTCCCGTGACCGCATCCCGCCAGGGCCCGCTGACCGACCTGCGCGTGCTCGAGATGGGCCAGCTGCTGGCCGGCCCTTTCTGCGGCCAGCTGCTCGCCGATTTCGGGGCGGAGGTCATCAAGCTGGAGCAGCCGGGCGTCGGCGACCCCATGCGCGAGTGGGGACGGGAGAAGCCGCACGGCAAGTCGCTCTGGTGGCCGGTGGTGGCCCGCAACAAGAAGTCCGTCACGCTGAACCTGCGAGAGCGGGAGGCGCAGGACATCGTCCGCGACCTGGTCGCCAAGTCCGACATCCTCATCGAGAATTTCCGCCCCGGCACCATGGAGCGCTGGGGCCTGGGCTATGAGCAGCTCTCGGCCATTAATCCCAGGCTGGTCATGGTGCGCGTCACCGGCTTCGGCCAGACCGGGCCTTATTCAAGCCAAGCCGGCTACGGCTCGATCGGCGAGGCGATGGGCGGCCTCCGCTATGTGGTCGGCGACCCGGCGACGCCGCCGTCCCGCATGGGCATCTCCATCGGCGACAGCCTGGCCGCCACATACGCGGCGTTGGGCGCGCTCATGGCCGTGCATGCGCGGGAGCGCACGGGACGCGGGCAGGTGGTGGACAGCGCCATCTATGAGGCGGTGCTGGCGATGATGGAGAGCCTGGTCAGCGAGTACGACCAGGTCGGCTATGTCCGCGAGCGCACCGGCGCCATCCTGCCCAACGTCGCGCCCAGCAACGTCTACCCGACCCGGGACGGGCAGATGATCCTGATCGCCGCCAACCAGGACACGGTGTTCAAGCGGTTGGCCGCCGCCATGGGAAGGCCAGAGCTGGCCGAGGACCCGCGCTATGCCACCCATTCGGCGCGCGGCAAGGTGCAGCCGGAGCTGGACGCGCTGATCGGCGACTGGTCGGCGACGGTGGATGCCGAGCCGCTGCTGCACCTGATGAACGAGAACGGCATCCCGGCCGGCCGCATCTACCGCGCGCCCGAGATGATGGAGGACCCGCACTTCAAGGCGCGCGATGCCATCGTCCGGGTGCCGCACCCGGTCTTCGGCAGCCTCGCCATGCAGAACGTGGCGCCGCGCCTGTCGGAGACGCCCGGCGCCGTCGTCTCCTGCGGGCCGGAGCTGGGCCAGCATACCGAGGAGGTGCTGGGCGGCATCCTGGGCCTGAGCGCGGACCAGCTGGAGGGGCTGCGCGGCAGGGGGATCATCTGATGGCGCGCGAGGCGGGCGATCTCGGCCGGGACTACGCCAAGGCGGGCTTCGGCAACAGGCTGGGCTTCGGCCGGCGGCCGGCGCTGATCGTGGTCGACTTCGTGCACGCCTATCTCGACCCCGCCAGCCCGCTCTATGCCGGGGTGGAGGAGGCGCGGGCGGCTGCGGCGCGGCTGCTCTCCGCCTGCCGCGAGGCGCGCGTGCCCGTCATCCACACCAATGTCGCCTTCACCCCGGGCGGCGCCGACGGCGGGGTGTTCTTCCGCAAGGTCAAGGCGCTCTCCTGCTTCGAGCGCGGCCGGCACCCGGAATGGGCCGCCTTCGCCGAGGGGCTGGAGCCGCGCGAGGGCGAGGTGGTGGTCACCAAGCAGTACGCCAGCGCGTTCTTCGGCACGTCGCTGGCCAGCATGCTGACGGCGCTGGGCGTCGACACGGCCATCATCTGCGGGCTGAGCACGTCCGGCTGCGTCCGGGCGACGGCGCTGGACGCCTGCCAGCACGGCTTCGTGCCGGTGGTGGTGCAGGAGGCGGTCGGCGACCGCGACCGCCGGGTGCATGAGAGCAACCTCTTCGACCTCGCCGCCAAATACGCCGATGTGGTCGGGCTGGAGGAGGTGAAGGGGTATTTGCGGGGGTTGCGTGGGGCCGGTTAGGCGAACCGGCTATTCCACCGTCGCCACTCTCGACCGTCATCCCGGCGCAGGCCGGGACCCAGGGGTTGCAGCAATGTGGAGTCGATGAAGCGCGCCCTTCCGGTTGGCAGTGTTCAGGGTGTGCGTCCTTCGACAGGCTCAGGATGAGGATGTGGGTGCTGCTCCCGGTGGCTCAGGAACGAGGAGTGCCTGGCATCCCCCATTCCTCATCCTGAGCCTGTCGAAGGACGCACCACGGTACAGCCCCCACCAGGAAACGCCTCAACTCCGCGGCGCCTGCGGACCCGGTAGCGGCGCGGCGGACTCCTCGTCCAGGCGGCCGGCGCAGGAGAGGCGGTTGGTGCCGGCGCTGACCGGCTCGTCCAGCGGGGCGCGCAGCGTGACCTCGATCAGCACCATGTCCAGCAGCCGCTCGCCGAAGGGCTCGGGCTGGCCGGCCTCGCGGCGGAACTCCGAGCCGAAGACGCGCTGCAGGTACCAGGCGGCGCCGGACGGGCCGGTGGGGGCGTCGGCCAGCAGCGCGCCCTTCAGCGCCACGAAGGCGTCGTTGCAGGCGGCCGGCGTGCGCTGCGCCGGGGTCCGCACCAGCGAGGCGAAGCCCAGCACCCGCCGGTCGCCGCGCAGCATGGTGCCGGTGCGGTTCTCCCCCGCCCGGTCGCGCAGGCCCGAGGCGACCAGCGCGCGCGACAGGTCGCGCTCCAGCCGCATCATGCCCCAGTCCATCAGCGTGACGGGGGTTCGCGAGAGAAACTGGAACAGCTCGTTGTCGGCCGGCGTGGGCGGCGGCGTCTGCGCCACCGCCGGAGCGGCCGCCAGCATCGCCAGGAGCATCATCGCCGTACCGCGCATCGCCATCCTCCGCCTGTCCGACCGGAGTCTAGTGGGCGGGAACGCCGCCGGTCCAGGCGGGGCGGGGGCGGGGAGGTCGCCGTCAGAAAAAATTCATCTGGTTGGACAGGCGCTGGAACCCCCCTCTCCCAGGGGGAGAGGGTTGGGGTGAGGGGGTAAGAGGGCAGGGGAAGAGCTGTGCATTGACGTTTGCCCCCTGCTCCGCATTCCCGTACCCCCTCTCCCTGTCCCCCTCTCCCTGTCCCTCTCCCCCTGGGAGAGGGGACGGCAGTTCGGATCGCCGCCTTCAGACCAAGCCGCTCACATGGGCACGCCGGCCTCAGCCCACATCGCCCATGCCCACCAGCTGCACGCCAGCGAGCACGTCGCCCAGATCGGCGAAGCCGCTGCCGGTCCAGTAGACCGACTGGCCGCTGGCTTGGTTGCGGAACAGCACGTCGTCGCGGCCGTCGCCGTTCAGGTCCGCCGTCCCGGCGACCGACCAGCCGGGGGCGGGGGTGACGAAGTCCTGGAAGCCGGCGCTGCCCTGGCTCGGGTCCCAGAAGATCATGGTGCCGCTCACGGTATTGCGCAGCAGCAGATCGTCGGTGCCGCCGCCGATGAAGTTGCCCACCGCCTGCACGCCCCAGCCGCTGCCGGGCGCCAGCTGGATCAGGTCGCGGAAGCCGTTGCCGGTCCAGGCCAGCAGCGCGCCGTTGCCGCCGTTCTGGAAGATCACCTCCCGGCTGCCCGCCCCGTCCAACTCGCCCGTCGCGACGAAGGAGAAGCCCTGCGACAGGGTCAGGAAGGGGACGCTGCGGTTGCCGCCGGCGACGTCCAGGAAGATCATCCGGCCGCCGGCGTCGCGCAGCAGGATGTCGTCGGCGGCCGAGCCGGTGAAATTGCCGGTGCCGACCGCCTGGAAGCCGGCGAAGTCCGGCAGCACGGCGAATCCCTGGCCGCCCTTCGCGATATCCCACCAGACATGCGAGCCGCCGCCGACCGACAGCAGCATGTCGTCGCGCCCGTCGGCGTTGAAGTCGCCCGTGCCGCGCACCGAGGTCGTGGCGTTGAAGCCGGCGAGCGACGTGAAGCCCTCGGCCCCGCGTGTCGTGTCCCAGGCCAGCACCTGGCCCGATGCGGCGCGCAGCAGCAGCTCCTCCGTGCCAGCCACGGGCGCGCTGGTGAGGGTGGAGAAGTCCAGGTCGATCTTCACGTTGGCGCCCTGCACCACCGCCTGCCGCGTCACCGGTGCCGCCAGCCCGCCGCCGCTGAAGGTCAGGGTGTAGCTGCCCTGCGGCAGGGCCATCTGGTAGCCGCCGGCGTCCCAGCTGGTGGTGCTGTAGATCTGGCCGGAGGAGGAGCGCGCCTGCACGGTGATGCCGCCCACGCCCTCGCCGACATCGTAGAAGCGGTCGCCGTCGCGGTCTTGGAACCCGACGCCCAGGATGAAATAGGCGCTGCCGGTGCGGGCGAAGTTCTGGGTCGCCATGACGCCGGTCGTGCCCTGGAACTCGCCCTGGGTGATGCCGATGCCGATCTCGCGGAAATGGCCGGCCAGGATGTTCTCGCGGTGCCCGGGCGAGCGGAACAGGCCATCCTCCAGCGTCTGCGTCACGTTCTGGGTGACGGCGACGCGGCTGCCGTACTGGGTGGCGATGTTCTCGCCCCAGCTCCAGGAACCGGTGAAGGGGTATCCCGCCGCCGCCATCCGGTCGCCGGGGGAGGAGCCGTTGACGCCCGTGTGGGAGAAAATGTCGGTCGCCAGCATCCAGTCGGAATGCGCCCGCGCCGCGTCGATCAGCAGCATGTTGAAGGCCAGCGGCTGCTTCGGCGTCGCGGTGATGGTGCCGGCCGGCAGACCCTGGTTCAGATCGATGCCCAGCCGCGCCGCCTCGCCCGCCGGATCGGAGCGCGCGCGGTTCAGCAGCTCCAGCATGTACTGCTCGAACGCGGTCGGCTGCGCCATCGTCTCTACCCCTCGATCGGTCCTCCCCATCCTCCTACGGGGAGAATGAGGCCAAAGGGTGAACGATTTTCACGCCCGGACGGATCGTGGGGCGCAGGATTGTCACCGGAGGCGTGAGATACGGCGTGACGGATCCATGCGTTCATGCATCACGCGGATGATCGGAATCCTGCCGTCGGCACCGCGTTCAGCCACGTAGTAGAGGATGTGGGAGGCGCCTCCCGTCCGGCCCGCCGCCAATGCCACGGCGTATGATCTGACATTCGCGCCAAGGTCGTTCCGCGGCCTGGAACCGGTGACCATCGGCGTTTCTCCGATAATCCTGCACGCGGCGATGATCAGGGCGGCGTACCGGTCCACCTGGTCCGGACCGAAATTCACGAAGGTGTAGTCGAGGATATCTTCGATGTCCCGCTCGGCTCTCCGGAGCAGACGATAGCTCACGCCCGCCTCTTGGCCTTCACCCTGGCGGCGATCTCCTCGATGGAGACGTCGGAGAAGCGGCCGTTCTCCAGATCGTCCAGCCCCTCCTGAATCGCGGCGCGGAGCACCTCCAGCTTGCGCTCCTCATCAGCCGCCGTTCCCTGCTGAAGCAGGCGGAGGCTGTGCTGGACCAATTCGCTGGCGTCGCGAAAGCGGCCGCTGGCCACCTCGCCCTCGACGAACTCCCTGAGCGATTCAGTCAGGTCGATGTGCATCCTTGCCTCGCCCATGCAGCAGCTCCGCGATACGGAATGAACTATAGGCAGGTCCGGCAACCCGCGCCATGTCCCCATAGACGTCCCGCCCCGGAGGCCGGTTCCCGATCCCCTCACCCCAGCTGCGCCGCGTGGTGCCGCAGATGGTCGTCGATGACGGTCTGGATGAAGAAGTAGCCGTGGTCGTAGCCCTCGTGGCGGCGCAGCGTCAGGGTCTCGCCGGCGGCGGCGCAGGCCTCCTCCAGCAGCTCCGGGCGCAGCTGCTCCGCCAGGAACTTGTCGCCCAGCCCCTGGTCGACCAGAACCGGGCCGGGAAAGCGCTTGCCCGATGCCAGCAGCGCCGTGGCGTCATGCGCCTGCCAGGCCGCGCGGTCGGGCCCGAGATAGCCTGAGAACGCCTTCTCGCCCCAGGGCACCCGGGCCGGCGCCACGATCGGCGCCAGCGCCGAGACGGACTTGAACCGCCCGGGATGGCGCAGCGCCAGCGTCAGCGCCCCGTGCCCGCCCATGCTGTGCCCCATGATCCCCAGCCGCGCCACGTCGGCATGGGGGAAGTAGCCGTGCAGCGCCTCCAGCACGTCGCGGGTGACGAAGCTCTCCATGCGGAAGTTGCGCGACCAGGGCTCGGCCGTGGCGTCCAGGTAGAAGCCGGCCGCCTCGCCGAAGTCCCAGGATTCCCGGATGCCGGGAAGGTCCAGCCCGCGCGGGCTGGTGTCCGGCGCCA
>Ga0196974_1000020_pt1 | contig 138688 bp, 104 predicted proteins | sample S1_1013CmetaG_FD_155477 | JGI IMG/M metagenome (GOLD analysis project Ga0196974, IMG submission 155477) | Soil microbial communities from Anza Borrego desert, Southern California, United States - S1_10-13C | ecosystem: Environmental > Terrestrial > Soil > Desert | place: USA: California...
CACCGCGGGCGGGCCGGGAACGGGCGGGGGAAAGGCGGCATGGCGAACGGGACGGCGGCGGGTCGGCCGAAGACGCGGGAGCGGATCCTTGCCGTGTGCCAGACCCTGTTCAACGAGCGCGGCCCGGCCGACGTGACGACGGCGGAGATCGCGGCGACGCTCGGCATCAACGAGGGCAACCTCTACTACCATTTCCAGCGCAAGGAGCAGATGCTGGAGGCCCTGTTCGAGGCGTTCGAGCGGGAGCTGGGCCGCGTCGCCGCCGCCGACCTGGAGTATGGCGGCGATCCCACGCACTATGCCGATTATCTGCGCGGCTGGTTCGGGCTGATGTGGGAATGGCGCTTCTTCTACCGCGACGGGGCCACCGTCCACCGCCTGGCGCCGGGGCTGCGCGCCCGCATCCAGAGCCTGTCCGACCAGGGTCAGGCGGAAATCCGCCGCGCCATGGCCGCCATGCGCGCCGCCGGCCTGATCGACGGTACGCCGGAGGAACTGGAACGGGTGATGGTGAACGCCTGGATCGTCTCCACCTACTGGATCGACTATCTGCGGACCCGCCACGCCGTCACCGCCATCACCCGCGAACATCTGGACTGGGGCGCCGCGCAGGTCATCGGCCTGTACGCCCCCTACCTGACGCCGGAGGGCATGAGGATCGCCCGTGCTGGGGGAGCCGCCCCGGCCTGAGATTTCGATAAGTTTCAAAATATCTGCTTGACCGGCAGGGGCGATACCGATATTTCTGTGTCTATCGAAATATTGGAGGTCGCCATGCCCCTCGTCACTGTCCTGGCCCGTCTCCTCGCTGGCCTGTTCCCCACCGGCCGTGCCTCCCGTCAGGCCGTCCTGCCTTCCGCCTCGGCCCACCTGCTGGCCGATATCGGCGCGGTCTGCTGCCGTCCCGGCTTCCGCTGAGGCGAGATCGTCCAAGGCGAGATCGCGCCGTATATTTCCACATTTCTCTAACCGTCGTGCCGAACCCGCGCTAAGCTGGCGGCACCCGCCCCGGAGGCAGCCATGAGCACACTTCCCATCGTCGTCATCGGCGCCGGCCCGGTGGGCCTGGCCGCCGCGTCCCACCTGCTGGCGCGGGGACTGGAGCCGCTGGTTCTGGAGGCAGGCGCGGAGATCGCGGCGAATGTCCTGGACTGGGGGCATGTCCGGATCTTCTCGCCCTGGCGCTACAACATCGACAAGGCCGCCCGCGCGCTGCTGGAGCGCCGGGGCTGGCAGGCGCCCGACGCCGACGGGCTGCCCACCGGCGCGGAGCTGGTGGAGCGCTATCTGCGCCCCCTGGCGGAGCTGCCGGAGATCGCCCCGCGCCTGCGCCTGTCACACCGGGTCACCTCCATCACCCGGCAGGCGGTCGACAAGGTGAAGACCACCGGCCGCGAGGCCTCGCCCTTCCTGCTGCGGGTGGAGACGCCCAAGGGCGAGACGGAAATCCTGGCGGCCGCCGTGCTGGACGCCTCGGGCACCTGGACCTCGCCCAGCCCGATGGGCGCCAACGGCGTGCCGGCGCTGGGCGAGGCCCGGCATGGCGGGCGCATCCGCTACGGCATCCCCGACGCGCTGGGCGCCGAGCGGGCCCGCTATGCGGGACGCCGCACGGTGGTCGTCGGCTCCGGCCATTCCGCCGCCAACGCGCTGCTGGACCTCGCGACGCTGGCGGCGCAGGCGCCGGGCACCTCGGTGGTGTGGGCCGTGCGCGGCACCGACCTGCGCCGGGCCTTCGGCGGCGGCGAGGCCGACGCGCTGGCCGCCCGGGGCGCCCTGGGCTCGGCCCTGAAGGCGCTGCGGGCCGGCGGCGCAGTGGAGATCGTCACCGGCTTCCGCGCCGCCCGGGTCGAGGAGGATGGCGGCGCCCTCGCCCTCACCGGCCAGGACGGGCACCGGATCGACGGGCTGGACGAGCTGGTGGTCGCCACCGGCCAGCGCCCCGACCTGGCGATCACCCGCGAGCTGCGCCTGGGCCTGGACCCCTGGCTGGAATGCACGGAAGCGCTGGGCCCGCTGATCGACCCGAACCTGCACAGCTGCGGCACGGTGCGGCCGCACGGCGTGCGCGAGCTGTCGCATCCCGAGCCGGGCTTCTGGACCGTGGGCATCAAGAGCTACGGCCGGGCGCCGACCTTCCTGATGGCGACCGGCTACGAGCAGGTGCGCTCCGTCGCCGCCTTCCTGGCCGGCGACCTGGAGGCCGCGCTCGACGTGCAGCTCGACCTGCCGGAGACGGGCGTCTGCAGCACCGACCTGGCGCGGCCGGCGGCGGCCGAGGCCGGCTGCTGCGGCCCGGCCGAACCGGTGCCGGCGCCCGCCTCCTGCGGCACCGGTTCCTGCGGCACGTCGAAGCCGGAACCGGCCGGCTGCCGCGCGGGGGCGTGTTGAGCGGGGCGGCGGCCGGGGCGGCCGCGCCCGGGCCGCACACCCTGTTCCTGGCCGGGCTGGGCGTCGGGCAGATCGTGTCCTGGGGCACGCTGATCTACGCCTTCCCGCTGCTGGCCGGACCCATGGCGGCGGAGACCGGCTGGAGCTGGACGGAGACCTACCTGCTGGCGTCGCTGGCGCTGGGCATCGGGGCGCTGTTCTCCTACCATCTCGGCAGCGCCATCGACCGGGGCCACGGCCGGCTGGTCATGGCCGGCGGCTCGCTGCTGTCGGCGGCCATGCTCTGGGCCTGGTCGGCGACGGAGGGGGGATGGCCGCTGGTGGCGGTCTTCGCCGGCATCGGCCTCGCCCAGTCCATGACGCTGTACGAGCCCGCCTTCGCCGTGGTGGCCCGGCGCTTCGGCGCGGATGCGCGGCGCGGCATCACGACCTTGACGCTCTGGGGCGGCTTCGCCTCCACGGTCTTCGTGCCGCTGACCCAGCTGCTGATGGACCAGCTGGGCTGGCGCGGCGCGCTGCAGGTGCTGGCGGCCCTGCACCTGGCGCTCTGCCTGCCGCTGCACCTGGCCGTCATCGAGCGCCTGCCGCCCAAGGCCGCGACACCCGGCGTGACGACCGACGACCCCGACCGGGGCGCCGTCGGCTGGGCGCTGCGCCAGCCGGCCTTCTGGGCGCTGGCCGCCTGCTTCACCCTCTACTACGCCACCTTCTCCGGCCTCAGCTTCCACATGTACCCGCTGCTGGCCGAGCGCGGCCTTCCGGCGGCGGAGGTGGTGGGCGTCATGGCGCTGATCGGGCCGGCGCAGGTGGCCGGCCGGATGCTGGTGGCGGCGGTCGCGGCGAAGGCCTCCATCCGCGCGGTCGGCCTCGCCACGACGCTGACGCTGCCGGTCTCCATGGCGATGCTGCTGGCGCCGGGCGGGGGCTTGGCGCTGATGGCGGCGTTCGCGCTGGTCTACGGCGCCGCCAACGGCATCATGACCATCGTGCGCGGCGCGGCCGTGCCGGAGATGCTGACGCGGCGGGCCTATGGCGCCGTGAACGGGCTGATGGCGGTGCCGACCCTGGCGGTGCGCGCTCTGGCGCCGACTCTGGTGGCCCTGCTGTGGACCGCGACCGGCTCCTACGCCGCCGTGGTCGTGGCGGCGGTGCTGACCTGCCTCGCTGTGGTGGTGAGCTTCGCGGCCGCCGCCTGGACCCGGCCTAGCGGCAACCCTTGACCGCCTCGGGCGCCGATCCGTCCGCCGGGCGCTGGCAGCATTGCTCGGTCAGGAAGCCCAGCAGCGCGTCCATCCGGGGATAAACCGGGCGGCAGTAGAGCGTGCGGCCGTCGCGCACCTGCTCCACCAGCCCGGCCGTGACCAGCTGCTTGATGTGGTGCGAGAGGGTGGAGGGCACCACGCCCAGCTCCTCGCCGATGACGCCGACCGGAATGCCGCCGTCGCCGCCCTGCACCAGCCGGCGGTAGATCGCCAGCCGCGTGGGGTGCCCGAGTTCGGCGAAGCAGAGGGCGGCGGTCTCCAGGGTCATGCTGTTCATCGGTCGGCGGTCCCGTCACGGTGTCCCCCGAAGATGGGGCCGGTGCTCCTGGAATTCCAGAATCATCGAAAGTTCACATCTCGGCCGTTGACGCCGGGTATCTGTTCCATGCATTTCGAAAGATGGAACCGATATCCTTCCCCCGCCGACGGAGCCTTCCGTGTCCGACCGCGTGCTGAACGTCCTGTTCCTCTGCACCCACAACAGCGCCCGCTCGGTCATGGCGGAGTGCCTGCTGAACCGGGAGGGCCGGGGCCGCTTCCGGGCCTTCAGCGCCGGCAGCCGGCCGTCCGGCAGGATCAACCCCTTCGTCCGCGACCTGCTGGAGCGGCAGGGCTTCGAGGTCGCGGGCCTGCGCTCCAAGACATGGGATGAGTTCGCGGCGCCGGACGCGCCCCTGATGGACATGATCATCACCGTCTGCGACAGCGCCGCCGGCGAGGTGTGCCCAGTCTGGCCGGGGCACCCTATCTCCGCGCATTGGAGCTTCCCGGACCCGTCCGGCGCCACCGGGTCCGATGCCGAGAAGGCGGCCCTCACCGCCGACGTGTTCCGCCAGATCCGCAACCGCGTCCAACTGCTGGCGAGCCTGCCGGCGGCGGGGCTGGAGCGGCTGGCGCTGAAAGGGCATCTGGACGCGATCGGCCGCGCCGCGGCGGGAGCCGCCTCGTGACCGCCGCCTTCCAGGAAACGGCGCCGCCCGCCCCCGCCATGGGCCTGTTCGAGCGCTGGCTCAGCCTCTGGGTGGCGCTCTGCATCGTCGCCGGCATCGCGCTGGGACACCTGTTCCCCGGCCCCTTCGCCGCCGTCGCGTCGGCCGAGCTGGCCCGGGTCAACCTGCCGGTGGCGGCGCTGGTCTGGCTGATGATCGTGCCGATGCTGCTGAAGATCGACTTCGGGGCCCTGGGGCAGGTCGCGCGGCACTGGCGCGGGGTCGGCGTGACGCTGTTCGTCAACTGGGCGGTGAAGCCCTTCTCCATGGCCCTGCTGGGCACGCTGTTCATCGGGCATCTGTTCGCGCCGCTGCTGCCGGCGGACGAGATCCCCTCCTACATCGCCGGGCTGATCCTGCTGGCGGCGGCGCCCTGCACCGCCATGGTGTTCGTCTGGTCGAACCTGTGCGACGGCGATCCGACCTACACGCTGAGCCAGGTGGCGCTGAACGACCTGATCATGGTGTTCGCCTTCGCGCCGCTGGTCGGCCTTCTGCTGGGCGTGGCCTCCATCACCGTGCCCTGGGACACGCTGATGCTGTCGGTGGTGCTGTACATCCTCGTGCCGGTGGCGGTGGCGCAGCTATGGCGGCGGGCGCTGCTGGCCCGAGGCGGTGGGGCGCTGGGGCGGACCCTGGCCCGCCTCCAGCCGCTCTCGCTGATGGCGCTGCTGGCGACGCTCGTGCTGCTGTTCGGTTTCCAGGGCGAGCAGATCCTGGCGCGGCCGCTGGTGATCGCGCTGCTGGCGGTGCCGATCCTGATCCAGGTCTATTTCAATGCCGGCCTCGCCTACTGGCTGTCCCGGCGCCTCGGAGTGGCCTGGTGCGTGGCGGCACCGGCGGCGCTGATCGGCGCCAGCAACTTCTTCGAGCTGGCCGTGGCCGCCGCCATCGGCCTGTTCGGCCTGCATTCGGGCGCCGCGCTGGCGACCGTCGTGGGCGTGCTGGTGGAGGTGCCGGTGATGCTGTCCGTGGTGCGGCTGGTCAAGACCACCCGCCCCTGGTACGAGCGCCGGCAGGCCTGACCGCCTCCGTATCCGGCCCGCCCCGCCTTCCCTGCAAATTGGGAGCGACGATCCCAAAATGCAGGGATGACGGCTCGTCGGCCATCCTGGATCGGCTCGCGCCGCCCGGAGGCTTCCCACCGAGGGGGCAAGACCGCCCCGGCCCATGGGACCGCCGCCGTTCCGGTCAGGGCCGCCCCCGCAGCAGCGCCTCGGCCTCGGCGACCGCGTCGCGGCAGGCGGCGTCGCCCTTCTGGTCCAGCGCCCGGGCGCGGTTCAGCGCGGCCTTGGCCCGCATGACGCCGTCGCCCCCGCCGGACGCGGCGTCCGCCGCCTGCTGCACGGCCTGGGCCTCCTTCCCCTCCTTCTGGTAGGGGGCGGCGGGCTCGCGCACGGGGGCGTCGCGCCGCTCCGCCTCCAGCGCCTGGCCCTCGCGGGCGCCGGCGACGCCCTGGCCGCCGGAGGAGCTGGAGATCGCCGCCTCCGCCCCCTCGTCGATCTGGGCCTGCAGCCGCCCGATCGCCTCGCCGCAGGGGGAGGCGGCGGCACCGCCCGTCAGCCCCGTCAACAGCAGGACCAAGGCGGCGGTCCCTATCACGTGTCCCATGTTCTCCTCCTCCGCTCAGGCCCTGAGCTGGTCGCCGACGGGCAGCCGGCGGATGCGCTTGCCGGTCGCGGCGAAGATGGCGTTGGTGATGGCCGGCACGACCGGCGGCAGTCCCGGCTCGCCGACACCGCCCAGCGGCATGGCCGGATCGTCCCAGGCGATCTGGTGCACGCGGATCTCGCGCGGGGCCGTGTCCATGCGCGCCAGGACGTAGCCGTCGAAATTCTCCTGCACGGTCCGGCCCTTGTCGAAGCTGATCTCGGCGGTCAGCGCCTGGCCCACCCCCATGACGACCGATCCCTCCATCTGCGAGCGCACCCGCTCCGGGTTGATCCTGGGGCCGCAATCCACGGCGATGTCCACCCGGGGGATGGTCACCCGGCCGCGCGCATCCACCGCCACCTCCGCCGCGACCGCGACATAGGTGACGAAGCTGTAATGCGCGGCGATGCCGAGGCCGCTCCCCTTGGGCAGCTGCCGGCCCCAGCCGATGCCCTGCGCCGCCGTCTCCACCACCTTGCGCAGCCGCCCGGTGTCGATGGGATAGCGCTTGGGGTCCTCGCCATGGTTCCAGACGTCGCCCAGCTCGGTAGGCTCCACCACGCGCGGCGGGCCGATCACCTCCAGCAGATAATCCTTGGGATCGCGCCCGGCGGCGTGCGCCAGCTCGGCGATGAAGGACTGGATGGCGAAGGCGTGCTGGATATTGGCGACCGACCGGTACCAGCCGATGCGGACATGGGCCGGGGCCTCCGGGTTCTCCACCCGGAAGTTCGGGATGGCCAGCGGTGCGTTGGTCAGGCCCATACCCAGCTCGAAGGGCAGCAGGTGCTTGGGATCGGGCGCGAAGATCGAGCCGATGGTGGGCGAGGCGCTGCGGTGCAGCCAGGCAATCGGCCGGCCGTCGCGGTCCAGCCCGGCCTCCAGCCGCTCCACCGAGACGGCGTGGTAGTAGCCGTGGCGCAGATCGTCCTCGCGGGTCCAGAACAGCTTCACCGGCGCGCCGTCCATGGCCCGGGACAGCAGCCCCGCCTCCAGCACGAAATCCGGCTTGGACTTGCGGCCGAAGCCGCCGCCCAGCAGCGTGACGTTGACCCGCACGGCCTCCGGCTGCAGGCCCAGCCGCTTGGCCAGGCGCAGCCTGGTCACCTGCGGCGCCTGCACGCAGGCCCAGATTTCGGCCTTGCCGCCCTGGACCCGCGCCACCGCCGCCGGCGGCTCCATCGGCGCCTGGGCGAGGTGGGGGATGTAGTACTCGGCCTCGACCCGCTTCGCCGCCTTGCCCATGGCGCCGGCCAGGTCGCCCTGCTCGCGCACCACCTTGGCCGGCTTGCGCGCGGCCTCGGTCAGGGCGTCGCGGTAGGCGGCCGAGGAGTAGCCGGCGTTGGGACCGTCGTCCCACTCGACCTGCAGCGCCTCGCGGCCCTTGATGGCGGCCCAGCTGTTGCGCGCCACCACGGCGATCCCGCCCAGCGGCTCGAACTCGGCGGGTCCCTCGGGCGGGTCGATCGTCACGACCTTCACCACCCCCGGCACCTTCAGCGCCGCCGCCGCGTCATGCCGGCGCACCTTGCCCCCGAAGACCGGCGGCCGCGCGACCACGGCGTAGAGCATGCCGTCCAGCCGGACGTCGATGCCGTAGACGGCCTTGCCCGTGGTGATGTCGGCATTGTCGACCAGCCCGACATCCTCCTTGCCGATGTAGCGGAACGCCTTCGGATCCTTCAGCCGCACGGCCGCGCGGTCGGGCACCGGCAGGGCCGCCGCCGCCTTGGCGAGATCGCCGTAACCGAGCGACCGGCCCGAGGCTTGGTGGAGGATGCGGTGGTTCTCCGCGCGGACCTCCGCCGCCGGCACGCCCCACTGGGCCGCGGCGGCCTGCTCCAGCATGGTCCGGGCGGTGGCGCCGACGCGGCGCATCGGCATGTGGAAATGGCGCAGGCTGCGCGAGCCGTCGGTGTCCTGGTTGCCGAAGCGCTCCTCGTCGCCATGAGCCTGGACGACGCGGATCTTCGCCCAGTCGGCCTCCATCTCGTCCGCCACCAGCATGGCGATGGAGGTGCGCACGCCCTGTCCCATCTCCTGCCGGTGACAGGTGACGGTCACGGTGCCGTCGGCGGCGATGGCGACGAAGAGGGTGGGGTCGTCGCGCCAGCCGTTGGGCATGGCGTCGGCGCCGAACGCCTTCTCCTTCTCCTGTGCCAGGGCGGAGGGCGGCAGCCCGGACGCCAGGACGAAGACCGCCGTGCCGGCCAGGAAGCCGCGGCGGCTGACATTGGCGATGGCGGGGCCGCTGGTGCTGTCGGGGGCGGGCATCAGCTCCTCCCTCCCTTGGCGGCGCCGGCGGCGCGCTTGATGGCGGCGCGGATGCGGGGATAGGTGCCGCAGCGGCAGAGATTGCCGCTCATGGCGCCGTCGATGTCGGCGTCGGACGGGGACGGGTTCGCCGCCAGCAGCGCCGCCGCCTGCATGATCTGGCCGGTCTGGCAGTAGCCGCACTGCGCCACGTTCAGCTCGCGCCAGGCGGCCTGCACCGGGTGGGCGCCGTCGGGCGACAGCCCCTCGATGGTCCTGACCTCGCCGCCCTCGACCGCCGCCATGGGCGTGACGCAGGCGAAGACGGCCTGGCCGTTCACATGCACGGTGCAGGCGCCGCATTGGGCGACGCCGCAGCCGAACTTGGTGCCGGTCAGGCCGATCTCGTCCCGCAGGTACCAGAGCAGCGGCATCTCCGGATCGCCGTCGAAGCGGCGCTGCGTGCCATTGACGGTGAGAGTCGCCATGGGCCCGTATCCTCGTTGCGTGGCGCCGATCCGACCGGCGTGACCCCCAAGCTTATCCGCGATACCGCGCCGGCGCCCCGCCCCATCCAGCTTACCCCGATGCGGCCGCCGACCTTACCGATGGAGAGGGCCGGGGCCGCGGGAAGAGGGACGGGTATCAGTCCAGAGCGTCCGCCCCGCCGCTTGCGAGATGCGCCAGCGGCCGTCCGAAGACCGGATCTCCCGCCTCTTCTCAAGATTCGATGTGGCGGACGCCCGCCACCCCGGCAGGGCGGAGCGGCTAAGCTCGGCCGCGGCCTCTCTGGCGGGGTCACCACCCGGACCGGGTTGTGTCCTTCAGGAAGGCGATGAAGGCCCTGAGCGGGCCCGGCAGGTGGCGGCGCCCCGCATAGTACAGGAACGGTCCGGAGAAGGCGGGCGACCAGTCCGGCAGCAGGCGCACCAGGCGTCCCTCCTCGATCAGCGGGTCCAGGACCCCGTCGAAGGTGTGGATGATCCCAAGACCGGCCAATGCCGCGGCGACCTCCAAATCCAGCGTCGACGCCACCAGGGGGCCGTCCGGCTGCAGCCGCAGCGTCTCGGCGCCCCGCTCGAACTCCCAGATGCCGGTGACGCCGCTCTGGAATCGGTGGCGGATGCAGGCGTGGGCCAGCAGCTCGGTGGGATGGGCCGGCATGCCGCGCGCGGCGACGTAGGACGGCGCCGCCGCCGTGACGAAGCGCTGCACCCTCGGTCCCAGCGGCACGGCGATCATGTCCTGCGCCAGCCGCTCCTCATAGCGCACTCCGGCGTCGAAGCCGGCCGCCAGCACGTCGGTGAAGCCGTCCTCCGCCACCACCTCCAGCCGCACGCCGGGATGCCGCGCCAGGAAGCGCGTCGCGATCGGCGGCAGCACCAGGCGCGCCACGATGGTCGGCACGTTCAGCCGCAGCGTGCCCCGCACCTCTCCCGCCCCGCGCAGATCGTTCAGCCCGTCCAGCGCCGCCGCGACCTCGCGCAGGGCCGGCGCCAGCCGCTCCAGCAGCCGGGCGCCGGCCTCGGTCGCGGTGACGCTGCGGGTGGTGCGGTTCAGCAGGCGGACGCCGAGGCGCGCCTCCACACGCCGCACCGCCTCGCTCAACGCCGAGGGCGAGACGCCGCGCCGGGCCGCCGCCGCGCGGAAGCTCCTGGCCTCGGCCACCGCGGCGAAGGCCTGCAGGTCGGCCAGATCCGGATCGGACACCGCTCCCTCCCTGTCCATTGTGCGGAAATCCGCACAGGCTATGCAGGATAGGGCGGATTATCGCACGCCGCAAAGGGGCGCATATCCAGGACCGGAAGCGGGGCGGCCGTCGCCTTGCGCCCACGGATGGAGAAACGGATCATGGAACAGCGTCGTCTCGGCCGCACCGGCCCCCTCGTCTCGTCCCTTGGCCTCGGCACCATGGGCATGTCCTCGGGCATGTACGGCCCGGCCGACCGGACGGAGGCGATCTCCACCCTGCACGCCGCGCTGGAGGCGGGCGTGACCCTGGTCGACACCGGCGATTTCTACGGCATGGGCCATAACGAGATGCTGGTCGGCGAGGCGCTGCGGGGCCGGCGCGACCAAGCCGTCGTCAGCGTCAAGTTCGGCGCGCTGCGCGACCCCGGCGGCGCCTGGATCGGCTATGACGCCCGGCCGCAAGCGGTGAAGAACTTCCTGGCGCAGTCGCTGCAGCGCCTCGGCCTCGACCATATCGACATCTACCGCCCGGCGCGCCTCGATCCCGGCGTGCCGATCGAGGACACGATCGGCGCCATCGCCGACATGGTGAAGGCGGGCTATGTGCGGCACATCGGCCTGAGCGAGGTCGGACCCGAGACGATCCGCCGGGCGGCGGCGGTGCACCCCATCGCCGACCTGCAGATCGAATATTCGCTGATCTCGCGCGGGATCGAGGACGGCATCCTCGCCACCTGCCGCGACCTCGGCATCGGCATCACCGCCTACGGCGTGCTGTCGCGCGGCCTGATCAGTGGGCACTGGCGCCCCGAGGCCGCCGCGCCGGGCGACTTCCGGGGCATGAGCCCGCGCTTCCAGGAGGGCAATGTCGAGCGCAACCTCGCCCTGGTCGAGGCCTTGCGCGGCATCGCGGCGGCGAAGGGCGTCACCGTGGCGCAGCTGGCCATCGCCTGGGCGCTGTCGCGGGGTGAGGACATCGTGCCGCTGGTCGGCGCCCGCCGCCGCGACCGGCTGGCGGAGGCGCTGGGCGCCCTCGCCGTCACGCTGGGGGAGGCCGACCTCGCGGCCATCGAGCGCGCCGTGCCGAAGGGCGCCGCCAGCGGCGAGCGCTACGCCCCGGCGCAGATGGCCCATCTTGACAGCGAGCGGCACTGAGCGGCGGCACGCCCGTGGCGGGCGCACCGGTCGGCGACAGCTTCCGGCGCGCCCGCCCTCGACGGTCGGCGCCGGCCTTCCGCAAGGGTGCCGGCCGCAGGAAACCTGCTGCTACAATGAACAATGTGCAGAACAACAATCATTATTTTCTGAACGGAAACACTACCGTTACATACCGACGTGGGCTGTACGATGGGAGGGCCTCAATGAATTCGTGCAGATACACTTCGTAACTTGAGGATTCATCGGCGCTGGTCTTGAATACTTACCGGAGCGCGCCGGTTCTGGCTGCGCCCCGGGCCCGGCGTCCGAAGCGGATCGACGCCCCGCCGCGCACTCCCCATCCGCGAGGACCAGATCATGATGAGCGAGATGAAGTCCCGCGCCCTGTCCGCCTCTCTGGCACCGGCGCTCGGCGCCCTCCTGGTGGCGGGCGCCCTGCTGGCGGGAGCCCCGGCCGCCCGTGCCGAGCAGATGCCCGAGGTGACGGTCGACTTCGACCGGGCCGACAGCTTCCAGCGCATCGTGCACTTCGACGATCTCGACATCCGCACCGACGGCGGCATGCAGCAGCTGACCTCGCGCATCCGGGCGGCCGCGACGGACGGGTGCCGCACGCTCTACCGCGACATGCTGCCGGGCGAGGCGATCCGTTACGGCAATGTCTGCGTCCGCACCAGCGTCGGCGATGCCAAGACGCGCCTGGACCAGGCCGTTCAGGTCGCCGCGGCGACGGGACGCCCGCTCACCCAGGTCGCGGTCCTTCAGGTCCGCTGATCCGCGCCCGGCATCGCCGGCCGCCGGCACAAGGGGCCGCAGGACATCCCGCCTGCGGCCGCCCTGGCGGCGGCCCGCGGGTCGGGGCCGGCGTCAGTAGCCGGCGGACGCCCCGGACGCGCTCCCGGCCAGGCTGCCGGCCCCGGTCTCCGCCGCGCGGCGGCGTGGGAGGGCGAGGGCGGCGGCGGCGCCCAGCACGACCAGGCAGATCATGCGGCCGCCATAGCGGTGGTGCGGGCCGGAGATGGACCCCATGATGATCGCGTTGCCGAGGATGCCCAGGGCGACCAGGGCCGCCAGCGCCCGGTAGCGGCTCGACCGCCGCAGCACCGCCACCGCCAGCATGACCAGAGCCGCGGCCGGCCAGGCCAGCCGGTGCAGGGCGTTGACCTTGTCCAGCTGCAGCGCCCCGGTCAGCTGGCGGCTGGCGAGATACTCGTCATGCTCGTCGGGGAAGACCTCCGCCAGCCGCTTGCTGACCGGCATCTCCTTGTGGATCGGGCTCATCCCGTCGCCGGTGTCGTTCATGGCCAGCTGCCGCAGCGTGTTCCGCAGGGCGGCCTCCGCCTGCCAGCCCAGATGGCGCTCGAAGGTGCCGTCCAGGATCGCCTGCGCCTCGGGCTGGTAGTTCATGCCGTCGGCCGTCTGCCGCTCGGGATGCTCGTTCAGGCCCGCCGCCGTCCAGAATGGGCTCCGGCGCTCCCACAGGAAGATGTCGGCATCGTCGGGAAGCTGGTCGACATGGGGACAGAGCCTGTAGCCGGCCTCCGGGCAGGCGTCGCGCAGATAGGCCTTGGCCGGGCCGTCGGCGACGCTGCGCGCCAGCATGAAGATGGAGCCGGAGGGCGACAGGGTGGGATGGCCGCGCACGACGGTGTTCACCGCCAGGTGGGCCACCATGGCGGCGGCGATGGCCGCCACCATCGGCAGCAGCGCCGCCCGGTGCGTCCCCGGTCCCGAGAGCGGCGGGCGGAGCGCCGCGACGCAGACCGCCAGCCCGGCCGCCAGCGGCAGGTGCGACAGGTGGGCGGCGACCGAAAGGCTGAGCAGCGCCGCAAGCCACCAGCGCTCGAGACGTGAGATCCGGTCGCCGCCGAAGCCCAGCAGGAAGGCGCACAGCACCGCCGTCGGCGCCAGGAAGTCCGGCATGATCTGGCCCAGGTACCAGGGCAGGCTGGAGCCGGCCGCCACCAGCAGCACCACGCCCGCGAAGACCGGGCGCCGCACGCCGCCGCCGAGGGTGCGCAGGGTCAGCCAGATCAGGTGAGCCATGACGACTCCCTGCAGCACCACCGCCGGCCAGAGGGTCCAGTTGAGGGTGAAGGGGATCAGCGCCAGGCTGTAGAAGATCGGCCGCGCCCAGTGCTGGCCCCAGGGATTCATCACCCCCAGGAAGGAGGCGCTGTCGCTGAAGACCAGCGGATAGCCGCTCCAGAAGGCCGGCCAGACCAAAACGAGGCCGGCGAGCAGGATCGCGGCCGCGGCGGGCGCCGCGCTGGCGGTGGGAAGTCGGGGCATGAGTTAATCCGGTCGGCGGTGGATGCACCGGCGGACAACGATCCGCTCCGCAGGGGGTTCCCTTTTGGAGTGACGAGGCTTCTCCCGGCGGCACCGCACGCCGGCTCAATCCTCCCGGTTCAGACGATGTGCAGCAGCGGGTCCGGCGCCTGGGCAAGGGCGTCGGCGAGGAGGCGGAGGCCGGCCGAGAGCTGGGCGCGGTCGGTCGCGGCCCCCAGCGACAGGCGCAGCGCCGGGATGGAGGGCGGCGCCACCGCGAAGGCGTCGTCCGGCACCACCGCGAGGTTGGAGCGGCGCAGCCGGGCGGCGAAGTCGGCGGCGTTGCGCCCGTCCGGCAGGCCCAGCCAGACATGGTGACCCTCCCCCGCGTCGCCGCCCAGGGGCAGGATGGAGCGGGCAAGCGCCTGGCGCGCCCGGCTCTCCTCCCGCACCGAGCGCAGGAGGTCGGCCGCCGTGCCGTCGCCGATCCAGCGCGTGGCGGCGGCGACCGACAGCGGCGGCGCCATCTGGGTGACGGCCCGCAGCGCCGCCTCGGCCCGGCCGCGGCGCTCGGCGTCGGGCGCCACCAGATAGGCGACGCGCAGCGCCGGCGTCAGGGTCTTGGCCAGCGTCGCCAGGTACCAGGTCAGGTCGGGCGCCAGGGCCGCCAGCGGCGCCGGGGTCCCGGCCGGCAGCAGGCCGTAGGCATCGTCCTCGATGATCGTCAGCGCCCGCGCCCGCGCGACGGCGGCGATCTCCGCCCGCCGCGCCGGAGACCAGGTCAGGCCGGTCGGGTTGTGCAGGGTCGGCACGCAGTAGAAGGCCCGGGGCGACCAGCGGCGGCAGGCCTCGTCCAGCGCGTCGGGCCGCACGCCGTCGGAATCCATCGCCACGCCTTCCAGCCGTAGGCCGAGTTGGGCGGCGGCGGCGCGCAGGCCGGGATAACACAGCGCCTCGGCCAGCACGACGTCGCCGGGCCGCGCCAGCAGGGTCAGCAGCGCCATCAGCCCGGCCTGCGCCCCGCCGGTCACCAGCACGCGCTCGGCCGTGAGGTCCGGCAGCAGCGGCGCCAGCCACCGGGCGCCGGCTTCCCGGTCGGGAAGCAGCCCGCCGCTGGGCTGGTAGGCCAACAGGCCCGCCCCGCCGTCGCGCAGCAGCGCCGCCATCGTGGCGGCCAGCCGCTCCGCCAGCCAGTCCGGCCGGGGCGGCATGTTCATGGAGAGGTCGATGCCCAGGGCCGGGGCCGCCGGCCGGCCCGCTGCCTTGACGAAGGTGCCGCGCCCGGTGGCGGCGTCGATCAGCCCGCGCCGCCGCGCCTCGCCATAGGCCCGGGTAACGGTGGTCAGGTCCACGCCCAGCAGCGGCGCCAGGGCGCGGTGGGTCGGCAGCGGGTCGCCGGGGCGCAGCGTTCCGGCGGCGATGTCGGCGCCCAGCGCGTCGGCGATGGCGAGGTAGAGCGGGCCGGTGGCGCCCGAGATGTCGGGCCGCCAGCTCCGCCGCTCCCCCTGTCGCCGCGAAGTTCTGCCGCCCATGTCCGGTCACCGCCCGCCGCCCTTGCACGGACTTGTATGCCAGCCCTTCCCGACAAGGGCAACGCGCCGCCGGCCCGGACCCGCCCGGGGATTCCGGGGATGTGGACCGGCGGCGCGCCGATGCCCATATGCGGAACAGGCATTCCGACGGAGACCATCCCCATGCACCGCGCCCTCCTGGCGGCCGCGCTGGCCGCGCTCCTCTCCCTTCCGGCCGCGGCCGAGACGCCGAAGGACCGCACCTGCTTCCGCGCCGACAACATCAACGGCTGGACCTATGTCGACCGCGACACCGTCCGCATCACCGTGGGCGTGCGCGAGCAGTACGAGCTGACCCTGTTCAGCCCGCAGCCCGAGCTCGCCTTCCGGTACGGCGTCGGCGTGCGCACCCGCGGCTCCTCCTGGGTCTGCTCGCCGCTCGACCTGGAGATCATCGGCGACCGCTTCGAGGGCGCCGTCCATGTCAAGGCGATGCGCCGGGTGGAGGACAGGCCCGCCCCCGCCGACAAGCCGGCCGGCTGAAGCGCCTGACGGCACCAGGATTAGAACGAAACCGGAACAAATCCTTCCGGCCGGCGTTGGAACGCATGGCACAAGCATAGGAGGATGCCATGTCCCGGAACGACCGAGCCCAGCAGGCGGAGAACCCGAAGACGGCCGACATCGCCGGCGCCAGCAACCGTGAGAAGGACCCGTCCGACTGGACCACGGGCGACGAGCCCATGACCGGCGCCCAGGCGTCCTACCTGAAGACGCTGAGCGAGGAGGCCGGGGAGGCCTTCGACGCCAAGCTGACCAAGGCCGACGCGTCGCGCCGCATCGACGAGCTGCAGGAGCGCACCGGCCGCGGCCGCGAGGGCTGAAGGCCAGTCCTACACCTACCCGTCATCCCGGCGCAGGCCGGGACCCAGGGGTTGCCGCCATGGAGGATCTATGAAGCACCCGTAGGTCGCATGGAGCGCAGCGCAATGCGACATTCGCCGGCCGTGTAACGTCGCATTACGCCTGCGGCTCCATGCGACCTACGAACCAAGCCAGCGCTGCATCGGTCGCATCCCGCTGCAACCCCTGGGCCCCGGCCTTCGCCGGGGTGACGGTTGGGGGGCTCCTGACCTGCGGCGCCCCCGCCTGTCCAGAAGGGCGGGAATAGGCTACGCTTCCATCGGCGTTCGGCGCGATGGAGGCCCCGATGGACAAGCTGCAGGCGATGCTCGTCTTCACCCGGGTGGTGGAGGCCAACAGCTTCGCGCGCGCCGCCGACATGCTGGGCATGCCGCGCGCGACCGTCACCACGACCGTGCAGAATCTGGAGGCGTCGTTGGGCGTGCGGCTGCTGAACCGCACCACCCGCCGCCTCAGCCTGACCTTCGACGGCGCCGCCTTCTACGAGCGCGCGGTGCGCATCCTGGCCGACGTGGAGGAGGCGGAGAGCGCCTTCGGCAACCGCTCCAGCCCGAAGGGCCGGCTGCATGTCGACATGCCCAGCACGGTCGGCCGCCTCATCATCATCCCGCTGCTGCACGAGTTCCGCGCACGCTACCCCGACATCGACCTGAAGCTGGGCCTGGGCGACCGGCCGGTCGACCTGGTGCAGGAGGGCATCGACTGCGTGCTGCGCATCGGCGAGCTGCAGGACAGCAGCCTGATCGCGCGCCGTGTCGGCCTGCTGCCGCACGTCACCTGCGCCAGCCCCGCCTACCTCGCCCGCAAGGGCGTGCCGACGAGGCCCGAGGAGGTCGCGGACCATGACTGCGTCCAGTACTTCTCCTCGCGCACCGGCCGCATCTTCCACAAGGAGTTCCTGGTCGACGGCGAGGTGCGCGAGGTGCAGACCAGCTGCTCGCTCTCGGTGAACGACGGCGACGGTTATGTGGCGGCGGCGTTGGAGGGGTTCGGCCTGATCCAGCCGCTGCGCTTCATGGTGGTGCCGCACCTGCGCGACGGAAGGCTGGTGGAGGTGCTGCCGGAGTACGCGCCGCCGCCGCGCCCCATGCATGTCGTCTATCCCCACAGCCGCCACCTCTCGCCCAAGGTGCGGGTCTTCGTCGACTGGGTGGCGGAGCTGTTCGAGCGCTGCCCGCTGCTGGCCAGCGTCGGCGGCCCGCCCAACTTCGACGGCTGCCCCGACATCGCCGCGGCCAAGGCGGCGGCGGGCAAGGGGCTGGGGGAGAATCTGAGCATGGCGGAGCTGGTGGCGAGCTGCGGCGAGGTGAAGGCGGTCGCGGCGGAGGCGGCGCCCACGGCGGCGTGAGGGTTCGCACCCTTTGGCCGCCTCTCCACCGTCACCCCGCCCCCGGATCGGGCCGTAGGCCCATCCGAGGACAAGCTCCGGCCGAGGCCCAGGGGTTGCAGCCATGAGAGGCCGATAAAACGGAGAGGCTGAGGCGGGGTGCGTCCTTCGACAAGCTCAGGATGAGGACCGGGAACGAGAGGCACTGGCGGTAGACCGAGCGCCAGCTCCATGGGGAGCAGCTCGATCCCCCTCATCCTGAGCTTGTCGAAGGACGCACAGCGGCAACGCTGCCCGTAAAGGAGCGCTTCATCGACCGTCCATGGCTGCAACCCCTGGGTCCCGGCCTGCGCCGGGATGACGGGTAGTGGATAGGAATGGCGTCGCAGCCCGTTCCCCCACCCGATTGTTCAACTCCGCTGAATAGTGTTGCCGGATAGGGCGTCTTTATCCAGCCGGGCTGCAGGCGCAGCTTTCCTCCCGAGATCAACCGGGAGGGGCGTGCGCGCCCTCGCACCATGGACAGCCGCTCGCTCACCGTCACCGACCACCGCATCGACGGCCATGCCAGGCCGGTCGAGCTGCGGCTGTACCGCCCGGCCGGGCCGGTGCGGGCGGCGGTGCTGTACCTGCATGGCGGCGGCTTCACCGGCGGTTCGCTGGACGAGGCCGACGGCGGCGCCCGCGCCCTGGCGCTGGGGGCGGGCGTGCCGGTCCTTTCGGTGGCCTATTCGCTGGCCCCGCACCATCCCTTCCCCGCCGCCCCGCACGACGCGCTCGGCGCCGCCGGCTGGCTGAAGTCCAGCCTGGGCGGCAAGGCCCTGCGGCTGGGCGTAGCGGGGGTGGAGGCCGGCGGCCATGTAGCCGTCTCCGTCACCATGATCGCCCGGGACCAGGGCTGCACCGGCATCGCCGCCCAGGCGCTGCTGGGGCCGCTGCTGGACCCGAGCCTGACCTGCGCCAACGCGGCGCGGGACGCCGCCGCGGTCCGCAACGTCGCCCGCTGCGCCGAGGGCTACCGCGCCTATCTGCCCGACCCGTCGCTGCGGCTGCATCCCTACGCCGCGCCGCTGGACTGCCGGCGCCTGGCCGGCCTGCCGCCGGCGCTGGTCATCACCGGTATCGACCCGCTGACCCGGGACGAGGCCGAGCGCTACGCCTCCGCCCTGTCCTGCGCCGGCATCACCGTCGAGCGCCTGGGCCTCGACGTCCCCGCCCCTTCCCTTCCGACCCACGGGCCGGCGCTCGACGCGCTGGCCGCCTTCTTCCGCCGGCATCTGACCGGCTCGAAACAACGCGCTTGAGGAATACCGCCATGCGTCTCTCCCGCATCCCCCTGAGCCTCGCGCTGGCCGCCGGCGTCTCCGTCGCCGTCGTCGCCGCCCTCACCGCCCCGTCCGGAACTGCCGGCGCCGCGGCCCCCGCCGTGATCGAGGCGCCCGCCGCCGAGGTGGACGTCGCCCCGGTCCTGGCCCGCAGCATCACCGACTGGCAGGCCTATTCCGGCCGGCTGGAGGCGGTGGACCGGGTGGAGGTGCGCCCGGAAGTGTCCGGCCGCATCGTCCAGGTGCATTTCCGCAACGGCGCGCTGGTGGAGAAGGGCGAGCCGCTCTTCACCATCGACCCGCGCCCCTATGAGGCGGCGGTCGCCCGCGCGGAGGCCGAGCTGGCCCGCGCCCGGTCCCGCGTCACCTTCGCCCGCGCCGATCTGGACCGGGCGGAGAAGCTGGCGCCCAACGGCACCATCCCCGTCCGCACGCTGGACGAGAAGCGCAACCTGTCCCGCGAGGCCGACGCCGCCGTGCAGGCGGCGCAGGCCGAGCTGTCCATGGCGCGGCTGAACCTGGAGCACACCCGGGTGGTCGCCCCCGTCTCCGGCCGCATCTCGCGGGCCGAGGTAACGGTCGGCAACGTCGTGTCGGCCGGCCCCGGCGCGCAGCCGCTGACCACGCTGGTCTCCGTCTCGCCCATCTACGCCGCCTTCGACGTGGACGAGCAGACCTATCTGCGCCACATCGCGGCCGCCAAGGACAAGGCCGGCGTGCCGGTCCGCCTGGGCCTCGCCGACGAGCCGGGCTATTCCCGCACCGGCGTGGTGGAGGACGTGGACAACCGGCTGGACCCCCAGTCCGGCACCATCCGCGTGCGCGCCCGCATCGACAATCCCGACGGCGCGCTGGTTCCCGGCCTCTATGCCCGCATCCAGGTCGGCGGCACCAGCGCCTACGAGGCGCTGCTGGTCCCGGACGCCGCCATCGGCACCGACCAGAACCGCAAGTTCGTCCTGGCGCTGACGCCCGACAACCGCGTCGAGTACCGGCCGGTGACGCTGGGCGCCCTGAACGAGGGGCTGCGGGTCATCACGTCGGGCCTGTCCAAGGGCGACCGCATCGTCGTCAACGGCCTGCAGCGCGCCCGCCCCGGCGACGCCGTCCGGCCGAACCCGGTGACCGTGGAGGCGTCGGCCGCCGGCGCGCTCCTCCGCTCGGCCGCGCGCTGAGCGAACAAGGCTCCCAGGAGGGATCCCCATGAACATCTCCCGCTTCTTCATCGACCGCCCGATCTTCGCGGGCGTGCTGTCGGTGGCGATCTTCCTGGCCGGCGCGCTGGCGCTGTTCCGGATGCCGATCTCCGAGTACCCCGAGGTCGTGCCGCCGTCGGTGGTGGTGCGCGCCCAGTATCCGGGCGCCAACCCCAAGGTCATCGCCGAGACCGTCGCCTCGCCCATCGAGGAGCAGATCAACGGCGTCGAGGGCATGCTCTACATGCAGTCCCAGGCGAACAGCGACGGCAACCTCGCGGTCACCGTCACCTTCAAGCTGGGCACCGACCCGGACAAGGCGCAGCAGCTGGTGCAGAACCGCGTCGCCCAGGCCCTGCCGCGCCTGCCGGAGGACGTGACCCGGCTGGGCGTGACCACGGTCAAGGCGTCGCCGACGCTGACCATGGTCGTCCACCTGATCTCGCCCGACGACCGCTACGACATGACCTACCTGCGCAACTACGCGCGGCTGAACGTCCGCGACCGGCTGCAGCGGATCTCCGGCGTGGGCGAGGCGCAGCTCTGGGGCTCGGGCGACTACGCCATGCGCGTCTGGCTCGACCCGCAGAAGGTGGCACAGCGGAACCTCACCGCCACGGAGGTGGTCGCCGCCATCCGCGAGCAGAACGTGCAGGTCGCGGCCGGCATCATCGGCGCCTCGCCCACCGTGCCGGGCACGCCGCTGCAGCTGTCGGTGAACGCGTCGGGCCGGCTGAAGAATCCTGAGGAGTTCGGCGAGATCGTGCTGAAGACGGAGAACGGCGCCGTCACCAGCTTACAGGATGTGGCGCGGGTGGAGATGGCGGCGGCCGAGTACGGCTTGCGCGCGCTGCTGGACAACAGGCCGGCGGTCGCCATCGCCATCACCCAGCAGCCCGGCGCCAACGCGCTCGCCATCTCCTCCCAGGTGCGCGCGGCGATGGCCGAGCTGAAGGCCGACATGCCCCCGGGCGTGGACTACGCCATCGTCTACGACCCCACCCAGTTCGTCCGCGCCTCGATCGAGGCGGTGGTGACCACGCTGCTGGAGGCGGTGGCGCTGGTAGTGCTGGTGGTCATCCTGTTCCTGCAGACCTGGCGCGCCTCCATCATCCCGCTGCTGGCGGTGCCGGTCTCCATCGTCGGCACCTTCTCGGTGATGCTGGCCTTCGGCTATTCGATCAACGCCCTGTCGCTGTTCGGCATGGTGCTGGCGATCGGCATCGTCGTCGACGACGCCATCGTCGTGGTCGAGAATGTGGAGCGCAACATCGCCGAGGGCCTCTCGCCCAAGGAGGCGACCTACAAGGCGATGCGGGAGGTCAGCGGCCCCATCATCGCCATCGCGCTGACGCTGGTGGCGGTGTTCGTCCCGCTGGCGGCGATGAGCGGGCTGACCGGCGAGTTCTACCGCCAGTTCGCCATGACCATCGCCATCTCCACCGTCATCTCCGCCTTCAACTCGCTGACCCTCAGCCCGGCGCTCTCGGCCCTGCTGCTGAAGCGGCACGGCGAGGGCCGGGACATCCTGACCCGGATCATGGACCGGCTGTTCGGCCGCTTCTTCGCCGGCTTCAACCGCTTCTTCAACCGCGCGTCGGACAGCTACGGGCGCGGCGTCGGCGGGGTGGTGCGGCGCAAGGGCGCGATGATGGCGGTCTACGCGGCACTCCTGGGCGGCACGGTGTGGCTGGGCGGCGCCGTGCCGACGGGCTTCGTGCCGGTGCAGGACAAGGGCTATCTGGTCGCCTTCGCCCAGCTGCCCAACGGTGCCTCGCTGGACCGGACCGAGCAGGTGATCCGCGACATGGGCGCCATCGCCCTGAAGCATCCGGGCGTGGCCAGCGCCGTGGCCTTCCCCGGCCTGTCGGTGAACGGCTTCACCAACAGCTCCAGCGCCGGCATCGTGTTCGTCACGCTGAAGGATTTCGACCAGCGGCCGGGCCTGGACGGGGTCGGCATCGCCAAGGAGCTGGGGCAGCAGTTCGCCGGCATCAAGGAGGCCTTCGTGGCCGTCTTCCCGCCCCCGCCGGTCATGGGCCTGGGCACGCTGGGCGGCTTCAAGCTGCAGCTGCAGGACCGCGGCGCCCTGGGCTACGAGGCGCTGAACGAGGCGCTGGGCAAGTTCCTGGCCAAGGCCGCCGAGACGCCGGAGCTGGGGCCGGCATTCTCCAGCTACCAGATCAACGTGCCGCAGCTGGACGTCGAGCTGGACCGGGTGAAGGCCAAGCAGCTGGGCGTGCCGGTGACCGACGTGTTCGACACCATGCAGATCTATCTGGGCTCGCTCTACGCCAACGACTTCAACGCGCTGGGCCGGGTGTTCCAGGTCCGGGTCCAGGCCGACGCACCGTTCCGCGCCACCGCCGACGACATCGGGTTGCTGAAGACCCGCAACGAGGAGGGCCGCATGGTCCCGCTCTCCTCGCTGGTCAATGTCCGCCAGAGCTACGGGCCGGAGATGGTGGTCCGCTACAACGGCTACACCGCGGCCGACGTCAATGGCGGCCCCGCCCCCGGCTTCTCCTCGGGCGAGGCGCAGGCGGCGGTGGAGCGAATCGCGGCCGAGACCCTGCCGCGCGGCGTGCGGTTCGAGTGGACGGACCTGACCTACCAGCAGATCCTGACGGGCAACGCGGCGCTGATCGTCTTCCCCATCAGCGTGCTGCTGGTCTTCCTGGTGCTGGCGGCGCAGTACGAGAGCCTGACCCTGCCGCTGGCGATCCTCATGATCGTGCCCATGGGCCTGCTGTCGGCGCTGGCCGGCGTCTGGATCACCGGCGGCGACAACGACATCTTCACCCAGATCGGCTTCATGGTGCTGGTGGGGCTGTCGGCCAAGAACGCCATCCTGATCGTGGAGTTCGCCCGCGAGCTGGAGAGCCAGGGCCGCACCGCGGTGCAGGCGGCGATCGAGGCATCGAAGCTGCGCCTGCGCCCGATCCTGATGACCTCCATCGCCTTCATCATGGGCGTGGTGCCGCTGGTGACCTCCACCGGCGCCGGCGCCGAGATGCGGCACGCGATGGGCGTCGCGGTCTTCTCCGGCATGATCGGCGTGACGCTGTTCGGCCTGGTGCTGACCCCGGTCTTCTACGTGCTGCTGCGCAGGATGGCCGGCGGCGGGACCGAGCGGCCGGCCGAGGCGGCGACGGTGGAGGATGAGCGGCCGCGCGCGCTGGCGGCCTGACCCCTCCGCCGCGCGCGTGACGGTCGGGGCCGCGCTCCCCAGGGGGCGCGGCCCTTGCCGTTGGGGCCCTCCGCCTTTCGTCTAGGACCGCGACCATCGCCGGACGACCGGCCTAAACAGCTTGCCGGGCTTGTCGACGGCGCGTCCTGCGCCATCCTTCTGGGCGGGCATCGGCGGCTGGAACCGGCATCATGAACCCTGGTCGGGACACTCCTCAGATCATCGTCGTCGACGACCACCCGCTCGATCTCGAGTTGCTGGCCGAGGTCTTCGAGCAGCTGGGCTACTCGGTGCACCGGGCCGACGGGGCGGAGATGGCGCTCGACCTCCTGGCCAGGCTCCCCGAGGTGGTCGGCATGGTCAGCGACCTCGCCATGCCGGGCATGGACGGCAACCAGCTGGCCGAACTGGCCCGGCGCTTCCGCCCCGACCTGCGCATCCTGCTGGTCTCCGGCCATGCCGGCGCGGTCCGGACGCGGGAACATCCGGTCCTGCCCAAGCCGCTGCACCCCGACACGATGCGCGGCGCCGCGGCCGCCTTCTTCCCCGCCAACGCCAACGATCTCGGCCAGGCCGCCCCGCGCCGCGGCTTCGCGTAGGGCGGCCGGCCGGTTGTGCCGGGCAGCGTCCGAGCTGTGGGTCCTTCTGACCGAGCTCAGGATGAGGAGGTTGGGTGCTGCTCCCGGCCAACTCTGAGCGGGTTGAAACCAGGAGTGCCTGGCATCTCCCTTTCCTCATCCTGAGCTCGGTCAGAAGGACGCACCACGCCCGAGCTCCTCCCGACCTGCGCGCCCCTCACCCCGCCCGTCTCTTTCCGCATATCCCCGTCGGGATCGGCCGCGCCGTCTTAATAACCGGCGCTGGGCTCCGCGCTCGCTGGTGCCGGATGAATACTGATATTCAGGCCGTTGCTGCCAGCTTTGAAAGCAGTTCAAGTTAACCACGGCGCCTCATCATCGCTGAAACATTTGAAATCAGTGCCTATAGTTACAAGCCCCTGTGATTATCGTCACTTCGACTCGAAAACCTCCCGAAATATCTTCCGACCCGTAAAGCCGCCAGGGCGCCCCGAAGCGCGCCGGCGGCATCGGATCGACAGGGACCAGGGGGACGAGGATGATCTACGCGACAGTCAGGCTTCCAGCGGGGGCCGCCCGATGAATCTCAGCCGGCGCTCCCTCCTGCGGTCGGCGGCCCTGTCCGCCGCCCTCACCACCATGCCCGCGGGCGTCAAGATGGCCTGGGGCGCTCCCGGGTCGGACGATGTGCTGATCGTCATCGCCATGCGCGGCGGCTGGGACGGGCTGCACCTGATCGCGCCCGTCAACGACGCGGACTACGTCGCGGCGCGCGGCGAGGCGCTGCGGGTGACGGCCAATGGCGACCAGCGGGGCATCGCGGTCACGTCGGGCCCGCTGACCCAGAACCACGAGTGGCGCTTCCACGGCCGCGCGCCGAACATGGCGCGGCTGTACCATGAGGGCCAGCTGGCCGTGGTGCACGCCGCCGGCCTGACCGCCGACACCCGCAGCCACTTCCAGGCCATCGACCTGATGGAAACAGGCTCGCTGGACGAGGGGCAGCTGGCCGCCGCCACCGGCTGGACGGCGCGCCACCTGAATTTGCGCGGCGGCACCGCCGCCTTCACCGGCCTGTCGACCGGGCCGCTGATGCCGATCTCCTGGCGCGGCTTCCCCGGCGCCATCGCCATCGGCGACACCGGCGACCTGTCGCTGGCGAACCCCGGCCTGGCCGCCTACCTGACCCAGGCGCACCGCGCCGCCGCCGCCCGGCCCGCCACCGCCGCCATCGGCGCCCGCGGCGTCGCCACGGTGGAGGCGGTGCACCAGTACAACGAGTTTCCCGGCGACCCCATCGTCGCCGGCGACCATCTCAGCGTCGCGCTGCAGACCGTCAGCCGGGTGATCCGCCTGAACGCCGGCCTGCGCGCCGCCACGATCGACTATGGCGACTGGGACACCCATGTCGACCAGGTCGGCCGCTTCCCCAACCTGCTGGCGCATCTCGATACCAAGCTGATGGAGTTCTGGCAGAGCCTGGGCAGCGCCCAGAGCCGCGTCACCGTCGTGATGATGGGCGAGTTCGGCCGCCGTCTCGAGGGCAACAGCAATGCCGGCACCGACCATGGCCACGGCCAGGCGATCCTGGTGCTGGGCGGCGGCGTGAATGGCGGGCGCATGTACGGCCAGTGGCCGGGCCTGCAGGCATCGGCGCTGGACAATGGCGACCTCGCCATCACCACGGACTACCGGCTGATCGTCGGCGAGATCCTGGAGAAGCGCTGCGGCAACACCCGCATCAACGGGTTCGGGGGCGTCTTCCCGGACCTGCAGCTGTCGACCGACCCGAGCCGCCGCTGGCTCGGCATCGTGGCCTGAGGAGACAGGGACATGCCTGAATCGTTCGAGACCCTGGTCCTCAACCGCCTCGCCTTCGGCCCGCGCCCGGGCGACGTGGCCGCGCTCCGGCAGCAGGGCTTCCAGGCCTGGCTGCAGCAGCAGTTGGCGCCCCCCGCCGGCGACGACCCGATGACCGCCTCCATGGTGGCGACGGCGCGCCTGCCGATCCTCTACACCGATCCGGCGACCGGCGACTTCGTCGTGCAGCAGCTGCCGCTGTCGCACCTGACCCGCAGCACCCAGCAGCTCTGGCCGCTGCAGGACTTCAACCAGAACCCGATCCTGGCCCGGACCGAGCGCCCGCGCGAGGAGGTCCGGTCCGCGACCTTCATCCGCGCCGCCTACGGCACCTACCAGCTGCGCGAGGTCATGGTCCATTTCTGGCACAACCACTTCACGGTCAATGCCGAGGGCGACAACCGCATCGCCGTCACCCTGCCCGTCTACGACCGCATCATGCGCGCCAACGCGCTGGGCAACTTCCGGGCGCTGCTGGGCCAAGTGGCCAAGAGCACGGCGATGCTCTACTACCTGAACAACGCCTCCAGCGACGCCAGCCACCCGGACGAGAACTACGCCCGCGAGCTGATGGAGCTGCACACGCTGGGCATCGACGCCTATCTGGGCCGCGATCCCGCCAACCACGACCCCAGCGGCAACACCGGCTATTCCGACGTGGACGTGCTGGAGGTGGCGCGCGTGCTGACCGGCTGGACCATCGCCGACGGCCGCTACACCAGCCTGAACAACGGCACCTTCATCTTCACCCCCGCCCGCCACGACACCAGGCCGAAGCGGGCGCTGGGCCTGATCTTCCCCGGCAACGAGGGCGTGCAGGAGGGCGAGCGGCTGCTGGACCGGCTGGCGCGCCATCCGCTGACCGCCAGGTTCATCGCCAAGAAGCTGGTCCGCTACTTCGTCTCCGACAATCCGCCGGCGGCGCTGGTGGACCGGGCGGCGCAGGCCTTCCTCTCCAATGTCTCGGCGCCGAACCAGATGGCGGCGGTGGTGCATACCATCGTCACCTCGGCGGAATTCGCCGCCAGCGCCGGCCAGAAGACCAAGGACCCGTTCCAGTTCATGGCGTCCTTCCTGCGCGGCACGGGCCTGCGCTTCAACCCGCATGGTCGCCTGTGGGAGAACCTGAAGGCCATGGGCCGGCCGCAGTTCGCCTGGGGCACGCCCGCCGGCGCGCCGGACGTCGGGGCCGCCTGGACCAACACCAACAGCCTGCTGATGCGCTGGAACGCGGCCTTCATGGTGCTGGAGCCCTTCAACTACGGCATCAACCGTGACCAGGTGGCGCCGACGCCGGCTTCCGTGAACAGCGCCCAGGCGGCGCTGGACTATTGGGTCGAGCGGCTGCTGGGCGACAAGGCGACGGCGGAGACCCGCAACGCCCTGCTGGCCTACGCCAACTCGGCCGAGATCGGCGGCAGCGCCGCCTTCGTTGATCACCGCCGGACGCTCAGTCTCTGGCGCTTCGTCTCCGCCGTCGGGTCCGCGCCCGAATTCCAGCTGCGCTGAGGGGAGGAAACCATGCCTCTCATGACAGGCACCGCCGCCGGCGAAAGGCTGGCGGGCGGTACGGAGAACGACACGATCGAGGGCCTCGGCGGGCACGACCACCTGCTGGGCCTCGACGGCGGCGACCGGCTGGACGGCGGGGACGGTCACGACGCGCTGGAGGGCGGGGCCGGCAACGACACGCTGCTGGCTGGGCCGGGGCAGGATCTGCTCGACGGCGGCGACGGCGACGACTCGATGGAGGGCGGCGACGGCGTCGATTTGTTCCTGGGCGACTGGGGCGCCGACAGCTTCCAGGGCGGCGCCGGGTCCGACCGCATCCAGTACGGCCGCTCGCCCGTCGGCGTGCTGGTCGACCTGGAGGCCGGCATCGGCCAGCGCGGCCATGCCGAGGGCGACGTTATCGCCGGTGTCGAGAACATCTACGGCAGCGACCGCGTCGACGAGCTGCGCGGCGACGGCGACGCCAACCTGTTCCTCGGCTTCGGTGGCGGCGACGTGCTGACCGGCGGCGGCGGCGGCGACACGCTGGACGGCGGCGACGGGGCCGACAACCTCTTCGGCGAGGCGGGCGACGACCGGCTGGTCGGCGGGGCCGGCGACGACTTCCTGTCGGGCGGCGCCGGCGTCGACAGCCTCTCGGGCGGCGACGGCGACGACGCGCTGCTGGTGGGGCTTGAGGCGGAGACGCTGGAGGGCGGTGCCGGCGCGGATGCCTTCGTGCTGGCCGACGGTCCCGCCTTCAATGCCACCATCGCCGACTTCGACGTGGCGGTGGACCGGGTGGAGTTCATGCTGTCCCCGGCCACCGGCATCCCCGCCCCGACCTTCGAGCAGGTGATCGAGCGCTTCACCCAGGTCGGCGGGGACGCCGTCTACAGCGACGGCACGGGCACGCTGACGCTGAAGGGCGTCGCCATCGCCACCCTGCGCACCGCCAATTTCGGCGGCCTGACCATCCCCGAGGAGCCGCCCGAGGGCCCTGGCGGGGAAGGACCCGGGGGAGAAGGTCCAGGCGGCGAAGGTCCCGGGGGCGAGGGTCCTGGTGGCGAAGGCCCGGGCGGGGAGAACCCGGGCGGCGAGGATCCCGGCGCCGACCCGGCGCTGCGCGATCCGGTCACCGGCACCGCGACCGAGGAGAACGACATGCTGGTCGGCAATGCCGAGGCCAACGCCCTGTCCGCGCTGGGCGGCGGCGACCTGGTGCTGGCCGGCGGCGGCAACGACACGCTGGATGGCGGCGGCGGAGTGGACAACCTCTTCGGCGGCACCGGCGACGACCGGGTGCTGGGCGGCGAGGGAGGCGACTTCCTGGCCGGCGACGAGGGCGACGACCATCTCTTCGGCGGCGCCGGCGACGACATCCTGGTCAACGGGGCGGGCGTCGACCTGCTGGAGGGCGGCGAGGGCCGCGACATCTTCGTGATCGGCACCGCCGCGATCTACGCCGCCACCGTGTCGGACTTCGACATCGCCGAGGACCGGCTCTCCTTCTGGGGGTTGGAACGGGAGGACGGCTCCCGGCCGACCCTGGAGCAGGTGCTGTCGCGCTTCACCCAGTCCGGCGCCGACGCCGTGTACCTGCAGGGCGGCGGCAGCTTCACGCTGGTGGGCGTGTCGGTCGGGTCGCTGACCGCCGACCACTTCCTGGGCCTGGCCGAGCCGGGCTGAACCGGCGCAAGGGGCCGCCGCCGCGCCCGGACGGCGGCCCCTTCCCCCGGCCGTTCGGCCCGACCCGGCCGCCGGGCTGTTATGCTACCCTGGAGAGCGCCGCCCGATCCGGCTCCCTGGGGGTTTGCGACCGATGAGCACCGAGTCCTTCAGCGCCCGCTATCTCGACCTGGACACCTGGCCCGCCGCCGACATGGTGGACGCGATGCTGGAGGGGCAATTCGCGGCGGTGGCCGCCGTCCGGGCGCAATCGGCGGCGCTGGCGACCGCGGCCGAGGCCGCCGCGGGGCGGCTGGGCGATTCGGGGCGGCTGGTCTATGCCGGCGCCGGCACGTCGGGCCGGCTGGCGGTGCAGGACGGGGTGGAGCTGGGCCCGACCTTCGGCTGGGCGCGGGAGCGGCTGGTCTTCGCCCTGGCCGGCGGGATGGCCGCGCTGGCCGCCAGCGCCGAGGACGCGGAGGACGATGCCGGGGCGGGTGCGGCGGCGATGCGCGATGCGGGACTGGGCGCCGGCGACGTGGTGATCGCGCTGGCCGCCAGCGGCGTCACCCCCTATACGGTGGCCGCCATCACCGAGGCGCGGCGCCTGGGCGCGCTGACCATCGGCATGGCGAACAACCCCGGCACGCCGCTGCTGCTGGCCGCCGAGCACGCCATCTGCCTGGAGACCGGCGGCGAGGTGGTCGCCGGCTCCACCCGCATGAAGGCTGGCACGGCGCAGAAGGTGGCGCTGAACGTGCTGTCGACCGCCATCATGGTCCGGCTGGGGCGGGTCCATCGCGGGTTGATGGTCGACATGCGGGTCACCAACGCCAAGCTCCGCGCCCGCGGCGCCCGCATGGTGGCGGAGCTGGCGGGCAGCAGCCCGGAGGCGGCGGCGGCGGCGCTGGACCTGGCCGGCGGGATCAAGCCGGCCGTGCTTCTGGCGCTGGGCCTGAGCGCGCCCGAGGCCGAGGCGCTGCTGGAGGCGTCCGGGGGCAATCTCCGCCGGGCACTGGAATCCCTGCCGCGCGGAGGCGCGACCGACTGATCCCGCGACGCCCCGGCCCGCCGGCTGTTCGCTGCTGCATCGAGGATCGATGGGAGGCCCGGCCATGGAGGCCAAGAAACGCATCGCCCTGGTGGCGCACGACGCCAAGAAGGAGGATCTGGTCGAGTGGGCCCGGCACAATGAGCGGATACTGGCCCGCCACCGTCTCTGGTCCACCGGCACGACCGGCGGGACGATCAAGGAGGCTTGCCCGGCGCTGGACGTGACGGCGCTGAAGTCGGGCCCGCTGGGCGGCGACCAGCAGATCGGCGCGCGCATCGCCGAGGGCGAGATCGATGTGCTGGTCTTCTTCATCGACGCGTTGTCGGCCCAGCCGCACGAGGCCGACGTGCAGGGGCTGGTGCGGCTCTCGACGCTCTACAACGTGGCGTTGGCCACCAACCGCACGACTGCCGACTTCCTCATCACATCGCCGCTGTTCGGCAAGGCCTTCACCCCGGCGGGCGGCGGCGACGGCACGCCGGCGCATCCGGACGCCTGAGCGCGGGTCCGGGGGACGGGGGCGCTCCGGAGAGCGCCCCCGGCGCGGACGTCACTGGACGCCGCAAGACCGGCAGGTCGGCAGGCCGCCGCGGTGCTCGACCGACGGGGCGCCGGTATAGCCCAGGCCGACCACGCCGAAGGCGGCGAAAGCGACGGAGGCGAGCAGGATCTTGCGGAACTTGGTCATGTTTCTTCCCCAGCTTTGAGTCCAGCCCGATGCCGCACGCCGCACGGTGCGGCGGCGGGTCGGGCCGATCGACTCAAGCGCAAGGGGCGTGCCAGGACAGCCGTGGCAGGGGGCGGGCGGCTTTCGCGCCGGCCGAACCGCCTGATGGGGTATGGGGCGGCATGAACTACCGGGCAGAACCGGCCGGCCCGGCAAGATCGGGAAATTTTGAGAATCAGGACGGCCTGGTACCGGCGATGGCGCGGTCCAGCCGGCTCATCACCTCGTCCGGGACCGTTCGCGCGCACATGATGCGGCCCGGTTCGGTCGTCGGCAGGTCGGGGAAGGTGCGGCTGACGGTGGCGGCCCGGGGCACGCCCTCCTGCCCGGCCGCGATGCGGTAGTCCAGCTCGTCGAGGATGATATAGTCGATGCGGCCGGCATGCAGCAGGCGCACCAGATCGACCATCGATCCCCGCGTGACCAGCACGTTCGTGCCCCGGTCCTTGATGATGGCATCGATCTCCGGCCCGAGGCTGACGCCCAGCAGCGCGCCCAGGATCAATTCCGGGTCGTTCAGCAGGTCGTTCAGCGTCTCGTAGCGTTGCGCGCGCTCCTTCTTCAGGACGACCCGGTAGTCCGGCGCCTCGAAAAGCGGCTGGCTGAACTTGAACAGCTTCTCCCGGTCGGGGGTCTTCCGGGCGTTCGGCAGGCAGGCGGGGCGCCCGGCCTCCATCTCCGCGATGATGCGGCTGCGCGGGATCGAGCCGACCCAGTCCAGGCGGACGCCGGCCTGCGCCGCGACCGCCGCCACGCGTTCGGCGACCGGTCCCGTCACCTCGCCCGTGGGCGCCTTCTCGATGAAGGGCGCCATCTCCTGGTACAGGATGGTGAGCGTTGCCGTGTCGGCGGCGGCCGACGGCTGGGCGCCGGCCGCCGCCAGGCATGCGGCGAGTGCTAGACGAAAGCGCATTCCCATCCCAACCCGTGGCGGCCGTCGCCGGCGATCCCGCCCCTTCTGGCCCGTCGCCGGGCCGGCGTCAACAGGACGGTCGCCTCGGATTAGGAAACCGTTCCGTCACCGGCGGCCGTCACGGCCAGGAAGAAGCGCAGCATCTCGCGCGACGCGTCGGGGCCGGACGGGTCGGCATAGCTGCCGGCGGCGCTGCCGCCCGACCAGGCGTGGCCGGCGCCGTGGATCCGCCAGCCCTCGGCCCTGACCCGGCCGGTGCCATCGGTGTGGACATGGCGGGTATAGGACCGCCCGCCCGCATTTCCCTTCTCGGCGCGGCCGCGACCGGCATCGCGCAGCAGGGCATCGGCGTTGCGTGGGCTGACGGTGCCGTCCCGGTCGCCATGGAAGACGATCGCCGGCACCCGCATCGCGGCCCCTTCCCCTCCCTGGCGCATGGCGGCGAAGGCGCCGGGCAGGTCGCGCGCGGCGCCGGCCGGCAGGCCGGAATGCACGCCCACGGCCCGGAATAGCTCGGGATGGGCATTGCCCAGCACCGCCGCCATGGCGCCGCCGGCCGAGAGACCCGCCACGAAGACCCGCGCCGGGTCCACCCGGTGGTCGCGCATGATCTGGCGGGCGATGCCGGCGATCAGGCCGGGCTCGCCGGCGCCGGGGCGCTGGTGGGCGGCCTCGAACCAGTTCCAGCAGCCATTCTGGTTCGCTGTCCGAGGCTGCTCGGGATAGGCGACGAGGAACCCCAGCTCCTCCGCCAGCCGGTTCATGCCGGTGCCGGCGGCGAAATCCTCGGGCGTCTGGGTGCAGCCATGCAGCATGACGACCAGCGGCAGGGACTCCTCCCGCCTGATGGACGGCACATAGAGCCGGTAGCGCCGCGAGCCGGCGGCGTCGCTGAAGCTCTTGAGATCGAAGGAGGCGCCGGGCGGCACCTCCACCGGCGCGGGAGCGCGGGCGGTGTGCGCCTGCTGCGCGGCCCGGGCCTTGGCCGCCATTTCCCGCAGCGTGTCGCCCAGGCCTGACCGGCGGCGCGGCGCCTCCGCCGCTTCCGGTTCCGCGGCGGGCTCCACCCCGACCGTCACATAGTCGGCGTCGATGATGCGCGGGTCGTGCAGCGCGGGTGGACGGGCCCCGGTCGGGCGGGGCGCGGCCCCGTCCCCGCCCATCAGGCGCCGGATCAGGGCGGTGGCCTCGGCCAGCTTGCCGGCGCGGGTCAGGCGGGTGGCCTCGGCCATGCCCTCATTGAAGCGGTCATTCATGTCGGTGCCTTTCCGGCGTCAACGAATACGGTCGGCGAGCGCGGCCTTCACGGCCGGGCTGGCATGGAGCGCGCCCAGCACGCTGAGCGACGCGATGGTGGCGCGGGCGAGGTCGGGGGTGACGTCGGCCGCGATGGTGGCGAGGCCCAGGACCCTGATGTCCAGCATGCGGCCCGCCTCGCGGGCGGCCTCGAGGTCGGCGCGGGTGATTGTGCGCAGGCCGAGATCGACGCTGCGCCGGAGCGTGGCCTGCCGCACCGCCTCGGCATGCCGGTCCAACTGGTTGCGGATGGCGGTGCGGATCAGGTCGGTGCGGTTGGAGTAGAACCCCTCCTGCACCAGCAGGTCGATCTGCCCCAGATCCACGAAACCGAGATTGATGGTGATCTTCTCGCTGTCGACCGGTTTCAACGCCGTGTCCTTCATCTCCGCACCATCCGTTCACCATCCACCTGGATGGTATATGGCAGGTGCGGAGGATGGTTTCAAGTCAGCCCCGGTGACGTAACGTCCGCCGGAAGCACCGGAGCGCGATCCAGGCGCCGGCGCATGGCGCGGCAGGTGGCGACGGCCGGCTGGAAACGGCACTGCGGGAACACGCCCATGCGCTGCAGCCCGGTGATGCGGTCCTCCCCCAGCCCCGACAGCCGCTTGTCCACCAGTGCCGCATAGGCCGCCGCCTGCGCCTCGGTCGCCGGCAGGGTCAGCCGGTCCAGCAACTCGTGTTCCTTGACCGTCGTGGCGTGGGCGGTGTGGTCGACGATCTCCGCCAGCCGGATCTCCATGCGCCACTTCGGGCGACAGCTCACGTGCCAGCGGCACGGCCGGCAGCGCCATCATGCGGTCGGTCTCCATCTCCGGCAGGCGCTGCACCAGCCGGCCCATCCGCGCCGGGGTGAGGCTGAGATTGCGCACCAGGAGCGGGTGAAGCCGTCGTCGCGGATGCAGGAGCCGCCCCCGGGGCCCGGTTGCCTCGGCCCGTCACGGCCTTGGGCATGCGCCTTGCCAAGCGCAGCTGTTGGGGGTGGGCTCCGCCTGACGGTTCAGCACCTTCCGCCGGGTCTTCGATAACCTTGCGACTACGCGTAGACCATAGCTTTGCCGGTAATGGCGCGGGTCGCTCAAACGAGAGCGGGGCAGAAGCAGGGCCACCGACCGGAAGGAGCACGCCTCATGCCAGGACGACATCGGCGCCCTGTGCCCGCCGGCACGGGGCGCCTCCTCCCTGCTCGCGGACCGGGTAGACGGTCGCGGCATGGCCGACATCTCCGCCATGATCGGACCGCCGCGCGGCGCGGCGGCATGATCGAGGGACTCCGGCCGCCTTGGGACGGCGTGCGGGATGGATGGCGCCGGGGCGTCCCGGCGGCGGGCGGCGCACCGACATTGGCCCCGGGACCGGCGGCCATCGGCCAGGTGGGGCGGGCACCGAACCGACCCGGCCGTGGTACGACCGGCCACGCTCCGGTCCCGCTCGCCGGTCCTACACCGCCGGGATGCGCGTCATGGAGCAGCCCCGGGCCGACCGCCGCTCCGCGGGTGGACGAAGGCGCCCGGCATCGCCCGCCCGCAATGAACCGTCGGCGCGCTCCGCCGTCGTGCCGTGCGGCGTGGGGCGGCCGAACCAAGCGGAGTGCCAGGCGCGGCCTTCCCTACCGCCGTTCTCGATGGCCGAGCCACGGCAATCTTCCGGGGAAGGATTTCAAGGGCCACCCGGCGCCAGCTCACCGCCGCACGATCGGCCACCGGTGCGGTTCCCTACCCTCTTCCTTGCCGGCCGGCTTGACGCCGGTGGAGCGGGCGTTTACCGGCGGCTTTCTGATGCTTCCGGGTTCGCCGATCTTCGCCAAGGCCGCGGTATGTCGAGGCGCCCCCGGCGTGATGGGCGTCCCGGCGCTGGAGCCCCTCCCTTCCCTCCCCTTTGTCAAAACCGACACCCCCTTGGGTGTTCTTGGATTCCTGTTCTCTAGGAGTCTTGTTCTGGTGTTCGGAGCTGAATCCGGTAGCTCTCACAGGGAGTTAGGTGGCGTCATGTGTACGTCTGGGGCGGCAGCCGTGTACAAGGCGGGCGTGGCTGCCTGTGGAGAGGTGGACAGATCGGGCGCGGCCGCTGGTGGAAAGGTGTACGGCAGGGGCGGCGGCCCGAGGGGCGGCTGGGGAAAGGTGTACGGAACGGGCGTGGGCCCGCGACGCCGCCCAGGGAACGTCGATGTGTACGAAATGGGCGCCGCCGGCCGCGGCCCTGCAGGTGTACAAAATGGGCGCCGACCGCGCGGTGGGCTTGAGGTGTACAGAATGGGCGTCGGCGGCCGCGTTTACTGGGCTGTGGGTCGCCAGACGACTCGATCCCGCGACTCGGCGCGACTCGGGTGTACAGATTGGGCGCACGGCGCCGGTCCGATTCGCCCGATTCGGCGGGCTTCAGGTGTACAAATCGGGCGTCCCCTGCCCTGTCGACGCGCGGAATCAGGGGCTTGGCGGCGAATCTTCGAGTCATGGTGCAGAATCCGTGTACGCGCGGACACGTTCGTTGTACACTTCACCCATGAGCGACGAGAAGGACAGAACCGCCCTTGCGCCGCGCGGCCGCGGACCGCGCGCCACCGGCGATTTGGCCGACATGGCCACGGACCCCACCTTCCCGAAATCCGCCGCGGCCGTCCACATCTCCACCGAGGGCGTGGAACTCACCGGCCTCGACCGCCGGCTCTTCAACTATCTGCTGGCGGTGGCCTATCCGGATCTCTCCGAGAAGCAGATCTTCGAGGTGCGCTACGCCCAGGTGTCGGAATGGCTGGGCAGCCATGAGAGTCCGGACCGGGTGCGGGCCAGCCTGAAGCGCCTGTCCAAGGTGCATGTGACGCTGAACTATCTGGGCGCCATGGGCGAGGAGCGCGAGCAGTTCGGCGGCATCCTCTATGCCGACACGGCCAAGGACGGTTCGGGCATCATCCGCTTCGAGTTTCCGCGCCTGGCCCGGCCCTGGCTCGCCAGCCCTGCCGTCTTCGCCCGCCTGCGCCTGGCGGTCGTGGGCCAGTTCCGCGGCAAGTACACCACCACCCTGTACGAGCTGATGGAGCTCTACGCAAACCGGCAGTTCCCGGTCTGGGAGGTGAGCCTCGCCGACTTCCGCTCGCTGCTGGGCATCCCGTCGGACAAGCTGGACGATTTCCGGGCTTTCCGGCGCCGGGCGCTGGAGCCGGCGATCGAGGAGGTGAACGAGCTCTCCGACCTGCGGGTCGAGTGGGAGCCGGTCAAGGAGGGGAAGTCCGTCGGCCGCCTGCGCTTCACGGTGGAGAAGAAGCCCGATCGGCTGGCTTTCGAGGCCGAGCTGAAGCACCGCGCCGTCGCCGACCCGGTCGGGCACGCCCGGGCCGACCGCGATCCCCGGACGGTCGACCTGATCGACGGGCGCACCGACGAGGAGCGCCGCGGCCCCCCTGCCCTGCGCGCCGCCACCTACGACCGCTTCCGCCTGCTCTATCCCGGCCTGGATGCCGACGCCTTCGTGCTGGAATGGCGCCAAGCCTTCGCCGGCAAGAAGTCGCCGCGCGACCCCGACAAGGCCTTCCTGGCCTGGATGGAGACGATCCGGGAGCGCGGGCAGCTGGTGATCCACGGCCTGCTGCCGAAGGCACCCGGCGGTCTCTGAGCCCTGCCCCGCCCGGATGTGCAACGTTGCACATCGGTTCCTGCCTGGGACAAGTTGACGGCGCGCCGTCAACTCCGTTGACAACTCCCTGCCCCGTACCCCTTATTCGTGGGAGAGGCTGGCCAGAGGGGAAGGCATGTCCGGCGAGGTTTTGAAGGCGTACCGCAAGCGCAGGGAGCTGACGCAGGAAGCCTGCGCCGCCCATCTCAACGAGAGGCTCGGCCGCTCCTACGACAAGGCGCGGATCAGTCGGTGGGAAAGTGGCAAGGAGGCCGTGCCGGCGCCGGTGCTGCGCCTGATCGGCGGATCGGCGCCGGGCCAGGCGCGGGTGATCGCCTGCAGCAACCAGAAGGGCGGGGTGGGCAAGTCCGCCTCGGCCGTCAATCTGGCGGCGTGCTTCGCCCGGCTGGGCTTCCGGGTGCTGCTGGTCGACGCCGACCCGCAGGCGAGCGCCACCGCCATGGTAGGCTGCGACATCATCGAGCTGGAGGAGCGCGGCGCCACCCTGCATGCGGTACTGGTCGACGACCGGCCGCTGCGCGACACCATCGTGCCGCTGAGGACCTTCGACGTGCTGCCGTCGGGCGTGGCGCTGGCCGAGTTCGACGCGGCGGCGGGGCTGGTGGGTCGCGAGACCCGGCTGAAAGCGGCGCTGGCCGACGTGCTGGGCGACTATGACTGGATCCTGATCGACACCCCGCCCAATCTCGGCAGCATGACTATCAATGCGCTGAACGCGGCTGACCAGGTGTTGATCCCGGTCGCGACCCGGCCGGTGGATCTGCTGGGCATTCCGCTGCTGCTGAAGACCATCGGCCGCGTCCGGCGCTTCACCAACCACGAACTCACCGTGCTGGGCGTGCTGCCCACGATGTACACCGAACGCCAGACGGTGGACAGGGAAGTGCTGGCGGACCTGAAGACGCGCTTCGACGGTGCGTCCGACCTGGGGCGCGTGTTTCCACCGATCCGCATGACCACGGGCATCAACCAGGCGGCCTACAACAACGTCATCGCCGTGGACGCGCTGCCGCCCGACCATCCCGTCCAGACCTACATGGCCATCGCCAAGGAGATCGCCGGTGAAGCTTAAGAAGGGGCCGACGGCCTTCGACCGCGCCATGGACGACGCCGCGGTGAAGGGGGACGCGTCGCTGATGGCGAAGGATTTCCCACGCCTGATCGATGTCGAGCTGGCGAAGGTCCACCGGCGGGCGGACCAGCCGCGCCGTCATTTCGACGAGGATGCGCTGCGCCAGCTGGCGGACAGCATCGGCCGCCAGGGCCTGCTGCAGCCGATCCTGGTGCGGGCGCTGCCCGATGCACGGGGCGAGTACGAGATCGTCGCCGGCGAGCGCCGCTGGCGCGCCCACAAGCTGCTGGGCAAGCCGACCATCCATGCGATCGTCACCACCGGCGCGCCCGAGGAGATCGCGCTGGTGGAGAACCTGCAGCGCGTCGACCTGTCGCCGATCGAGGAGGCGAGGGGGATCCAGGCGCTGATGGACCGGCACGGCTATACCCAGGAGGCTGCCGCCGGCGCGCTGGGCTGGAGCCGCACCCAGGTCAACCGCGTGCTGAAGCTGCTGGTGCTGCCCGAAGCGGTCGTCGAGGAATGTGCAACATTGCACATCCCGCGCAACGCCATGGTGGAGCTGGCGCTCGCGGGCTCGGAGGAGGAGCGGGCCTCGTTGCTGGATGTGCTCCGGCGCGGCGGTTCGGTCAAGGCGTTGCGCGAGGCGCGCGCGCCCAAGGCGGCGGGGCAGGGACGCCGCGCCACCGCCCCGGACGAGTTGGCGGCCTTCTTCCAGGGGCTGGACCGGATGGAGCGCGCCGTCGCGACGCTGGCGGACGCCGGCCCCGCTCTCACCGACGCGCAGCGGGCACGGCTGCGGCAGCTGCGCGACCAGCTCGACCGGGTTCTGACGGGCGGACGGACGGGCCGGGGACGTTCTTGAGACCGGCGCCGCAGGCGCAGGGCAGGGGAGGGGAGGGGCGGTTACCGGCCTGGCATCTCCGGGCGGGCCCAACCGTCGGCCCTTCCGGGTGATGTCGGGAACGCCCCGCCGGTGTCGGCACCGTCCCAAGGGACCCAGGACGCCCGCCCGAGGCGGAACGCTCCCCCGTTCATTCAGCTAAGTCACTGGAACTCGGAACGGAATTCATCAGTATTCAGCCTTGTTGCGCGTAAAGTATAATCTTTCGGCGGTTTCTGAGCCTCTCGCCGCGTCCTTTCCGGACCGGGTCGGGCGCGTGCCTCTGCGGTGATCCCGTCCAAACTGCGGTCGTCGCGCTCCCGATGCCGACATCGTGTCACTGGAACCGGACCTTCCACAGCCTCCGCCTACCGTCCCGGTAGCCCCGAGCGGCTTCCAGCCTATGTTCCGCGTGCGGAAGAGAAGCGGCTGCGCGGATGCGGCTCCGGTCGGAATCATCGTTCCACTGGTCTCCGTCCGTACGCCGTTCCAGCCGACAGGGACAGCTGAACGCGCCTACAAACGGTCGAATGAACCGCAGTGCAAGTTTGTAAATGAGACGGGTCTCCGGTATGATCCGGCTCTCGAGGACGGATCCCCATCATGGCCCTGATCGGCTACGCCCGCGTCTCCACGGAGGAGCAGACGACCGACCCGCAGCTGGATGAGCTGCGCCGGGCCGGATGCACCCGCATTCATCAGGACGTCATGTCGGGCGCCAGCCGGGCCCGGCCGGAGCTCCGGAAGGCGCTGGCGGCCCTTAGACCCGGCGACACGCTGCTGGTGGTGCGGCTGGATCGGCTGGCCCGGTCGCTCTCGCATCTGCTGGAGGTGGTGGAGGATCTCGATCGGCGCTCCGTCGGCTTCCGCAGCCTGAACGACCCGATCGACACCACCACGCCGCAGGGCAGATTCACTCTTCAGATCCTCGGTGCCGTCGGCGAACTGGAGCGTGCCCTTATCCGCGAACGCACCAGGGCGGGGCTGCGTTCAGCCAAGGCGCAGGGCCGGGTGGGCGGCAATCCCGGGCTGCGCCGGCGCGACCCCGCGGCCATCGCCAGGGTCACCCGCGCCCGGGAGGACCACCGCTCCGACATGATCGCGGCGGCCGCGACCGACTTCCTGCCGGAGGTTCGCCGGCTGCGGCCGCAGGGCATCACCTGGGACCAGATCGTGGCCCTGCTGAGGCATCAGGGAAAGCAGCGCCCAGGGGGAGGGGAGTGGACCCGCGACAGCCTGATCCGTGCCGTGCGGCGGCTGGTGCGGGACGGCTTGGCGGAGAAGGCGCTGCTCGACCCCGCACCCCGGACGGGGGCCGAAGACGAGGCGGCTCCCGCGATGGTCGCCGCCATCTGGCTGAGCCTGGAGAAGCCCACGCTGCTGGCGCTGGCGCGGCAGCTCGAGCGGGCGCGGGTGCGGACGCCCCGGGGCAAGACCAGGTGGAGCGCCAGCAGTGTCAAGAACCTGCTCGATCGGGCGCGGGCCGAGGGACTCGTCGCCTGACGCAGGGCCGCGGCCTATGTCACGCTGCTGCGCGAGCAGGGCCTCACCATGGACACGCTGTTCGTCGAGCTGCCGGAACCGGCGGCCCGCGAGTTGGGGGCGGACGCGACCGCCCCGGATGCGCTGACGGCGGTGCCGGCCGCGCAGCTGCTGTACGATGCTGGCGCCAAGCATGGCTGGCGGATCGGCGCCCGCCGGGTGACCCGCCGCTTCCGCCCGGGCCGTGACTGGTGGACACTGGGACGGAGGCTCCGCGGAACAGACCCGGAGGCGAGGGAGGACGGATCATGACTCCGCGAGAGGCCAAGGACCTGCTGATGCGCTTCAACCAGGGCGGCGACATCATCGAGCGGCGGGAGGACGGCGGCGTGTTCATCGCGCTCGGCGCTGCTGTCGATGCGGTTCGGGAAGCCTACCGGCTGGGCTCCCTGCCGGCGGCCGAACGGCCGAGGGAATAGGGCAGGGCGCCCTTTCCCAGGCCCACCCGACGAGACACGCCTGACTCGGCTTCCGAGGGACGAAGCTCCAGAAAAGAACATCGAGTATCCCGCGGCCGATGGCTGCCGCGCCGCACCGGGCCTGGAAAAATATCAATATCGGCAAAGGGCCGAAATGAATGGCTGTACGCAGCCAAGAGCTGATTTCTTGTTGATTCGGATCCTCCAGGCCGGAAGGCAATGCCGAATTCTTTGCCCGGATAGGAAAATCAGGTTTTTGGGGCGATTTGGGGATGCGCCGGAGCGGAATAGTCCAGTGGTCCGGTCGGGGCTGGTGGTATACTTCTCCCTTGCGATGCCTTGGCGCATCAGGGCGGTCCTTCACGGGGCCGCCGGCGGGGCGGGCCTTTTCCGGCACCGCCTCGGAAAGGAAATCCATGCACACCCGCACCAGCAGCAGCACGGTGTCCTTCGCCCTTCCCTTCGAGCTTACCGGCGTCGGCGAGACGCTGCCGGCCGGAACCTATACGGTGGAGACCGAGGAGGAGCTGATCGACGGCGTCTCCTTTCCGGCCTACCGACGGACCGCCACCCTGCTCATCGTTCCTCCCGCCCCCGGCGGATCGACAACGATGGTGGCCAGCATCGACCCGGGGGAGCTGAGCGCCGCCCTGGAGGCCGACGCCAGGGCGGCATCCGGCGCCCTGACGCCAGCGTCCGGCGGCCGGCATGGCTGAGGCGCATCGCCACCCGGCCATCATCATGATGTCCGAACCGACCCCGACACCGGATCAGGATCTGGGCGAGGAGAGCGGCGCGCCGGTGCCCGGCTCCCGTCACCCGTCGATGCGACAAGCCCGGCAGGGCTGGAAGGAGGGCGACATGGACGAGAAGGCCGCGACCCGGCCCGCCGGGAATGATGTTCCCCGGGCACCCCGGGCGCGGGACGAGACCTGGTTCGTCCCGCCCATCGTCATCCCGGCCGTGCTGGTCATCGGGTTCGCGGCGCTGCTGCTGTTCGGCTGAGCGCCTGTCCCGGTCCGCCGGCCGGTCCCTGGAACCGGCCGTGGCGCGACCCTCAGCCCCTGTCCGCGGCCGGTCCCGCGCGCAGGCGGGCGATGTCGGCCAAGACGGCCTCGGTCAGCCGCCGGTGCCGGGGGTCCTGGCCCGCGCCCGTTTCCGAGAAGAGCCCCAGCAGGAACTCGACCTTCTCCGCCAGTTCCGGCCAGGTTCCGGCCGGACAGGCCAGCATCTGCGCCTCCAGCGCCTCCTGCCGCTCACGGCGGGCGCCCTGGTCGGCGGCGACGTCGGAGCGCTCCCGCCGTTCGTCGGTCGCCTTCTGCGCCGCCATGCCGCGATGCGCGTCGAGTTGGGTCGGGTCCTGGTCCATCGCTGTCGTGTCTTCCGGAAGGGGGAGCGGATGCCGGCCTCGGAGGCCGTCCTTCCCAGATGGGCACGACCGCCCGAAGACCCGCATGCGCAGACGCGCCGCGGGCGGCAATTTCGCGCCGCCGGCCGTTCAGCCGGGCGGTAGGCGGGAGGCCAGCTCCTCCGCCACCATGGCGTCGGTGACCACGGGGCCGCCATTCTCGAGGGCGGTGCGCAGCATGGCGTTCAGCCGGTCGCCGGGCCGCTGGTCCCAGTAGGTCACGGTGAAGGTGTTGCCGAAGCGGCGGACATAGCGCCGCAGGAGTTCCGCGTCGATCATGCCCGACCCGCCCGGTCCGCCAGCCACCGGTCGAGCCGGGCCATCCGCCAGTAGCCCAGCGCCGGATCGAGCAGGGAGCGGGGAATATGGGCGACGAGCAGGCGGTCGGGCGGCAGCTCCTCGATCGAGAAAAGCTGGCGCTTGGGCATGGCGGCCTCGACCTCCAGCCATTCCTGGATGCGGCCGTAGAGCTCCTGGCGCTGCCGCCGGGGCAGGGGTCCGTCGCCGCGGACCTCGCGCAACTGCCCGAGCAGAAGGCGCAGGCCGGAGGCACCGGTACCCTGGAGGCTCAGCAGTTCCGGGTGGCGCGGCATGGCCGTCTCCCCTAGCGTCCCGCGGCGACGCCGCCGCACGCCACTCTAGGCGCATGCCACCCGCAAAGCTTGTGGGCAAAGGAGGGGCGGCATCCACCGGGAGAACTCCGCCCGGGTCGATTGTCTTTCCCATGAATGGCGCGCATCGTGTTCTTCCAATCATCGGAGCCGAGAGCATGCCGGAAGGGTCCCAGGGGCGGGAGCGCGCGGGCCAGAAATCGGCCGAGAAGCGCATCGAGACGCTGCGCCACAAGGGCGGCGCGTTCGTGACGGCCGTCGAGGTGACGCGGATGCCGATGGTGATCTGCGACGCGCGGCCCGGGGACTCGCCGATCATCTTCGCCAACGGCGCCTTCCTGGAGATGTCCGGCTGGGGCCTCGACGAGGTGCTGGGCCAGCCCCTGCTGTTCCTCGCCGGCCCCGACGTCGAGGCCAGCCTCCGCGACCGGGTCCGCGCCGCCCTCTCGGGGGCGCACTCCATCAGCGAGGAGATATCCTATGTCCGCCGGGACGGCGAGGTGCGCGCCGCGATCATGAATGTCGGCCCGGTGCAGGATGGCGACCGCGTCACCCAGCAGTTCGCCTCCTTCATCGACATCACCCGGCGGGTCCGGACCGAACGCGAGCTGCAGGAGGCCAAGGCCGAGCTGGAGCGCCGGGTCAACGAGCGCACGCGCCGACTGGAGCGGGCGAACGCCCGGCTGCAGGAGGAGCTGGAGCGGCGCGGCCGGATGGAGGCGGTGCTGCGCGACACGCTGGCCCAGCGGGAGGAGGACCTACGCTACCGCGCCCTGCTCGCCCGCGAGGTCGACCACCGGACCAAAAACGCCCTGCAGCTGGCCTCGTCGCTGCTGCAGGTCCAGGCCTTGGCCGCGCCCGACCCCGCCACCGCCGAGGCGCTGCGCTCCGCCCAGTCCAGGCTGTCGCGCATCGCCGAGGTCCACACGCTGCTGTACCAGGGCGATCAGCCCGACATCGTCGATTTCGGCGCCTATCTCCGCCGCCTGGCGCAGGAGGCGGTTGAGACGCTGGTGCCGGTCCCCGGACAGGTCGAGATCGAGGTCGATGCCGACGACGCTCCCTGGCCGCCCGGCCTGGTGATCCCGCTGGGGCTGATCGTCGGCGAGGCGCTGACCAACGCCATCAAGCATGCCTTCCCCGGGGGGCGTGCGGGCCGGATCGCGATCCGGCTGCATGGCGCCGGCAGCGGCGCCATGCGCCTCCTGATCGAGGATGACGGCGTCGGGATGCCGGACAAACACCGGCAGGGCCCGCTCGGCATGGAGCTGATCCGGACCTTCGCCCAGCAGATCCGGGGCACAGCCTCGGTCGAACCGGGCCGGCTCGGCGGCACCTGCGTCGCCGTCACCTTCCCGGCGCCCGCCGGCGACGCCGTAGCGGGTGCAACGACGGCCCGTACCGCTGTTGAAAAGGGCACGATCACCGGATGACGGGAGAAGGCCCTTGGAAAGCCGCAACTACATCCTGAGCAGCCTGTCGGCGGAGGAGGAGGCCCTGATCCGCCCGCATCTGGAACGGGTGCCGCTGCCCCACAGGATGACGTTCTTCCACCCGGACGAGGCGATCGGCCATGTCTGGTTCCTGGAAAGCGGCTGCGCGTCGCTGATCAACGTGGTCGCGGACGGCCGGGCGGTCGAGGTCGCCACCATCGGCAACGAGGGCATGGTCGGCGCCGCGGTCCTGCTGGAGAGCGACAGCGTGCCCTTGCAGTGCGACATGCAGATTCCCGGCGAGGGCTGGCGCATCGCCACCGGCCCATTCAAGGCGGCGGTGCGGGAGAACGACACGCTCCGCAACCGGCTGCTGCGCTTCACCCAGGCCTATTTCTCGCAGACCGCCCAGACGGTCGCCTGCAACACGTTCCACACCATCGAGGAGCGCTGCGCCCGCTGGCTGCTCATGACCCGCGACCGCAGCGGCGACTCGTTCCCGCTGACGCACGAGTATCTGGCGATCATGCTGGGCGTGCGGCGGGCGGGGGTGACCGTCGTGGTGAACGCGTTCGAGCGGGCGGGCTTCATCCAGTCGAACCGGGGCGGCATGACCATCCTGAACCCGGCGGGGCTGGAGGTCGTGGCCTGCGATTGCTACGGCACCATCCGGAACGAGTTCGACCGGCTGGCGCCGACGGACCGGAGGCGCTGAGGGCGCCCCGGCCCCATAGCAGGGAAGGAGGGCGCCCGCCGGCGCCCTCCGCCTCATCGCGGGACGGTCAGGAGGACCGGCGGCGGAACTGCTCGGCCGCCTTCGGGCCGCTCTCGGACCGGTTCTGCAGGACCGGTAGCAGCTCGTCGGCGGCGCGCCGGGAGGCCTGCAGGACCCGTTCGTTGCAATCGACCCAGCCGCGCATCGTCGTCTCCAGGAAATCGCGCTGCACCTGCGCGATCTGCGCCGGATCGGTGCACCCGACCAGGCGGCGCGACGCCGCCGCCGCCTCCGAGAGCGTCTTGGACACCCGGTCGCCCCAGGCCGCCTGCACCTCGGCCATGGCGCGCCCGGTAGCGGTGGTGAAGGCGGTCACCGTCTGGATCGCGCCCGCGGCGTCCTGGGCACCGGCCATGTAGCGGCTGGCGCCCTCCTGGAAGGTCTCGGCACCCCGGCGGACCCCTTCCGAGGCCAGCTCCACCACTTTGCGCGAGGTGTCGCGGGCGGTGCGCGCCGTCTCCTCCTGCAGCTCGGTCGCCGCGGTCTGCACGGCTTCGGCCTGCCGGGCACGCTCGCGTTCCGCCCGTGCCGCGCCGCGCGCCGCGTCCGCCTCGTCGCGCTTGGCCTGCTCGGCTTGCTGCAGCGCGGCTTCCATCTTCTCGCCCGCCTCCCGGGCCTCGTCCTCGCTCAGGACCTTCTGCACCGCGGGAAGCAGCTCGGAGCGGCCGTCGCGCACATGCTGCTGGAAGCCGCGGCGCAGTTCGGCGATGCCCTGCAGGAAAGCGCCGTCGTTCTTGGGAGCGGCCTCCAACGCCTTCAGCTGCGCGGCCAGCGCCTTGTTGCCGTCCCGGGCGCCCTGGACCAAATCCTTGGTCTCCTTGTGCCGGGCCAGCAGCGGCAGCAGATGCCGCTCCTCCAGTTCGGCGATCTGGGCGAGCTCGCCCTTGAGGTCGGCGAACAGGGTCTCGCGGGTCTTCACCGCGCCGTCACCGGTCTCGGCGAGCTTGGCGAAGAGTTCGTTGACCCGGGCCGGACCGACCCGCATGGCTTGCTGGATGTTCATCGTGGGAGCCTTTCATGTTGCAGTGCAAACATGGCCCTCCCAGCTGCCGATAGCGATGTATTATTAATGAATTCCGATAATCAGACCACAATCGCTCCGCGCTATCTGAAATAGTGCGGTGCAGCATAATGCTGAATTTTCAAAGGGATTTTGAGAATATACTACGGCTTCTCTACGGAATATTGAATGCCGGCCGGAAGGATGCGGCCGCCCGGCTCAGTACCGTTCGGGCCGGCTGGTGCGGCCGGCGGCATAGTGGCCGAGGATGGGACGGAAATTCTCGCTGCAGATATAGACGTCCAGCTCCTCATCCGACAGGTCGCGGAGATCGAGGCAGGCCCGCATATCCTGGTAGAGTTCAAGGGCGTGGGGCAGCAGCAGCGGCGGCAGCTCCGCTGTCAGATGAGCCCGCGAGACCTGTGGTGGCAGAATTTTTTTCATGCAGCCGACCGTACGCCCTTGTTTCTTAGAAGAACATGAACGGCGTCCGCCCATCCGATGGGACAATTTTATCATCCTGGATGAGACTGCGACCTTGGCCGTCGCGGGCCTTCAGGGCGAAATACGTATTCGGCGCAGGATTTGACCTCGCGTCATCTCCGGCCGCACCGCCAGGGCGGGCGCCAGATCATGGGGGCGCGTCGGAAAAAGCCGGTCAGAGAGGGCCGCCATAGGCGGCAGGCCCGCGCGGGCAATGCGCGGGAGGGGAGACGGCCCTGGTCGGCCGCCTCCCCATCGTCGCGGATCAGGCGGCGCGCAGGTTGGCGGCGGCGGCCTTGCCCTTGCGCGGATCGTGCTGCAGGTCGTAGCTGAGCTTCTGGCCCTCGTTGAGGCTGCTCATGCCGGCCTGCTCGACGGCGGAGATGTGGACGAAGACGTCAGCCGAGCCGTCCGACGGCTGGATGAAGCCGAAGCCCTTGGTGCTGTTGAACCACTTTACGGTGCCGATGCTCATGGAAGTCTCCTGGGATGATTCCCGGTTCGCTGTTGCCCGTCCGCGAAAATGCGGCGAGGCCTCAATGTCACGACGGGAACAGGGCCGGCGGTGCCGGAAGAGTCACCCAGAAGCAAGATCGATGCTTGGCAGGATGAGAGCCCGGTCCGGACAATGCAAGCGCTAATCGGCCATGGCTGCCGGAGGGCGTCGGCAATTGAGAGGGGGGTGCCGGCGAAGAGTCGGATGCCTGCCGCTCGGCGGCGAAAGGTGTAGTCTTGCCGTCGCCCGGAGCCCGGGCATCCGATCCGAAGGGAACCGTGCCGATGATCATCCTGCATCACCTGAACAATTCACGGTCCCACAGAATCCTCTGGCTGCTGGAGGAGCTGGGCGCCCCTTACGAGCTGAAGAGCTACCAGCGCCTCCCGGGGAGCCAGCTGGCCCCGCCGGAGCTGAACGCCATGCACCCGCTCGGCAAGGCGCCCATGCTCGAGGACAAGGGGCGCCTGATCATCGAGTCGGCGGCGATCGTCGATTACCTGATCCGGCATTACGGCCAGGAAAGCGGCCTGCGGCCCGGTCCGGAGAATCCGGCCCATGAGGATTATCTGCAGTGGCTGCACTATGCGGAAGGCTCCGCCGTCCAGCCTTTCATCCTGCATCTCTACGTCTCGCGGCTGGGCGAGGCGGGCAAGCCGCTCCAGCCCCGCATCGAGGGGGAGATCGGCCGGCACCTGTCCTATCTCGAGGCGTCGCTCCGCGACCGGCCCTACCTGCTGGGTGACGCCCTGACCGGCGCCGACATCCTGATGAGCTTCGTGGCGGAGATCGCCGGCGCGTTCGGCAAGAGGGCGCCCTATCCCGCCGTCGGGCGCTGGATCGCGGCGCTGCAGGCGCGGCCGGCCTACCAGGCGGCGCTGGAGCGGGGCGGCCCCTACGCCTTCAAGGGCTGAGCGGAAGGCGCGCGCCCGCCGATCCGTGGACGAGGATCATGACGCCGCCCTGGCGCCGGCCAGCGTCACCGCCTCTGCGGCCGTCCGCAGCGCCGCCGGGTCGGCGCCCATCGCCCGCAGCGCCCGGGCCACGACGCCGAGCCGGAAGCCGGCGGCGACGGCCACGACATGGGCGCCCAGCAGCGGGGCGTGATCCGAGCGGCCCGCGGTCAGTTCCCGCATCAGCTCCTGGCCGGAGGCGGAAGCCCGGTACGCGCCCGGCGCCGGGGAGACCGCTTCCGCCGGCGGCATCGCCAGCCCCACGCCGACGGCGCGGAGCGCGTCCTGGTACTGCGACCGGATCGCGGGCGCCAGCCCGGCCGGATCGGCACCGGCCCGCTCGAACGCCAGGCGCGCCGTCCCGTCGGGAAGATCCAGGGCCGCCAGCAGGAAATGCTCGGCCCCGGGCTCCCGCTGCTGGTCCAGCAAAGCATGGCGTTCCGCCGCCCGGCAGAGCGCCGCGATGGTGCGCATGTCGGCGATCCGCCGTCTGACGCCGTTGAGCATGAGGTGTCTCCTATCCGTTGGCATTCGTGCCGGCGACGTCGGAGAGGCGCTTGTGGGCGGCCTGCTTCGACACGCCGAGGGCCTGCGCGATCATCGCCCATGACCAGCCCTGCGCCAGCGCGGCCCGTACCGCTTCCCGCTCCAGCGTGTCGGCCAGGCGGCGCAGGGCGACGACGGCCGCCAGGGCCGCCTCTGGATCGTCGGGGGAGGGGAGGGGATCGGGCCGCATCATTCGTCAACGATAGTTGACGAAGGTCGGCTCGTCAACAGATGTTGACGAGCGGTGGTCGGTCGGGCCGCCGGGTAGGTGTGCCCGGCATGGGCTTGGCTATGAGGTCGGGTGGCGGCACCACGCCCTGCTTGGGCGCCGGGCCTGCTTTATGGACCCAGGAACGCTAGTAGGTGGAAGTAATCCTGTCAGAGATGTCGCCGCCGCCTATCCCTTAGTACAGGGTGGCCTCTGACCGAATTCGCTCAGTCGATAGGGACGCTCGCGGCCGCGCCCCTCCGGTTCAACGCTTCGCCCTGCCGCCGCTGGTAACGGCGAAGTATCTGTTTTCTTTTGATTATTCCTTGTCTCTGCTGCGACGCCCCTTGCCGGCGGCCAGGATCGCTCCGCGCGAAGCAATATGATTGTCTTGTCAATATACCCGAACGGTTAGTAGACGCTCCGAGGCGATCCGCATCACCCTTTAGGGATATGCGCTCTTGCGAAGAGTCGAGAATGTATACCTTCGTCCGAGCGATGGGAGTGGGGGGAGCGGCGCTGCTCGCGGCGGCGCCCTCCGTCGCGCAGCAGCCGCCGCCGTCCGTCCCCGGCACGGTCGAGCCGGGCAAGGCCACCAACCCGAACCAGCTGCAGCAGGCGCCGAAGCCGCCCGAGGCGAAGCTGCAATTCTCCTTCCCGGCCCAGCGCAAGAGCACCGGCGGCAAATCGTCCGACGATCTGAAGTTCCCGGTGAAGCGCGTCCTGGTCGAGGGCGCCACGATCGTGGGGCCGGACTTCTGGGATCCGCTGATCGCGCCGCTGCTGACCCGCCGCATCTCGCTGCCCGAGGTGGTGGCCGTCGCGGACGCCATCCAGGCCCGCTACGTCGCCAAGGGTTATCCCCTGACCCGCGCCTTCGTCCCACCGCAGGAGATCGAGGACGGCACGGTGCGGATCAAGGTGGTGGAGGGCTATGTCGGCAAGGTGCAGGTCGACGGCGCGTCTCCCGACACGGCCGAGCGGCTGAAGGATTTCCTGGCCCCGCCCCAGGCCGAACGCCCCACCCGGGCGGCCACGATCGAGCGGTCGCTGCTTCTGGCCGGCGACCTTCCCGGCGTGGTTGTCGGCGGCGTGCTGCGGCCGGGCGACCAGCCGGGCATGGCGGAGCTGGCCCTCACCGTCACCGAGACGCCCTATGCCGTGTCGGTCGGCGGCGGCAACCGCAATTCCCGCTTCGCCGGACCCTGGACATTCTTCGCCGACGCCGCCGCCAACTCGGCGCTGGGCTGGGGCGAGCAGATCGGCCTCACCGCCTCCGCCACCCCCGACCTGTCGGAAAGCCGCAGCCTCGCCCTGCGCTACCTGCAGCCGGTGAACGCTGACGGGCTCAGCCTCGCCACCACCCTGAACTACAGCCGGGGCCGGCCGGGCGCCGGCCTGCAGACCTTCGCCGTCCGCACCACCAGCATGGCGGCCGGCCAGCGCCTGAGCTGGCCGCTGCTGCGCACCCGCCGGCAGAACCTGGTGCTGGAGGCCGGCTGGACCGCGCAGGAGGCGCGCATCGACCTGCTGGGCGAGCGGTTCAGCACCGATGTGTGGCGCACGGCGGATTTCCGCGTCTCCTTCTCCGAGGCCGGGTTCCTGGGCGGGGGCACGGTCCTCACGGCGGCATTGGTGCAGGGGCTGGACGTGCTGAACGCCACCCCGGCCGGTTCCATGAGCGCCTCCCGCCTCGACCCCGATCCCCGATTCACCAAGCTCTCTGCCGAGATGCAGCGGCTGCAGGCGCTGCCGAAGGGCGCTCTGCTGGTGATCGGCGTGGCCGGCCAGTACACCCGGGACGTTCTCTTCTCCGGCGAGGAGTTCGGGCTGGGCGGCGCCCGCTTCGGCCGCGGCTACAACGCCTCGGACCTGTCGGGCGGCAACGGGTTCGGCGCCACGGCGGAGCTGCGCCGGACCTTCCAGTTCGAGATGCCCTACCTGGCGAGCGCCACCCCCTACGCCTTCTTCGATTGGGGCCGGGTCTGGCGCTCCGAGACCGCCAACACGCTGCTGCGCTCGGCCGGCGGCGGCGTGCGGCTGGATTTCGCACCGGGCCGCAGCGCGACGCTGGAGGTCGCCCGGCCGCTCCGCAACCTGCCGGTGCCCGGGGCGCAGGACCCCGGCACCCGCTTCTACCTTGAACTGGCGGCCAGCCTATGAGCCCGAAATCCCGTGCGCTCCGAGACCATCTCCTGCTCGGCACCGCGCTCGCGGCGGTCATGGGCCCGGTGCCCGCCCTGGCCGACCCGTCCGGCCCGGTGGCGGTCACGGGCGGGGTCCAGGTCAGCGGCGGCGGCGCCCGTACCAGCATCACCCAGACGACCGGCCACGCCATCCTGGACTGGGCACGCTTTTCGGTGGGATCGGGCGAGACCGTCACGGTCAACCAGCCCGGAGCGGGCTCCATCCTGCTGAACCGGGTGCGGGGACCCGAGGCCTCGCGCATCGACGGCACCATCGAGGCCAACGGCAAGGTGGTGCTGATCAATCCCAACGGCGTGCTGGTCGGCCATGGCGGCCGCATCGACGCCGCCGCGTTCCTGGCGACGACCTCGGACATCCGCGACGAGGATTTCCTGGCGGATCGTTTCGCTTTCGAAATCGCCTCGCCGGTGGCGGGCGCGGCCGTGGAGAACCGGGGCACCATCCGGGTGGCCGAGGGCGGCTTCGCGGCGCTCTCCGCCGCTATGGTCTCCAACACGGGCCTGATCGAGGCGACGCTCGGCTCGGTCGTGCTGGGCGGCGCCGAGACCTTCGCCCTCGACCTGCATGGCGACGGGCTGCTGCGCTACGAGGTCACCGGCGGCAGCCGGGGCGACGGCACCGGCCGGGCCCTGGTGGAGCAGGCCGGCCGCATCGCCGCCGAGGGCGGGTCCGTGCTGCTGACCGGCCGCGCCGCCGGCACGGTCCTGGGCGGCGTCATCAACGCCACGGGCATCGTCGAGGCGACCGAGGCGCGGGAGGTGGGCGGCCGCATCGTCATCGTGGGCGAGGGCGGCGGCGTCACCGTCTCCGGCACGCTCGACGCCTCCGGCGCCTCGGGCGGCCAGGTGACCGTCGACGCCGGCACCGGCCGGCTGGAACAGGCGGGGCGGATCGAGGCGACCGGCCGGGCCGGAGACGGCGGCCGGGTCCATCTGCTGGGCCGCGACGTGCAGGTGGCCGGCTCGGTCGACGCGTCGGGAAGCCGCGACGGCGGCACGGTGCTGGTCGGCGGCGACTATCTGGGCGGGCAGGGGGAGCGGCGCTTCTCGGCCCTGCCGCTGCCGGCCTCCTGGCGGACGACCGTCGCCACCACGGCGACGCTGCGGGCCGATGGCGGCCGGAACGGCGGTTCGGGCGACGGCGGCGCGGTCATCGTCTGGTCGGACGGGCGGACGCGCTTCGCCGGAACCATCACCGCGCGGGGCGGCGAGGCGGGCGGGGACGGCGGCTTCGTCGAGACCTCGGGCAAGGGGCAGCTGGACTTCGCCGGCCAAGTGGACGTGACGGCGGCGCTGGGCGAGACCGGCGACATCCTGCTGGACCCGACCAACATCCTGATCCGGCTCACCGCGCCCGACCTCAACGGCGACACCACGTCCGGCGACGACATCGCCACGGCCACGGACCTGGACAACCCCTCGAACTTCGGCGCGGTCAACAGCATCATCACCGCCGGCGCCGTCAGCACGCTGCTGAACGGCGGCAACGTCACCCTGGCGGCCAGCGACAACATCCGCTTCGACGGGGCGGGCGGCGCCGAGATCCTGAAGTCGACCGCCGGCCCGGCCACGCTGCGGTTCAATGCCGGCGAGTCGATCTTCCTCTACAACGGCGCCAGCATCCGCAGCACCGGCGGCGCGCTCGACGTCATCCTCAACGCCGACCGCAACGACACGACCGGCACCGGCGCGGGGCCGGGCGCGGTCGAGATCCGGGGCGGCTCCTCCATCACCACGGCGGGCGGCGCGATCTCGCTGGTGGGCGATCTCAGCGGCACCGGCTTCGCCCGCGGCTACGTCACCGGCACGCCGGGCCTGCTCGGCGGCGAGACCTCCTACGGCCGCGGCATCTTCATCGAGGGCAGCACCCTCGACGCCCAGGGCGGCAACATCATCGCCCGGGGCGAGGCGCCCGACGGCGAGACGGCGGCGGTCGGCGTCGAGCTCCTGAACGGTTCGGTCGTCAGCACGTCCGGCGCCGGGATGATCGCCCTGGACGGCGTCGGCGGCAACAGCAGCCCGCCCCTTCCGCCCTTCAGCGCCGGCGTCAGCATCGTCGGCGGCAGCCAGGTCTTCAACACCGGGTCCGGCAGCATCATCCTCATCGGGACGGGCACGGGCACCGCCAACGCCTCCGACATCAACATCGACGCCCTGGGCTCGCCTACGCCGAACCGGATCTACTCGACCGGCAACGGCCCGATCCAGCTGATCGGCCAAGCCGGATCGATCCGGACCGGCAGCAGCGCCGGCACGACCGAGGTGGAGATCGGCCACAATGGCGGCACCACCTACGCGAGTTCCATCTCCCTCATCGCCGACCTGATGGACCTGACCAACTGGTCGATCAGCTCCACCGGCCTCCTGGCCATCGAGCCGTTCACCCCCTCCACCGCCATCGGCATCGGCTCGGGCGCCGGCGTGCTGACGCTCGGCGCCGGCACGCTGGCGGCGCTCAACCCCGGCTTCCAGACGATCGTCATCGGGGCGGGCGGCGGCACGGGCGCGATCACGCTGGGCGGCACGGTGAATCTCGGCGCGGATCCGCTGGCCCTCCAGGGCGGGCCCATCACGCAGGATGCCGGAACGGCCCTGACCGCCGGCGCGCTGCTGCTGACCAGCACGGGCGCCATCACGCTGGACGAGGCCAACGATTTCGACGTGCTGGGGCCGGTGACGGCGAGCGGGGCGGTCACCATCTACCGCACCGGCGGCGACCTCGATCTCACCGCACCCGTCAACGCCGGTTCCAACCCCATTATCATCGGCACCGACGGCGTGCTGACCCTGGCTGTCGGCTCCAGCGTCACCAACGGCGGCGTGGCGAACGACATCGCGCTCTCGGGCGCCGCCGGCTTCGTCAATTCGGCGGGCAGCGTGCTGAACCCCGGCAGGCGCTGGATGATCTATTCCTCCTCGCCGGCCGACACGACGCTGGGCACGCTCACCGGCACCGTGATCTACGGGCGGACCCTGTCGGCGAACCCGCCGGGGTCCATCGCGGAGGCCGGCGACCTCGTGATGTATGCCGGCGGCGGCACGCTGACCGTCACCGCCGCCAACCTCTCCCGCACCTACGGCAATGCGAACCCCACGCCGAGCGCGAGCTACACCGGCTTCCAGCCCGGCGACACGGTCGCCAACACGCTGACCGGCGCGCCCGCCTTCAACATCTCGGCGACGCCAGCCTCCGCCGTCGGCAGCTATTCCATCACCGTGTCGGCGGGCACGCTGGCGAACAGCAAGGGCTATATCTACAGCTTCGTTCCCGGCACCCTCACCATCAACCCGGCGGCGCTGACGGTCAGGGCCAACAGCGCCTCACGCGAGTACGGCCTCGCCAACCCGACGCTGGGCTTCAGCGTCTCCGGCCTCGTCAACGGCGACAGCGCCTCCGTCGTCAGCGGCGTCACGGTCGCGACCGCGGCCACGCCGGGTTCCGCCGCCGGCACCTACCCGATCTCGGTCTCGGGCGGCAGCGCGGACAATTACACTCTCAGTTTCGCGCCGGGCGTGCTGACGGTGACGCCGGCACCGCTCGCCGTGACGCCGGCCAGCACGACCCGGGTCTACGGCGCCGCCGATCCGGCGCTAAGCTACAGCGTGAGCGGGCTGCGGGCGGGAGATACGAGCGGCGTGCTGAGCGGCGCGCTGGGCCGCGCGCCCGGGAGCAATGTCGGCACCTACGCCATCACCGTCGGCTCGCTCTCGGCCGGCCCGAACTACACCCTGACCATCGCCCCCGGCACCTTCCGCATCACGCCGGCGCCGCTGACGGTCGATGCCCAGTCCAGGTCGATCATCTATGGCGATCCCGACGGCACCCTCGCTTTTACCGCGACGGGGCTGGTGAACGGCGACACGGTCTCGTCGGCGCTGCAGGGCAGCCTGGCCCGCGCGCCGGGGAACGATGTCGGCCGCTACGCCATCACCCAGGGGACGCTGGCGGCGCCGAACTACACGATCAGCTTCAATGGCGGCACGCTCACCATCACCCCCGCGCCCCTGACCGTCACCGCGCCCGCCCTGACCAAGGTTTATGGCGACGCCGACCCCCAGATCGCCCTCGCCGCGACCGGGCTGCGCCGGGGCGACACGCTGGTCTCGGTCCTGAGCGGCGCGGCCGCGCGGGCGCCGGGCGAGAACGCCGGCAGCTACGCCGTCACGCAGGGGACGCTGGCGGCGTCGCCCAACTACACGCTGAGCTTCAATGGCGGCACGCTGACCATCAGCCCGGCCGCCCTGGCGGTCACGGCGATGACGGCCGGCAAGACCTATGGCGACGTCGACCCGGCGCTGGCCTTCACCGCCACCGGCTTCCGCCGCGGCGACACGGCGGCCCTGCTGAGCGGCGCCCCCGGCCGGGCGCCGGGGGAGAACGCGGGCGCCTATGCCATCAATGCGGGCACGCTCTCGGCCGGCCCGAACTACATCGTCGCCTTCACCGGCGCCGAGTTCCAGATCCGCCCCGCGGCCCTGACGGCGGCCGTGGCCGCCGCGTCGAAGGTCTATGGCGACGCCGACCCGGCCTTCGACCTGGTGCTCACCGGGCTGCGCAACGGCGACACGGCGGCTACCGCATTGAATGGCGCGGTGGCGCGGGCGGCGGGCGAGAATGCCGGCCGCTACGAGATCGGCCAGGGCACGCTGGCCGCCAGCCCGAATTACACGCTGAGCTTCACCGGCAACGGCCTGACCGTCACGCCCCGCCCGCTGACCATCGGCGTCGCCGAGGCGCGGCGGCTGTACGGCGCCGCCGACCCGGTCTTCCAGCCGGTCTTCGAGGGTCTGGCGCCCCGAGACACGCCGGCGGCGCTGGGGACGGTGGCGGTCGCCTCCGCGGCGACCCCCTCGTCGCCGGTGGGCAGCTACGCGCTGGCCCCCTCCGGCGCCGCCAACGCCAACTACACGATCAGCTACCGCCAGGGGACCCTGCTGGTCACGCCGGCGCCGCTGACCATCGTCGCCAACGACGCGACGCGCCTCTACGGCTCCGCCAATCCCGAGCTGACCGCCCGGTTCGAGGGGCTGGTGGCGGGCGACACGCCCTCGGCGGTGAACGGGCTGGTCCTGTCCACCAGCGCCACGCCGGCCAGCGACGTCGGCGGCTACGAGATCATGGCGGCGGGCGGGGTCGCCGGGAACTACACGATCACCTACCGGCCCGGGCGCCTGAGCGTGACCCCTGCGCCGCTGACCATCGCCGGGCCGTCGGTGGAGCGCCCGCAGGGCCAGCCCAATCCCGCCTTCGCCTTCAGCTACCAGGGCCTGCTCAACGGCGATGGGCCCGGGGTGGTGAGCGGTCCGGCGGCATCGACCGACGCGACCGATGCGTCGCCGCCCGGCAGCTACGCCATCACCCTGTCGGGCGCCTCGGCCCGGAACTACGTGATCACCCTGGTGAACGGCAGCCTCACCGTCACCCAGACCCGCCTGCCCACGGCCTTGGCCCAGGTGGCACCCATGAGCGCCATCTCCGCCGTGGCGGCCCCGCCGCCGCCTCCGGCGCCACCCCCCCGGTCCCCGGCCCCCGCCGATGCAGGCCCGGCATCCGGTTCGAGCCAGAGCCCGGCGGCCGTGCTGCCGGCGATGCCCGCCGGCGGGCCGGCGGCCCAGTCCATCTCCGCCCAGACCATGAGCCAAGCCGCGGCCCCGCCACCCGCTTCCGCCCCGGCTCCCGCTTCGACCTCCGCCTCCGCCTCCACATCGGCCAGCGGCGAGGAACCGGCGGCCGGGTCCGGCGCGACGACGGGGGAGAAGGGCGGCACCGCCACCACCCAGACCGCCGGCCAAACCGCTGGACAGCCGGGCGGCCCGGCGCCCGCGAACCTCCCCGTCGCGCAGGCGGCCGTGCGGCCGGCGGATGCGGGCCTGGTCACGCCGCAGACGGTGGTCGGCAGCGGCCCGGCCCCGGTCTCCGCGGCGCTGCCGCCGGCCGACGCGGTGCAGAGCGTCGCCAGCGGCGAGGCGGTCGGCGAGGAGGCGGGCGTGGGACAGGAGGTGGTCCCGGGCCTGGTGCGCACCCAGCCCGCGGGCCAAGCGGTCCCGCCCGCCGGCACGCCGGGCATCGAGCGCAACTTCCCGATCCTCGGAAGGGGTTGGTGATGCAGCCCTTCGCGCGCCTGCTCGTCCTCCTGGCGCCGCCGCTGCTGGCGGGCTGCCTGACGACCGCCGCTCCCGGGAAGAAGGACGCCGCCGCGACGGCGGCCGCAGAGATCGCGGTCGGCCAGAACGCGGTCGGCGAGGAGTGCCGCCTGCGCCCCGCGCCGAAGGCGGCCGGACGCGCCGACGCGTCGATCGCCTACGACCTGTTCTGCGGCAGCTGGGAAGAGCCCAGCGGCACGCTGGTGGAGACGCCGCTCGCCGAACCGCTGCCGGCCGGCGAGGCGTCGCGCCCGCGGCTGGCCGCCGAGCAGGAGCGGACGCGCTGGGCCCAGGAGCTGGCGCGCAAGGTCACCTGCCAGGCGCCCGCCTGGCTGCAGGGACCGGCTGGGGCGCCGGCCATGCTGACCTCCTGCGAGCTGCGCTCCGGCGGCTGGCCGCATGTGGCGGTCGCCACCGGCCAGGGAAAACGCCTGTTCACCGGCGACGGCATCCCCGCGGTCGGCGGCGTCCTGATGACCGCGGTGGAGCGCCTGCTGGGCGGCGCGACGGGCAGCGACAAGCCGGCCAGCGCGCTCGACTCCATCCGCCAGCTGGAGGCGGCCCTGGGCCCGCAGGCGCTGAGCTTCGGCCGCGGCGACTTGGCCGACTTCGAGAAGCTGATGGAGCTGGGCCGGCTCTCCAGCAGCGTGGAGAACTACCGCGGCGCCGAGGAGGCCTACCGCCGGGCGCTGGACATCCAGACCCGCATGCTGGGCCCCGAGGCCATCAGCACCGGCGACACGCTGATGAGCCTGGCGCTGGAGGTCAGCAACCAGGGGCGGGAGGAGGAGGCGGCGGCGCTGTTCCGCCGGGCCGAGCCGCTGCTGCAGCGCTCCTTCGACAAGGCGGCGCTGGCCCGGCTGGCGAGCTACAAGGCCTACGACGTCGGCAACCGCGGCGACTTCGCCCGCGCGCTCACCCTGACGCGCGAGAGCAGCGCCGTGCGCCGCGCCATCCTGGACGATCTGGAGGGGCCCGAGGGCACGCCGGGCGGCGGGGCCCTGCTCGGCAATCTGACGGTCGCCCGGGGCGAGCTGATCCACAGCCTCATGCTCGAGGCGACCATGGCGCTCAGGGCGGGCCAGACCGGCTCGGCCGAGGCCCTCATCACCGAGGCCCGCCAGATCTACGACACCACGCGCGGCCTGCCGGGCTGGTGGAAGGCGCGCATCCTGACGGTCCAGGGCGCGGTGCAGGCGGCCAAGGGCGATCTCGACCGCGCCGTCGTGCATCTGAAGCAGGCGGTGCAGACCAACTACCTGCTGTTCGGCGACAGCTGGCCCGTGGCCTCCAAGCTGCTGGAACTGGGCGAGATGCAGTCCCGGGGCGAGCGCCACGACGACGCCGTCGCGGCCTTCCGCGACGCCTTCGCGCTCATCGGCAAGGAGATGGCGCCGCCGGCCCTGCTGCCCTTCGACCGGCTGGCGCCCTTCCTGACCTCGGCCGCCCATCTGGCCGAGCGGACGCCCGAGCTGCGGCCGGCCCTGCATGCCGAGATGTTCCAGGCCATCCAGCTGTCGCGCGAGGGCGCGGTCGGCCAGACCATCACCCGGGCCTCCGCCCGCCTCGCCACCGACGACCCGAAGGTCTCCGAGCTGGTCCGCCAGCAGCAGGACGCGACGCGCATCCGCGACCGGCTGCGCCTGGAACTCGCCGACGAGACGGCCAAGCCGGACAAGGACCGCGACCGGGCGCGGGAGGCGGCGCTCAGCACCGAGCTCGCCGCCAGCGCGGCCAAGGCGCTGGAGCTGGAGCGCCAGCTGCAGGCGGCCTTCCCCGGCTATGCCCGGCTGACCCGGTTCCAGGCCGTCCCGGCCGACAAGGTGCGCGAGAAGCTCGCACCCGGGGAGGGGCTGGTCGCCTTCGCGTTCGGCACCAGCACGAGCTTCGGCTTCCTGGTCACGCGGGAGGGCGTCAAGGCCTTCCCCGTGAAGCTGTCGCGCGCCCAGCTGGCCGAGGCGGTGGGCGAGCTGCGCCAGGCGTTCCAGCCCAAGGGCGGGCGCCTCGTGGCCTTCGACCTCGCTGCCAGCCACGCGCTCTACCGCAAGCTGCTGGAGCCGGTCGCCGCCGAGCTCTCGTCCCTGACGCGCCTGGTCTTCGTGCCCAACGGGGCGCTGCTCTCGCTGCCGCCGGCGGTGCTGGTCGCCGAGACGCCCGCGGCGGAGCGCGACTATGTCAACGCCGCCTGGCTGAACCGGAGCAAGGCGCTGGCGGTGGCGCCGTCCATCCAGGCGTTCCTCAGCCTGCGCGCGCTGCAGGACCGCGCCCCGGCGCCGCGCCCCCTGATCGCCTTCGCCGACCCGCCCTTCGAGGGCAAGGCCGTCGCCGGCAGCCCCGGCGACATGAGCGGCCTGTCGGCCCTGGGGCAGGAGTGCCGGACGGGCGCGCCGATGAACCCCGGGCTGCTGCGGGCGCTGACCCGCTTGGCGGAGACGGCCGACGAGGTGCGCACGGTGGCGCGGACGCTGAAGGCGCCGGCCAGCGATATCCTGCTGGGCGGCGCCGTTACCAAGGCGGCCGTGCGCCAGGCGCCGCTGGATCAGTACCGCGTGCTCTACTTCGCCACCCACGGCCTGCTGCCGGGCGAGCTGCGCTGCCAGTCGGAACCCGGGCTGGCGCTGGCGCCGCCCGCGGCGCCGCCGTCGAGCCCGGCCGACGACGGGCTGCTCACCGCTTCCGACATCGCCTCGCTGCGGCTGCGGGCGGATCTGGTCGTGCTCTCGGCCTGCAACACCGCGGGCGGCAGCGGACGCTTCGGCGGCGAGGCGCTGTCGGGTCTGGCGGAGGCGTTCTTCTTCGCCGGGTCGCGCGCCCTTCTGGTCACCCACTGGCAGGTGCCGTCCGAGCCGACCGTCCAGCTGATGACCGGCCTGTTCGGCCGGCTGGGCGAGGCCAGGGCGGCCTCGCTGGAGGAGGCGCTGGCGCTGGCCCAGGCCGACCTCGCCCGCACGCCCAAGACCGCGCACCCCTATTTCTGGGGTGCCTTCACCCTCGTGGGCGAGGGGACCTCCCGCGCCCTCGCCACCCCGGCGGCCACCGCCGCCCTGACTCCCCCGGCGGCCAACGCCGCCCTGACTCCCCCGGCGGCCAACGCCGCCCCGACCCTCCAGCAATGAGGTGCCCGCCATGACCCGGCCGCGCATATTCGCCTTCGCCCTTCTCTGCAGCGCGGCGCTCGCCGGCCCGGCCCTGGCCGGCGAGCTGGTGGTGCTCGACGCCAAGGGCGTCGACCTCGCCGCCGGCCAGACCCTGGACGGCAAGGCGCCGCTGAAGCTGCCGGACGGCGCCAAGGTGACGCTGGTCGGCGCCGACGGCACGACGATCAAGCTGAAGGGCCCCTTCGACGGCGCGCCCGAGGGCGACGGCGCCGCCGGCGGCAACCGCGTGGCGGAGTCGCTGCAGAAGATGGTGTCCGCGCGCGAGGGCGACGCCACCGCGCTCGGTGCCGCCCGCGCCGCCGGCGGGCCGGCCGAGCTGCCGGAGCCCTGGCTTGTGGACGCCACCGTCGAGGGCAATGTCTGCCTGAAGGAGGGCACGGCGGCGGTGCTGTGGCGGCCGGCCGCCGACGCCGCGGCCGAGCTGGCGCTGATGCCGGTCGACCGCAGCTGGACCGCGAAGACGCCCTGGCCGGCGGGGGAGGCCAGGCTCGCCCTGCCCGAGGAGGTGCCCTTCGCCGACGGCGAGACCTTCCTGACCGAGATATCCGGCACCAGCGCCGCGCTGACGGTCCACATCCTGCCCGAGGCGCTGAAGACCGACGCCATGCGCGCGGCCTTCCTGGCGACCAAGGGCTGCGACCGCCAGCTGGCGGCGCTGCGCCGCCAGACCGTGCGCTGAGCCGGAACCACGAGAGGGAAGGGCGGGGCATGCCGCAAGCCATTCGCGAGAAGCTCATCCTGGCCGGCATCGCGCTGGTGAGCGCGCTGATCGCCAGCGTCGGGCTGCGGCAGATCCCCGCGCTGGCCGCGATCGAGACCTGGGTGATGGACCTGCGGGTGGCCACCGTGCTGCCCGCCGAGCCGCAGCACCCCGACATCGTCTTCGTCGCCATCACCGAGGAGACGCTGGAGCGCTTCCCCTACCGCTCGCCGGTGGACCGGCGCTTCATGGCCGAGCTGGTGCGCACGCTGGAGCAGCGGGGTGCGCGCGGCATCTTCATCGACATGCTGTTCGACCAGCCGACCGAGGCGGACAAGGATGCCGAGCTGAAGACCGTGCTGGCCGGGGTCAAGGTCCCGCTCGCCATCAGCTACGGCCTGCCGGGGCCGGAGCTGACGGAGACGCAGGTGGAGTACATGGACGGCTTCCTGCCGCCCGCCAGCCGCGCCTTCGCCAATCTGCTGCGCGACCCGGTGGACAGCGTCGTGCGCTGGATCTACCCCGGCGGGCCGCTGCCCGACGGCGGCTTCCTGGCCGGCGCCGGGCCGGGGCTTCTGCGCCAGCTGGGCTACACGGTGCCCGAGTTCGGCATGGACAAGGCGCTGGCCTACCGCGGGCGCCCCGATTCCGAAACGCCGGCCTTCCGCCAGTTCCCGGCCCATGCGGTGAAGCTGCTGCCCGCCGCCTGGTTCAAGGACAAGATCGTCATCATCGGCGTCGACCTGTCCGACCGCGACCGTCACCGCACGCCGTTCGTGGCGGACAGCCTGTCGGGCGGCACCATTCCCGGCGCGCTGATCCACGCCCATGCCATGGCGCAGCTGATGGACGGCCGCGAGGCGCCCGACCGCAGCCTCGCCAGCGCCTTCCTGGCGGCCCTGGCGGCGGCGCTGGCCGGCGTGGCGCTGGGCCGCTGGGAGGTGCCGCTGTGGGCCCGCGTCGCCATCGGCGTCGGCATCGCGGTGGCCGTCTTCGCCGGCGGCACCTGGCTGTTCCACGAGGGCGGGCCGATGCTGCCGGCCATGCCGCCGATCCTGGCGCTGGGGTTCGGGCTCTGGATGACCGACATCCACAGCCACCGGCAGGAGCGCGACCAGCGCCGCTTCATCCAGGCCGCCTTCTCCAAGTACCTGTCGCCGGCGCTGCTGGACGAGCTGGTGAAGGACCCGTCAAAGCTGTCGCTGGACCCGAAGCGCCGCGAGATGAGCTTCATCTTCACCGACGTCGCCGGCTTCACCACCATCTCCGAGAGCATGGACGCGGCCGCGCTGGCCGACGTGATGAACCGGTACCTGGACGGCATGGTGAAGGTGATCTTCGCCCATGGCGGCACGGTCGACAAATTCATCGGCGACGCCGTCTTCGCGATCTTCAACGCGCCCAAGGACATGGAGAACCATGCGCTGAAGGCCAGCGCCTGCGCCCTGGCGCTGGACGCCTTCGCCACCGAGTTCCTCGGCGCCGAGCTGGCCGCCGGGCGGTCCTTCGGCCTGACCCGCATCGGCATCCATACCGGCTTCGCCAGCGTCGGCAATTTCGGCGCGCAGGAGCGGTTCGAGTACACGGCGCTGGGCGATGCGGTGAACACGGCGGCGCGGCTGGAGGGGCTGAACAAGTATTTCGGCACCCGCGTCGCCATGAGCGGGGCCACCGCCGACGGGGCCGCGGCCCAGCCCCGGCGCCCTATCGGCCGCATCGTCCTGAAGGGCAAGACGGAGCCGATCCGGGTCTACCAGCCGGTATCGGCCCGGGAGGCGGAGAGCGACTTCATCAAGGCGTACCTGGCCGCCTACGAGCTGATGGACCGGGGCGACCCGGCCGCGCTGGAGGCGTTCCGGGATCTGGCTCGCGCCAATCCCGAAGACGGTCCCACCCGCCTCCACCTGGACCGGCTGGAGGCGGGAGAGGCATCGAGCCTGGTGGTCATGCATGATAAGTGACGCCCCGTCGGCGCGGGCACAGCAGACCGGTCCGCGCCCGATCCTGGAGCGCGGGGACGAAGTCCGGCATGGCGGCCGCTCCAAGCTCCGGATCGCACGCGAACGACGGCACCTCCGGCCGTTATCCATCAACTGCAAAGAATTTCAAAACGAAACTATAGAAAATACCCGTTTTTGACGGCGCATACGCCTGATGGTAGAAGTTCAGGCAAGAGAAACGGCAGGCAGCGGGGCGTCAATGCGGATCGGTCCATTCTCCGTCGCCTCCGTTCGCCGGCGCCGGGCCCTGGCGGCCCTGGCTCTCGGCTTGTCGCTGGCCGGTTCACCGGTCGCGGCGCGGGCCGCCGAGACCCTCAGCCATGGCGAGGTGCTCCATCTCGGCGCCCGCACCGGCCACCTCGCCATTCCGGAAGGCTTCGACGCGCTGCAGCGCCGCAGCCGCGAGCAGGCGGTGGACCTGCTGCTTGACGGGCTGCGCCAGAGACCCTTCCTGCCGCCGCCCGCCTGGGTGGACGAGCTGCCGGAGACCCTGACCGGCAAGACCGACGCCGAGCGGCAGGCCTATTTCGCCAGGCGGTCGGCGCAGCAGCGCGAGCTGCAGAGCTGGTGGTATCTGGAGATGCTGGCCACGCCCAGCCCCTTGACCGAGCGGCTGGTGTTCTTCTGGCACAACCATTTCACCTCGTCGCTGAGCAAGGTGAACAGCGCCCAGATGATGTACCGGCAGCAGGCGCTGTTCCGCCAGGCCGGCACCAGCGACTTCGGCGCCCTGCTGGCCGGGATCGTGCGCGACCCGGCCATGCTGATCTATCTCGACAACAACCGGAACGTCGCCCGCGCCCCGAACGAGAACCTGGCGCGCGAGCTGATGGAGCTGTTCACGCTGGGCATCGGCCATTACGGCGAGCAGGACGTGAAGGAGGTGGCCCGCGCGCTCACCGGCTACACGGTAGACGGGGCGACCGAGAGCTTCCGCTTCGACCAGCGCAACCATGATTCCGGCCAGAAGACGATCCTCGGCCAGACCGGCCGCTTCACCGGCGACGATGTCGCCCGCATTCTGCTGAACCATCCCAAGACGGCCGAGCTGGTCGTGACCAAGCTGTGGCGCGAGTTCGTCTCGGCCCGGCCGGACCCGGCCGAGGTGCGGCGGCTGGCGGAAATCTTCCGCGAAGGCAGGTTCCGCATGCGGCCGCTGCTGCGCGCCCTGTTCCTGAGCGACGCCTTCTGGAGCCCCGCCAACCGCGCCGGCCTGATCAAGGCGCCGCACGAATTCCTGGTGCATACGGTGCGGCATCTGGGCCTGCCGATCCGCGAGAGCCTGAACCTGCCCAGCCAGGGCCGCGCGATGGGCCTGGACCTGCTGAACCCGCCGACGGTCAAGGGCTGGCCCGGGCACTTCGCCTGGATCGGCACGACATCCCTGCCGGCGCGCCAGCGCTTCGTCCAGACCGCCGTGTCGATCTGGCGGGCTGAGGTGGCGCCCGGCCTGTTCGGCGTGCCGGCCAACCGGCTGCCGCGCATCGACGCGCGCCAGCTCGACATGCTGAACGCCGCCTACCTGACCGTCGGGCCGGCCTATGTCCAGCCCGCCGCCCCGCTGGAGCTGTCGGCCGCGCTGCGGGCCGTGCTGCTCGACGCCGGCTACCAGACCAAGTGAGGGGCGCGCCATGACGATTGATCATCCGCATCCGTCGCGCCGCGACCTGCTGCGCGGCGCCTTCTGGACCGGCGTCGGCGGCGTCGCCGCCCTGACCCTGCCGCCCGGCCTGGCGCTGGCCGCCGACACGGGCGTGCGCTGGGACCGGACACTGGTGGCCTTCCATTTCGGCGGCGGCAACGACGGGCTGAACACCGTCGTCCCCTATGCCGACCCGGCCTACGCCCGGCTGCGCCCGCGTATCGCCATCCCGCGCGACCAGGTGGTGCCGCTGACCGAGCAGCTGGGGCTGCATCCGGCGCTGGCGCCGCTGCGCGAGGCGTGGAACGACGGGCGCGGCGACCTCGCGATCGGGCTGGGCGTCGGCTATCCCAGGCAGAACCGCTCGCATTTCCGCTCCATCGAGATCTGGGAGACGGGATCGGAGTCCGAGCAGGTGCTGACCGACGGCTGGATCGGCCGCCTGTTCGACCGGGCGGACCCGCCGGCGGCGCTGGCGGCCGACGGGGTGATCCTGTCGGGCAGCGGCCTCTCGGTCATGGCGCCCGGCACCAGGCGGATCGCCCTGCCGGCCAGCGGCGACCTCTCCACGCCCGATCTCGTCGCGCGGATCGACCCCGCGGCGCAGGCGGCCTCGCTCGGCCATGTCATGCGGACCCAGGCCGACCTCGCCCAGGCCGCCGCGACCTTCCGCGGCGTCAACGCCACGCCCCTGCCGGTCGCCTTCCCGCAGACCGCCATCGGCCGGCTGCTGGAGCAGAGCGCCCGCATCATCGTGGCGGGCAAGCCGGTCCCGGTGATCATGATCTCCCAGGGCAGCTACGACACCCATGCCGGCCAGCTGGACCCGCACCGCCGCCTGCTGGGCGAGCTGGCGGCGGGGCTGGTCGCCTTCCGCAACTGCCTGATGCTCGCCGGCAAGTGGGACAGCGTCACCTTCATGAGCTTCGCCGAGTTCGGCCGCCGCGCCGCCGAGAACGGCAGCCAGGGCACCGATCATGGCGCCGCCTCCTGCCATTTCCTCATGGGCGGCGGCGTCCGCGGCGGCTTCTTCGGCCAGCAGCCCTCCCTGACCGACCTGGAGGGAGGCGACCTGCGGCACAGCGTCGATTTCCGCCGCATCTACGCCTCGGTCGCGCGGGAGTTCTGGGCCATGCCGGCCGCGACCGCCGAGGCCGCCATCGGCGCCTTCGCCCCGTTGGACCTCTACCGGGCGGGTGGAGCATGAGCGCCCGGCGCGCCCTGGCGCTGGCCCTGCTGCTGCTGCCGGCGGCACATGCCGCGCGGGCGGAGACGCTGGCGGCGGCGCTGCAGGCGCTGGCGGTGGAGCGGGACTTCGTGGCCGAGATCGCGGCCGACATGGCTGGGCTGCCGGCGAAGTCCCCGGGCGGAGGCGAGGACGCCCTCCTGGCTCTCCTGCGGGGCACCAACCATGTGCTGGTCCGCGACCGGGGCCGGGTGGTGCGGGTGATGGTGCTGGGCCCGGCGGAACCGGGCGACGCGCCGCCGCGGCCCGCCCTTCCGCCGGCGGTCGCGGGGGTCGAGGTCTCCACCGCCGAGGTCCCCGTGCCCGACGCCCTCGCCGAGGAGCGGGCCGCCATCGCGCGCGGCCTGTCGCCCGACACGGGCGAGGAGACCGGCATCGCGGCGGCGCTGGCCCGGGCGTCCCAGATCGCCGCCCGCGACCGCCATCGCGCCTGGGCACCCTTCGGCGCGCAGCCGTCGGACCGGTAGGGCGCCCCGGCCCAGCGGAAACGGAACAGGGGCGGCCGGATGGCCGTCCCTGTTCCACTCAGTGGTGCGTACCGCCGGCCGTGGCGATGGCGTCGGCGCCCTGGAACGCCTGGGCCACCGCGTTGGGAAAGAGCGGGCCGGGAGGGGCGGGTGGCGGTCGGCGTCGCCGGGATCGCGGCCCAAACGAACCTGCTGGTGCTGAACGCCATGACCGATCATCCGCCTCGGCGGATGACGAGCCGGAAAATTTCGCTAAAATCCAAAGGGGCAGCGGGCATGGCGCTGTTGATCGCCTCGGCGTTGCTGTGGAGAGCGGAAGTGCGGCGTCTGCGAGACCTTCTCAGTGCCGGTCCGATCCAGCGACGGCTGGCGCTGCTCGTCGTCCTGGCCCTGCTGCCGCCCGCCTGCCTGGTCATTGCCATCCTGCTGCAGGACATGGCGGCGGCCAAGACGCGGGCGCAGGAGACCGCGCTGAACCTTGCCCGCGAGATCGCCGACGTCCATGCCGAGCATGTGGCGCAGGGCCGCGCGGTGGCGGAGCTGCTGGCCGAGATGCCGCAGCTGCGCGAGGCCCAGGATTGCTCACAGGCCTTGGCGGAGTTGACCGTCCGGCGGCCGTGGCTGTCCGGTGCCTACGTTGCATTCCCGAACGGCGACGTCCACTGCAATTCAGGCCCGATGGCATCCCCCATCAACCTCGCCGACCGGCCGTATTTCCGCGAGGTGCTGGAGCGGCGCACGCCGGTGGTGAGCGGCCTGCTGCGCGGCCGCTATACCGGCAAGCCGGTGATCATCATCGCCGTGCCGGTGCTCGCCGAGGGCGCCGTCCGCTCCGTCGTCGGCGTCTCCCTGGACGCCTCCTGGTTGGAAGGGGTACTGGCCGAGAAGGGGCGGCAGCACGGCGCCATGGCCATGGTGCTGGACAATGACGGCGTTCTGGTCGCGCGCCACCCCGCCCGCACCGACATGATCGACCGCAGCTTCCGCGACCATCCGCTGGTGCGGCTGGTGCTGGAGCGCGGGTCGGGCACCGCCGAGATGTCGACCCTGGACGGGGTGGAACGCGTGGTCGGCTTCGTCGAAGTCCGGGGCGGCCGGTCGCAGATCGCCGTCGGATTCGACCGCAAGGTGGTCTACGCGCCGGTCTACCGCAGCTTCGCCCTGGCGCTTCTGCTCCTCGCGGGGCTGATGCTGCTGTCGGGGCTGCTCGCCCGCGCCTATGGCCGGCATGTGATCGTGCGTCATCTGGAACAGCTCGCCGGCGCCGCGCGCCGGGTCTCCGCCGGGGACCTGGACGCGCGGGTGCCGGTCGGAGAACAGGCGACCGGCGACGAGCTGCTGGAGCTGGGCCGCGCCTTCAATACCATGGCGGAGTCGCTGCGGGACCGGGACGCGCGGCTGCGGGCCAGCCACCGGAGCCTAGCGGATCGGCAGGCCATCCTGTCGGCGGCCCTGGAGAGTTCGCTGGATGCCATCTACGTCGTGCGCGTGCTCGAAGACGGGCTGCTGATGGAGTTCTGCAATCCCGAGGGTGCCGCCCGCCTAGAGCTGCGCTGCGAGAATATGATCGGGCGCCGCTTGGAGGACATTCTGACGGGACCCATCGCCGAGGCCAGTATCGCCCGCCTCAATCTCTGCCTTGAGGAGCGGCGGCCGCGGCAGAGCGAGGCGGTGTCGGTGCTGCGCGATGGCCGGCGCTACGAGTTCGTCGACGTGCCGATCCTGGACGAGGAGGGGCGCGTGGCGCGCGTGCTGTGCACCGTGCGCGACGTGACGGAGGAGCGTCGGCGCAGCCGCGCCCTGTGGGAACGCGAGCAGCTGGTCTCCACCGTCTTCAGCGCCGTCGCCGACTGCATCTACGTGCTGGGATTGCGCGACGGCGAGCTCTTCGTCGAGATGGTGAACGCGGCCGGGGCCGAGGCGCTGGGCCGCAAGGCCGATGACATCGCCGGCCGCCGACTGGTCGATCTGGCCGGCCCGGAGAACGCCGCCCTCGCCCGCCGCCGCGTCCAGGCCTGCCTAGATGCCGGCACCATCGTGCGGTTCCCGGCCCAACCCGAGCATTCGGGGAGCGACCGAATCTGGGAGGCGGTCTTCGTTCCGATATTCGACGAGGGCCGCATCTGCCGCATCGTCTGCACCAACCGGGAGGTGACGGAGGCGGTGCGGCGCGAGGCCGACCTGCGGGCCCAGTCCGACCAGCTGGCCGCAATGGCGGCCGACCTCGCCCAGGCCCGCGACGCGGCGGACGCGGCCAGCGAGGCAAAGTCCGCCTTCCTCGCCAATATGAGCCACGAGCTGCGCACGCCGCTGAATGCCATCATCGGCTTCGCCGACCTGCTGCTGGCGGGGGAGGGAAGCGAGGCCGAGCGGCGGCACCATCTGCGGCTGCTGGGGGATTCGGGCCGGGTGCTGCTGGCGATCGTCAACGACATTCTCGACCTGTCGAAGATCGAGGCGGGCCGGCTGTCGCTGGAGCGGGTACCGGTCGACCCTGCGGCGCTGGCGCGCAGCTCGGCCGATCTGGTGCGGGCGGAGGCAGAGGCCAAGGGCCTCCAGCTGACCGTCACGGTGGATCCGGCGCTGCCGCCCTGGGTGACGGGCGATCCGGTGCGGCTGCGCCAGATCCTGCTCAATCTCCTGAGCAACGCGGTGAAGTTCACCGAGCGGGGCTCGGTCGCCCTCGGCGTGGACCGGGCGCCCGACGGGCGCCTGCGCATCGCGGTGGAGGACACGGGCATCGGCATCACGCCCGAGCAGATGTCCACCCTGTTCCAGCGCTTCCGGCAGGCCGACGCTTCGACCGCGCGCCGTTACGGCGGCACCGGGCTCGGTCTCGCCATCTCGCGCCAGCTGGCCGAGCTCATGGGCGGGGAGATCACAGTGCGCAGCGCGGCCGGCCGGGGCAGCGTGTTCCAGGTATTGCTGCCGCTGGAACCGGCCGATGCGCCGAAGCATGGCGCGCGGCCGGTGGTGGCGTCCACCGACGGCCATGCCGGACGGATCCTGGTGGCCGAGGACGTGGTGCCCAACCAGGTGCTGATGGAGGCGATCCTGCGGCGGGCCGGCTACACGGTCGGCATCGCCGGCACCGGGATCGCGGCGGTGGAGGCGGTCGCCGCTCAGTCCTGGGACTTGGTGCTGATGGATATCCACATGCCGGAGCTGGACGGCTACGAGGCGACACGGCGGATTCGCGCCCTCGGCGGGGCGGCCGCGACCCTCCCGGTAATCGCGCTCACCGCCGCGGCCGATGGGGCCGGGGCGGCGGCGGCGGCGGGCATGGACGGCTATCTCATGAAGCCGGTGGACGGCGCGGCGCTTCTGTCCACGGTCGCGGCGACGCTCGGCCGGCCCGCCGCCGAGCAGCCGGCCCCAGGGCAGGCTTGGGGCGCCGATCTGGAGCGGCAGTTCGGCCGGGTGTTGTCGGTGGAGCTGTTGGGCGACTTCCTGGCCGACGCCGGCACCCGCATCCGCCGCATCCGCGACGGCCAGGGCGACCACGCCCTGCTGGCGGCCGAGGCCCACGCGCTGAAATCCATGGCCGGCACCTATGGTTTTCCTGCCCTGGCGTCGGTCGCGGGCGCTATCGAGCGCGATGCCCGGCAGGGCACCGATCCGAAAGCGAATGATCTGCACGGCCTGACGGCCGAGTTCGCCCAGGTGGCAAAGACGGTCGTCGACCAATATCCCGAGCTGTCGTCCGAGGACGGCTACCTGGTGCGGGAGCCCTAAGAGGGAGCGCTTCGAGGGGCGGCGGCTGGAGGGCCATTCCCGCCGCCCGCACCTTCTGTCGGTTCCTCGTCCGCCTGCTTCAGGAGGGCGATGGCGGACTGGCACAGGTCGATCCACAGCAGCTCGGAGGCGATGCCCGTACGCAGAACCAGGTGGCGCAGGCGTTGCTCGCGGGAAGGCATGGCACCGGCGAAGTCGCGCGCCTCGATGCGGCGGTAGAGGTCGAGCTTCTCCCGATGCCGCTCCAGGCGGCCTTCGATGCTGGCGGCGAGATCCGTCGGGCCAACCACGGCCTCGGCGCGCAGCACCACCATCATCTCGTCGCGGATCGGGCGCGGATCGCGCGGCGCGGCGACCCAGCGCCGCAGCTCCTCCAGTCCGGCCGGCAGCACCCGGTAGACGCGCTTGCGGCCCCGGCCGGACTCGGGCGGCAAGGATTCGACCCAACCTTCCTTCTCCAGCACGGCAAGCTCGCGATAGATCTGCTGGTGCGTCGCCGGCCAGAAGTATCCGATCGACCGGTCGAAGCGGGCGGCAAGCTCAGAGCCGGAGCAGGCATGCTCGGCCAGTGCGGTCAGCAGGGCGTGGGACAGGGACATGGCTCTCCAACCCGGCGGGTCCCGGCCTACTTCCCGGCCAGCTCCCGCAACGCGGCGCGCAGTATCTTGCCGACCGGGGATTTCGGCAACTGCTCGCGGATGGTGACATCGCGCGGGACCTTGTAGGCGGCGAGGTTCTCGCGGCAGTGCCGGATCAGCGCCTCGGCATCCAGCCCCGGCCCGCGCGGCGTGACGAAGGCGTGCACCGCCTCGCCGGTGCGCGGGTCGGGCACGCCGATGACCGCCACCTCCGCCACGTCGGCGTGGGATGCGATCACCGCCTCGACCTCGTTGGGATAGACGTTGAAGCCGGAGACCAGGATCATGTCCTTGCTGCGGTCGAGGATGCGCAGATGCCCGCCTTCCTCGAACAGGCCGATGTCGCCGGTGCGCAGCCAGCCATCCTGGAAGGCGGAAGCGGTCTCCTCCGGCTGGTTCAGGTAGGCGGGGACGATCTGCGGCCCGCGCACCAGGATCTCCCCCGGGGTGCCCGGTGCGGCGTCCTTGCCGTCCATATCGACGATGCGGACCTCGCTGCCGGGCATGGGCACGCCGACGGTGCCGGGCCGGCCGGCGCCGGGCGGGCTGCAGGCGACGATGCAGGTGGACTCGGTCAGCCCGTATCCCTCGACCATGGGCCCGACGGCTGCCCGCCACGCCTCGGAGGTGGAGGGCCGCAGCGCCGTGCCGCCGGAGATCGACAGGCCGATGCGGGGCGCCAGCTCGCGGAACCAGGGCTCGGCCAGCAGGCCGGCATAGAGCGTGTCCACGCCGGCGAACCAGTCGATCCGCCGGCCCTCGAAGGCGGCGCGCAGGTTCGACAGCGGACGCGGGTTCGGGATCAGCAGGTTGTGCGCGCCGGCGTTCAGATAGGCCAGGAAGTTCAGCACGAAGGCGAAGATGTGATAGAGCGGCAGCACCGTCAGGGCCGTATGATCAGGCTGGAACGGCTTGCCGTAGGCCGCCATGAAGTCGCTGGCCATGCGGATTGCGGACAGCACGTTGCCGGCGCTGATGACCGCCCCCTTGCTGCGCCCGGTCGTGCCGCCGGTGTACTGGTACAGCGCCGTCGGGTGGCTGCGCTCGGGCAGGGGGCCCGCGGCTCGGCCGGCCTCCAGCGCGTCCATGAAGGTGACATGCGCGAAGCTCGGGGTGGGGGCGGCCATGCCCTGGCGCACCGCCGCCGCGACGGGGGCCGGCAGGAAGTCCGCCAGGCTGGCGAGGATCGGCGCCACCCCGATCGCGGCGATGGCGGGGGCGGCGGCACCGGCGAACAGGTCGCAGGCGACCAGGGCCTTGGCGCCGCTGTCCCGCAGCTGGTGCTCCAGCTCGCGCGGGGTGTAGAGCGGGTTGATGTTGGTGACGATCAGCCCCGCCCGCCAGGCGCCCAGCACTGCCAGCGGGTACTGCAGGCTGTTGGGCAGCTGTACGCCCAGAACGTCGCCCGGCTTCAGCCCCAGCGGCCCGGCCAGATAGGCGGCGAAGGCGCCGGACAGCTCGTCCACCTGCGCGAAGGACAGGGTGGCCGACGGGCCGCGGGGCAGCAGGACGGTGAAGGCCGGGGCGTCCCCGAAGCGCGCCGCGGCGGCGGCCGCCATGCCGCCGGGGTGGGCGGGCAGCGTCGACATGTCGGGCGCGTAGTCGCGCAGGCACGGCGGATAGGCGTCCAGCCAGGGCCTCGGGCTGTGCATGGCGTCCCCCTCTGATGCTTTACGGAGCGGCCACTCAGTCCTTGAAGGCCGGCAGCAGGTGGCCCAGCTTCGCGCCCATCTCGGCGCCCAGCGCCTGCAGGCCGCTCATCGGGCGGATCATCACCTCGAAATCGACGATCATCCCCTGTTCGTCGAAGCGGATGAGGTCGATGCCCTTCAGCTGCTTGTCCCCGACGCGGGCGCTGAACTCCAGCACGACGTTCAAGCCATCCTCGCCGGCCAAGCGGCGGTGATAGGTGAAGTCCTGGAACACCGTCACCACGGTGCTCAGCGCCAGCACCATCGCCTCACGCGAGCGGTAGGGCTTGAAAGCCATGGGCGAGCGGAAGCTGGCATCGGCATGGACGATCTCCGGCAATCCGGCCAAGTCGCCGGATTCGACCATGTCGTGCCACTTCGCGAGGGAAGCGGCGGCGGCGGGGTGCAGGGCGGGCATCGGGGTCATGGCGGGTCTCCTCCTCTGTCGTCTTTTCTTATGCCGGGCCGGTCACAGGGACGCGGCCAGCCGGGTGCCCTGGTCTATGGCGCGCTTGGCGTCCAGCTCGGCCGCCAGATCGGCGCCGCCGATCAGGTGTACGGTGCAGCCCGCCGCCAGCAACGCCTCGTGCAGGCCGCGCTCCGGCTCCTGGCCGGCGCAGATCACCACGGTGTCGGCCGGGATGACCATGTCGCGCCCGCCGACCGTGACGTGCAGCCCCTCATCGTCGATGCGGTTGTAGGCGACGCCCGGCTGGGTGCGGACGCCGCGCGCCTTCAGGGCGGTGCGGTGGATCCAGCCCGTCGTCTTGCCCAGCCCGTCGCCGACCTTGCCCGCCTTGCGCTGGAGCAGGATGGCCTGCCGCGCTGCGGGGGAGGGGGCGGGCTCGCGCAGGCCGCCCGGCGCCGCGTAGTCCGGATCGATGCCCCATTCCGCGTTGAAGTGCCGGATGTCGGGGCCGGCGCCGTCATGGGTCAGGTACTCGCAGACATCGAAGCCGATGCCGCCGGCGCCGATGACCGCAACGCTGCCGCCGACCGGCTTGTCGTCGCGCAGCACGTCCAGGTAGCCGAGCACCTTGGGATGGTCGATGCCGGGAATGTCGGGCGTGCGCGGCTTCACGCCGGTCGCCAGTACGATCTCGTCGAAGCCGGCGCCGGCCAGGAAATCGGCATCCACCCGGGCGCCCAGCTGCAGCCGCACCCCCGTCGTCTCCAGCTTGCGGCGGAAGTAGCGCAGCGTCTCGTGGAACTCCTCCTTGCCCGGGATCTTCTTGGCGATGTTGAACTGGCCGCCGATCTCGGCCTCGGCCTCGTACAGCGTCACCTCGTGGCCGCGCTCGGCGGCGGTGACCGCGAAGCTCAGGCCGGCCGGGCCGGCGCCCACCACCGCGATCCGCTTCTTGCGCTCCGCCGGGGCGATGGCCAGTTCCGTCTCGTGGCAGGCGCGGGGATTGACCAGGCAGGAGGTGATCTTGCCGCCGAAGGTGTGATCCAGGCAGGCCTGGTTGCAGGCGATGCAGGTGTTGATCTCGTCAGCCCGGCCCTGGCGCGCCTTGCGCACGAACTCCGGATCGGCCAGCAGCGGCCGCGCCATGGAGACCATGTCGCACCAGCCCTCGGCCAGCAGCTGCTCCGCCACCTCGGGCGTGTTGATGCGGTTGGTGGCGACCAGCGGGATCGACACCTTTCCCTTCAGCCGCTGCGTCACCCAGGCGAAGGCCGCGCGGGGCACGCGGGTGGCGATGGTGGGGATGCGGGCCTCGTGCCAGCCGATGCCGGTGTTGAGGATGGTCGCCCCCGCCGCCTCGACCGCCTGGCCCAGCCGGACCACCTCCTCCAGGGTCGATCCGCCCTCGACCAGGTCCAGCATGGACAGGCGGTAGATGATGATGAACTCGGGCCCGACCCGCTCGCGGACGCGGCGGACGATCTCCACCGGGAAGCGGATGCGGTTCTCGTAGGACCCGCCCCATGCGTCGTCTCGGTGGTTGGTGCGGGCGGCGATGAACTCGTTGATCAGGTAGCCCTCGGATCCCATGATCTCGACGCCGTCATAGCCGGCATGGCGCGCCAGCACGGCGCACCGGACGAAATCCTCGATGGTCTCCTCGACCTCGTCGCCGGTCAGGGCGTGCGGCACGAAGGGGTTGATGGGCGCCTGCAGCGCGCTCGGCGCCACCAGCGAGGGCTGGTAGGAGTAGCGGCCGAAATGCAGGATCTGCAGCGCGATCTTGCCGCCTTCGGCATGCACCGCCTCGGTGACCGGGCGATGGTGCTCGGCCTCCTCCACCGTCGTCAGCATGGCGCCGCCGCGCATGGGCCGGCCGCGCTCGTTCGGCGCGATGCCGCCGGTGACGATCAGCCCAACCTCGCCGCGCGCCCGCTCGGCATAGAAGGCCGCCATGCGCTCGAACCCGCCGGGCACCTCCTCCAGGCCGACATGCATCGACCCCATGAGCACGCGGTTGCGCAGCGTGGTGAAGCCCAGGTCCAGCGGCTTCATCAGTTCGGAATAGCGGCTCACCGGCACCTCCATGCAACTTGTTGCATGAAGCTAAGCCGGTCCGGGGTTCTCTGCAACAAGTTTCATCGAAGCGGGCTGGCGTGGGTAGTGGCTTGCGGGCGGGCCCATTTCCGAATCCGGCGTCCGGCGGACGAAGCGAATGGTCCGCCGGCCGCAACGGGCGGCTGTGACATCATCCCAGCCGGACGAGGTTGGTAGTTGTACCACTTTCGAGATAGCGCTCCCGCATGTACTCTGAGGCTGCCCGGCGGCGTCTGCTTTCTCTCGCTGCCAGGCTGAACAATGCGGGCGGCGGACGCCGTCCCGTCTCGCAGGGAGATGCGGTATGCTCAAGTCGTTCCAGCAGGCACTCGTGGCCGCTGTCCTGACCATTTCGGCCCCGGCCCTGGCGGCCGACATGGCCCCGGCCGACGTCAAGGGTGCCAAGACCATCAACGCCGACGGCATTCTCAAGCTGGTCGAGACCAAGCCCAATCTCGTCATTCTCGACAACCGCAAGGAGGCCGACTACAAGGCCGGCCACATCGAAGGCGCCGTGCGACTGATCGACGAGGACATCACCGGGCCCGAGGTGCTCGCCAAGCACATCAAGAGCAAGGACACGCCGGCCCTGTTCTACTGCAACGGCCCCAAGTGCGGCCGCGCGGCGAAGGCCGTCGCCAAGGCGGTCGAGGCCGGATACACGGACGTCCACTACTATTACGGCGGCATGGACGAGTGGAAGGCCAAGGGCCTGCCGCTGGTCGCCCAGTAACCGGCCATCTTCCCTCCGACAGTCGGGATGGGCGGTCCCAGCCGGCCGCCCATCCTGCTGCGCACCCTCGACATGGTGAGCACCGATGAGCCAGAACCGTAAGGTCATTTCTCTGCTGGCGGCCGCGAAGGTCCTGGTCCTGCTGACCAGCGTCGGGGTCGGCGCCTGGACGACGTCCCGGTACGAGAAGCTGGTTTTCGATGACAATGCCCGCCAAGCCCAGTCCCTGACCGACGTGGCGGTCACGGACCTGCTCTGGCGTGCGCATTACGGCTTGGCGACCCGTGTCGCGGCCGAGATCGCGTCGGAAGCGCAGTTCAAGCAGGCGGTTGCCGCCGGCGACGGCTCGGCTCTGGCGACGATCCTCCAGAGCGCCTACCAGCGCGGCGCCATCACCAGCGGCGAGCTGTCCCCGAAGGGCCTCTCGGTCCTGGATACGCAGCTCACGGTACTGGCGGAGGACTGGCGCGGGGGAAAGGTCGAGGCTCCGCCGCCGGAACTCAAGGCGATGCTGCAGGCGCGCGAGGGCCAGGAGAGGCTGAAGCCGACTGCCATCACCTGGCGCTCGGGCGAGCATCCCAGGATGAGCGTCGTGGCGCCGGTCGGTGGGTTGCGCTTGGCGGGCTATGTCGTCATGCATCTGGACCCGCTGCCGGGCCTGGGCAATATCGACCAGCGGCTGGGCATGTCGGTGCAGGTGCTGTCGTTCAAGGAAAAGACTGTTCTGGCCGACCCCTCCTCCTTCGAAGTGCCCCCGGGAGCGGCCGCGCGGCAGGCTGAACTGGTGCTGCACGGAATGCAGCGCGAACCGCTGGCGCGGATGGCGGTCGTGATGGATGTGACCGACTTGGAATCGGCTCTCTTCCAAGCGCGGCTCTTCTCCTTCGGCCTGTTCCTGGCCATCGCCGGCAGCATCGCCGGCGGCGCGGTCTTCGCGATCGCCACCTATCTGCGCGCCTCCGCGCGCCGTACCGAAATTGCCGAGCAGGAGCTGCGCGCCGCGCGCGAGGCGGAGGAGAGCGCCCGGCGCCGGCAGGTCGAGGCGGAGCGGGAGACCGCCGAGGAGCGGCGCCGGACGACCGAGGCGCTGGCGCGCCGCTTCGAGGAGGAGGTCGCCGAGGCGGTGCGGCGCCTCTCGGGCCAAGCCGGCGCCCTCAGCGCGATCGCCAACGAGATGTCCGGCGTCGCCGGAACCGCCAACAGCGACACCCAGGCCGCCCGCGAGGCGACGCTCCGCGCCACCGGCAACGTCCAGGCCGTCGCCGCGGCGGCGGAGGAGCTGGCCGCGTCGATCCAGGAGATCGGGCGTCAGGTCACGGCGTCCGCCACCGCGTCCCGCGCCGTCGTCGGGCGCGCGGAGGAGACCGACCGCGAGGTTCGCGCGCTGGACGAGACCGTCGGCCAGATCAGCGCGGTGGTCCAGCTCATCAGCGACATCGCCGCGCAGACCAATCTGCTGGCGCTGAACGCCACCATCGAGGCCGCCCGTGCCGGCGAGGCCGGCAAGGGCTTCGCCGTGGTGGCGAGCGAGGTCAAGCAGCTCGCCAACCAGACGGCCAAGGCCACCGAGGAGATCACCGCCCGCGTCATGGCGGTCCAGGCGGCCACCGGGAACGCCGCCCGCAGCGTGCAGGAGATCGCCGCGGCGATCACGCGCATGGGCGAGGTCGCCGCCTCGATCGCGGCGGCCGTGGAGCAGCAGCAGGCGGCGACGGCGGAGATCGCCCGCAACGTCGCGGAAGCCGCGGCCGGCGCCGACGAGGTCTCCGCCCATATCGGGAGCGTGGCCCGGTCCGTGGATCGGACGGGCACGTCTGCCGGAGCGGTCTCTTCGGCCGTCGTGGAGATCAACGCCCGTGTGCGGAACCTCGGCGACGAGGTCGGCGGCTTCATCGCGGAACTACGCGCGGGCTGATCGCGCGTGGCTTCGGCGCCCGGCCGCGGGCCGCCTGACGGGATACGCCTGCCGGGTGGCGCGTTTCCGTACAGGTGGAGGGCATCCTTGCCGCCCGAGAGCCCTTTGCGTGGTGCCAGTCCTGTGTCCACCGCCTCCCCGGGAAGGTGCCAATCAAGTTTCAGCCCGGCGACAACGGGCGGCATCGGACCGTCCGGCGCCACCCGGCGCAGTGTCTCTTCGAAGCGACCCGCAAGGCGCTCACGGTATCTGCTGCTGACCTGCTAGCGACGCGCCTGGATGCGTAGCTTGCTATGACCAGAGAGGGCTCGGCGGCGTATCGCCAGCCTGATCCTCCCCCAGTTTGCTCCTCGACCCTCGATGTCAGGCGAGACGGCCCAGGAGCAGGCAAACTGGTCCAGCCGCAAGTGTCTTCCCGAAAAAAATAGTGATCCGACGGCCGCGCCCATCCGTAAATCCGGGTGCCGGATGTGGACATTTACGCGCCATTAAGGGGACACCCGCCATCATGGCGACCATGCAGGAAACCATGCGAGCGCTGCGTCCGGCGGTTCTGCTGTTCGTCGTCGGCCTCGGGCTGACCGGCGCCGCAGCCCTGCGCCTGCCCGACGATGCCGCCGGCGCCGCCGTGCTGTTTCCGCCCAGCCTGTCCAGTTCCGAGATCGTGCAGCGCCTCGCGGCCGCCGACGCCCGCCCGGTGCGCTCCGGCGCCTGGGGCCTGTGGATCGTGGCCGGCGACCGCCCGGGCCTGGCCGACCGGCTGCGCCGGGCCGGCGCCTGGCTGCTGCTCAATCCCGCCGCCCTGTCCAGCTGCCTGCCGCCCGGGGTCTCCGCCACCACCGCCTTTCCAGCCACTATAGCCAGGACATGATGACCACCGATTCCATCACCCGCCTGCGCGCCACGGCGCACCGCCTGTTCGTCCCCGGCCTGTGGCTGCATGTGCCCATCATCCTGGGGCTCGGCTGGCTGAACGGCACCCTGTCCTGGCTGACAACGCTGCTGGCCCTGCTCTTCGCCGGCGCCGCCACGGCGGCCTGGCGCATGGACCCGCAGGGCGCCTCGGCCCGCTACACGGTGGCGGTGGCGCTGGTCGGCGTGGTGTCGCTGCTGGTGCTGGGTGCCGCCGGCCCCTGGCAGATCGACGTCCACATGTACTATTTCGCCGCCTTCGCCATGCTGGCCTTCTATTGCGACTGGCGGACGATCGTGCTGGCGGCGGGGGTGACGGCCGTCCACCATCTCGGCCTGAACTTCCTGCTGCCCTACGCCGTCTTCCCCGACGGCGCCAGCTTCGGCCGGGTGGTGCTGCACGCAATCATCGTCATCCTGGAGTGCGGCGTGCTGGTGGCCCTGACCGCCACGCTGGAGCGCGCCTTCGCCGCCACCGACGCGGCGCTTACCCAGGCAGACGCCGAAGCCGCCAAGGCCGCCCGCCTGTCCGAAGAGCGCGTCGCCGCCGAGCGCCAAGCCTCGGCCGAGCGCGCTGAGGCCCGCCGCCTGCTGGCCGACCGGTTCGAGGGCAGCATCATGGCGCTGGTGCAGGATCTGGGCGGCCGGGCGGAGGCGCTGAGGCGCGAGGCGGGGGGCCTGAGCGCCGATACCACCGCCGCGGCCAATGCCGCCGGCGACAGCGCCGGGCTGGCCGACGACGCCGCCTCCCGCGTGCAGGCCATGGCGGCTGCGGCCGAGGAGCTCTCCTCCTCGGTGGCGGAGATCGGCGCCAGCGTCTCGGCCTGCGCCCGCGCCGCCGGTGAGGCGGTGGCGGAGACCGAGCGCACCAACGCCACGGTCGCCGGCCTGACCCAGGCGGCCGAGCGCATCGGCACGGTGGTGCAGCTGATCAGCGACATCGCCAGCCAGACCAACCTGCTGGCCCTGAACGCGACCATCGAGGCCGCCCGGGCCGGTGAGGCCGGCAAGGGCTTCGCCGTCGTCGCCAGCGAGGTGAAGAGCCTGGCTACCCAGACGGCAAAGGCGACCGAGGAGATCTCCGCCCAGATCGGCGAGATCCGCGCGGTCGCCAGCGGGGCCGCGACCGCCATTGGGCAGATCGGCGACAGCATCCGCCGGGTGGACGGCATCTCCGCCGAGATCGCGGCGGCCGTGCGGCAGCAGGGCGCCGCCACCACCGAGATCGCGCGCAACGTGCTGGACGCCGCCAGCGGCGCGCGGGCCGTGTCGGAGCGTCTGGAGGAACTCAAGCGAGCCGCGGAAGGCACCGGCGCGCGGTCGGCCGGGGCGCTGGCAGCGGCGGAGGGGCTGTCCGGCGACGCCGAGCGGCTGCAGGGCGCGGTGAAGGAGTTTCTGACGGCGGCGCGCACTAGTTGACGGTTTTGGCGGCCGCGGCAGCGTGCTAGCGCGTGGTCACCGGTTTAGAGCGGGCGCCGCATGCGCCCTCATATCCGTCCATCCTGAACGATCGATAGCGAAGGGCGAGGGTGTACCAGCAGGAACAACCAGCCCTATGCATTCCGTTACGTCACCGGCTGGTGACTGCCCCGCGCCGTCGTGGCCCGCCTGGTCCGCTGGCGCCTCCCGGTTCTCAGAGCTTCTGTCCGAGCCGCTCCAGCAGGCCGACCAAAGCGCGGCGCTCGCCCTCGTCGGTAACGGCGGCGAGGCGGGTGAGGATCTCCTGGACGTTGATGCCAGAGATCGCGGGAAGCGGCATGGGCGCATGCTGGCGCATGGTCTCGATGCCGACCTTGGGCAGGACGGCCGCGGCCAGGCGCTCCATGGCGGAGAACAGGAAGTCGGTGTTGTAGCCGGCGATGAAGCCCAGCGCCGCCGCGCTGAGCGTCACGTCCCCTTCGGCGATGCCCTTGGCCGCGAAGAGCGTGATGGTCCCGCCGCCGATCACGCCGAGCAGGATGCGGCTGTGGTACTCGGGCTTGCGCAGCGGGTCGAAGCTGCGCTGGCGGATGAAGCCGTGCGCGCTCTTGAGCAGGAAGGTGCAGGCGCCGAGACCACCATAGGCGAAGGGCTCCAGCAGCCGCAGCATGTCCGACAGCGCGGCGCCGAAGGTTCCCGGTGCGCTGCCGACCCTCACCGCGGCTTCCGAGACTACGACCACCGCCATGAAGAAGAGCGTCCACAGCATCAGGGCGCGCGACCATTCCTGGCCTTGCGACAGCACGCCCCCGAAGGCCAGAGCGCTGCGGCGGCCGAACGCCCGGGAGGTGGCCCGCAACGTGGCGGCCGTCACCGGCGCCGACCAGGCGGCGAGATCGCGGTAGGCCGCCTCGAAGGCGGCGCGCGCCCTCGGGTCGAGCACGGCATCGGGGTCGGCACCGAATGCCGCCAGCTGCCGCTCGGCCTCGGCCACGGCGAGGATCAGCGCCGGATCGACGCTGCGGCCGTCGGCGCCGGCGATGCCGCTTTCCACCGCATGGTCCAGCAGCAGCCGCGCGTCCGCCACCAGCCGTGCGAAGTCGTCCACGGGCGTGATCTCCCGGCGTCGCCCCTGGGCGCCATCACGCCCCGGCGAGCGGGCCGCGGCGTCCCGCGCCTGCTCCTGAAGCATGGTCATCGCAGTCTCTCCCCCGTACCGGCTGTTCAGGCGGCGCTTCTGGCGTCGGTCAGCTTGTCGAGCATGTCGTTCTTCTTGGCCGATCCGGCCGAGCTGCCGAAGTAGTAGGAGATGATCGCGGTCCAGGCCGCGCCCAGTGCCCCCAGCATGACCAGCAGTGCCTCGCCGCCCTTCTCCGGCATGCCGTTCACCAGCATCCAGCCCAGCACGCCGAAGAAGCCGGCCGTCACCAGGAAGGCCAGCGCCATGGGCGTCCAGTCCTTCAGCGAGATCTCGCGGGCGCGGGCGCTGTCGCGGTCGCCGGCATGGATGCGCTCCAGATCGATGTCCAACTCGCGCATGCGCAGCGCGTACTCCTGGTCGGCCTTCTTCAGGGCCACCAGCTGGTCGGGCGTGGCGCCGGCGAGCGCCGCCTGCAGCTCCTCCGGCGTGCCGCCGTCGCGGCCCAGCAGGGCATTCGACAGCGCGTTCACCGCCAGGCCGGCGACCGGCCCGCCCACGACGGTGGCGAGGCCGGTGGCGAGGTTGGGAGCGACGCCCCGGATCAGGCCCGCGATCTTGTCCCACATGTCGGCTGCTCCTCTGGCTCAGGCGAGCGCGGTTTCCGGCTGGGCGGCGGCGAAGGCCGCGGCCAGCTTGGTGTCGTACTGGTTGGCGGCGTAGGCCGGTCCATTGTAGGCGCGGGCGAAGTCGGCCCAGCGGCCCTCGCGCAACTCGTCGTCGAGCTTGCGCCGGCGGACATAATTGACGAAGGCGTCGAGCTGCGCGCCCTCGCCCGACACCATGGCGGCGACGAAGGCCTCCACGTCCGCATGGCCGCACTCGCGGAAGTTGGAGCCGAGGATCTGGAACAGTCCCCAGCTGGCCGAGGCCAGGGCCGCCGTGCGGTCGAGCGCCACGGCGGCCGCCAACCGGTCGTACTCGCCGGCGCCGCCGGCATAGAGCTTGCGGTTCCAGCTCGGGGCGGAGATGGCGGGATGACCGGCGTCGTAGCGGCCACCGGTGGCGCGGGAGAAGAGATGCGCCTCGAACAGGATGCGGGGACGGCCGTCGGGCAGGAAGCCGCCCTTGCCGCCGGTCTCCACCTTCAGCACCGCCCGCACCGCGGCCGGGGCGCAGCCGAGCGCCGCGGCGGCGCGGGCGATGTCGGCATCGGCGAGCTTGGTTGCGGCGCCCTGGAACGGCAGTGGCGGCATGGCGCTTCTCGCATCGTGCTGAGGGATTACTCCAAACGATAACGAGCTTCCGGCGGCCTGTCATGAACAAAGTGCCCGCTAGGAGTGCAGATGTCGCCTGGCACTGTAACCCTGCGTTCAGCCTCGGGTGTGACCGGGATGTGCGCCAGCTCCAGCCCCTCCACCTCCAGGTACAGGCTCGTTACCCCGTTCACCGGCGCCCAGGCGCGGCCCGCCTCGGGATAGTAGCCCTAGGCCGCGGCCACGCCCGGCGCCTGGGCGCCGACCAGCCGGTTGCGGGTGTCGTAGCGCCAGGTGCGGGTGGCCGAGCGCGTGCGGTTGCCCCGCAGGTCGTGCACCTGCAGCACCGTGCCCACGGTGCTCAGCGCGTTGATCGGCGAGGCCGGGCCGTAGGCCGTCTGGCCGACCGTCGGCAGCTGCGGCAGAAAGGCGGCAGCCCCGTCCTTCCAAGAAGACTGCTTGCTCTATGGTCGCTGTAGATCTTTGACGAGATCCTTATTGGGCACTACCGTTTACCTCTGCCCTAAATGCACTTACAAAATTCCCGAAATAATTTGGCTTCCTCTTTTGTACTTCATCTACACACGCTAAAGCTTCCTGCCTCCTCCCTAGCATCAATAGGCAGATAGCTACACGTTCCGGGTACCCGCCGAGCATGTCGAGCCTTGACTCCAGAAGCGGGAGAATAGCCTCATAGCTGCTCAGCGACTTTGCGTAAGGAAAGCCGACACTATCATACAGTCTGGCGAGCCTTTCCGACTCCGCCTCAATGTCCGTATCTTCTGTAAACTCGAACGCATACTCATCAGGTGCTATTTCGCCCATGTGTATCGCATAGGTAGCTGTGCTTCTGCGATAGCTCCGTCCTTCTAACCTCGCCGCCATTTTCATCAATGGGACAACATGCACCCCCACGAATGGATTGATGTTGAGGTGGGTGCGATGCAGGCCCTCATTGAGACCCACCCAGCAATGGAAGCCGTCGACGATCGGCCGATCCACATCTTTCCCTCTGTATCGGGTAAAGCCATGCTTCTCTAAAGCTTCTATGCATCGGCCGACCACATGGTCCCTGAAAGCACCGTTGATCACATTCTCACCATCTCTAGCACGGGCGATCTATCGAACAGGATTTCATTTCCGTCTTCTTACCAGGGGACAAGCCAGCCCTCTCTGCGTTCTGACCGACAGGAGTAACTTCACGACCACTGGCAATGTCATCATGGAGCTTCTGCTGACCTGAAGACAGTTCGGCGTTCCCGGTTTTGGTCTCAACAACGCGCCCGTCTTTGGTAACGAAATCAGCATTGGTGAGCGAACCATCGGAGTTCCGAAAAGAAACCTTCTCACCAGCGATGTTATCGCCGAGTTTCGCTCGGGTCAAAGCCTCTCCCTCTTTGCCTTTGGCAACATTCTTCGCAAGCTGGGTCACGCGCTCAGCTTGGCGAGTGCTCTGGATGCCAAGGCCAACAGCACCTGGCGCCCCAGGAACCACAGCTAAAACGATGTCTGCGGTTACACCTGCGGAGTCAACAAGGCCGCCCTGAATGTTCCCAGACTTGAAGTTGTCAAAAGCAGATTTGGCACCGACACCGATGCTGACTACTTCGACAACCAAATCCCCATACAACCCCGTCGGATCGACGAAGTTCGTCGGGCTGTTCCTCACATACGCGTAGCGGTTCAGCCCGTCCTTGACCCCGATGGGGTCGAGCTGCATCCAGCGGCCGTCCCTGGGATCGTACGCCCGGTTGGGCGTGTGGTACAGGCCGGTCTCGGCGTCCAGCCGCATGCCGGCGTAGCGGAACGCCGGGCCGGCCGCTGCGTCCTGGGCCGAGTTGCCGTAGGCGTCGTAGCTGGCGGTACCCCTGAGCGCCGCGTTCGGCCCGGTCCAGGCGATCACGCTGCCCTGGCGGTTCGGGTGCAGCCAGGTCAGCCCCGACTGGTCACGCGTGGCGATCACGGCGCCGCCGGCACCCGAGCTGCGGATGTAGCGCTGGCGGACGGCGCCCGCGCCGTCCAGCTGCGCCAGCTCCAGCCCGTCCACCTCCAGGTACAGCGACGTCACCCCGTTCACCTGCTTCCAGGCGCGCCCGGCTTCCGGGTAGTAGCCGTAGGCCGCGGTCACACCCGGGGCCTGGGCGCCGACCAGCCGGTTGCGGGTGTCGTAGCGCCAGGTGCGGGTGGCCGAGCGCGTGCGGCTGCCCCGCAGGTCGTGCTCCTGCACCACCGTGCCCACCGTCGTGAGCGCGTTGATCGGCGAGGCCGGGCCGTACTTCGTCTCGCCCACCGCCGACGGCTGCGGCAGGAAGGCGGCGTTGGCCGTGTCCTCCCACAGCAGCTGGCCGGCCGCGTCGTACTCGTAGCTGAAGCCCACGCCGCCGCCGCTCCAGCCGTGCGTCAGATTCTTCAGCTGCCCGGCATCGTCGTAGCCGTTACTGATTATGTATCCAGGCGATGTAATCCAAGCAGCCGTCTGAATGCGCGATGAACTTTGTATGAAAGTGCACGCAATCCAGATGCAGGTACCAACCACTCCTCCGGCCAACGGCCACTTTTGATGATAGCGTCGAGATCGCGAAATGATAGATCGTCCGGGGGGACTCCAATCATCCCCCGACCTTTCCGGCCCGAGATGCCAAACTGGCTCTCTACGTCTTCGAGGAGATCAGCGAAATCATCGGGATGTAGGTATTTTGGGGAAATCCTATCGGAAATGTTTATTTCTTCAACAGATCTGACACCTTGCATCAACGGCAAGTAGTCCTCAAGAGCGGCTTTCAGCCGATCTGTTATCATTCCGTCATCATTGCTCATCGCTCACCTGCATGCAATTGTAAGTGCAGTGGCTGATCGAAGCGACATCATACGCCGCCAGACCCCAACCAACAAATGGAACAGCTCGACCTGCGAACGCTCCAATCCTAGGCGTAAGTGGCACTATGCCTCGCTGCAGCTGACTGAATGTTGGGGCGGGGAGCTTAATGCCTCCCGGGAACCGAGCGTCTCCAAATGCTTTGCGCGATATCGTGGATGCAAGAGAGGTTCCCTTAGTTGCAGAACCCGGGGAAAATGGCTTTCCAATTACTGGAGAACCCAGCGCGATCAAGGCACCAGATGCAGGTAAGCTGAGATAGTGCTCTGAGGCGCAGTCAAGGAGGCAGGATCCAAATTCCGGTCGGGTCGTTAACTCCGGCGTCTGTTCTCCTGCAATCTGGCCCTCTGTACCGGATGGGTCAGGTGTAAGGGTGGAATTTGAGTTAGTTGACGAAGCTTGCGCAATGGGGGTGTTGTCGTTTCGCGTCCTGAGAACGCCCTCAAGGCTACCGTTGGTGCTAGTAGACGAACCGCCATTGATAGCACATGCACCGGTTCCATCTTGAATGCGTGAGCCCGTGCAAAGCCCGAGCAAATCGACAAAGTTCGTTGGGCTGTTCCTCACATACGCGTAGCGGTTCAGCCCGTCCTTGATGCCGATGGGGTCGAGCTGCATCCAGCGGCCGTCCCTGGGATCGTACGCCCGGTTGGGCGTGTGGTACAGGCCGGTCTCGGCGTCCAGCCGCATGCCGGCGTAGCGGAACGCCGGGCCAGGCGCCGCATCCTGGGCCGAGTTGCCGTAGGCGTCGTAGCTGGCGGTACCCCTGAGCGCCGCGTTCGGCCCGGTCCAGGCGATGACGCTGCCCTGGCGGTTCGGGTGCAGCCAAGTCAGCCCGCCCTGATCACGCGTGGCGATCACGGCCCCACCGGAGCCTGAGCTGCGGATGTAGCGCTGGCGGATGGCGCCCGCGCCGTCCAGCTGCGCCAGCTCCAGCCCGTCCACCTCCAGGTACAGCGACGTCACCCCGTTCACCTGCTTCCAGGCGCGCCCGGCTTCCGGGTAGTAGCCGTAGGCCGCGGCCACGCCCGGGGCCTGGGCGCCGACCAGCCGGTTGCGGGTGTCGTAGCGCCAGGTGCGGGTGGCCGAGCGGGTGCGGTTGCCGCGCAGATCGTGCTCCTGCAGCACCGTGCCCACGGTGCTCAGCGCGTTGATCGGCGAGGCGGCGGCGTAGGGCATCTGCCCCATCGCCGACGGGGCGGGCAGGAAGGCGGCGTTGGCCGTGTCCTCCCACAGCAGCTGGCCGGCCGCGTCGTACTCGTAGCTGAAGCCCACGCCGCCGCCGCTCCAGCCGTGCGTCAGCGTCTTCAGCTGCCCGGCGGTGTCGGCGGGGCTTCTGGCGCTCGACCGTGGGATTGCCGCGCGTGTCGTACTCGGTGGTGGTCTCGCCCTTCAGGGCGTCGGTGCGCTTCACCGGCCGGCCCAGACCGTCGTAGGCGGCGCGGGTCGCGCGGCCCAGCGGGTCGACCTGGCGAGTGGGGTGGCCCTGGACGTCGAACCAGGCGGCGGCGACGCCGCAGTTGGGCAGGCTGGCGGCACAGTTGGCGTCGCGCAGCACGCCGCGGCAGGGGCCTGGGTCGTACTGGGTGATGACGCCCGAACCGCAGAGGCTGTTCGGTCGCAAGGCCGCTTACGGATGCAATACGATCAGCAATCCCAATGGCTTATTCGATGTCCTGCGCGGAAGCATATTCTGCGCCGTTGGCATTTAGCTCATCCACAATCATCTGGCGTAGATAACTGTAAGCTGCGCTTTAACGGCGAGCCGGACAGAGATTCAGGTCCTATTTAGATTGACCGATCTCCGCGCTAAAGAGTTAACTCGAAAGGATTTCTCCCGTGGAGCTGAGCCAAGACACCGATGCGCCTCCAGCCAAGACAGAAAGCTGCCCTGTTCATCGGTGCCGTCACTATGTCGATCGTCATCGCCCCGGGTGGGCATGCGGACCCGCTCGATAAAAATCCTGCCATCGACCATGCGACAGCCGACCTGACGTCGCTTTCACCCTTGCAACTAACCTTCGTGCCGGAGTTCAGGAAGGCCTCCGCGATCTCCGGCCTGGTTCAAAAGATCGACCGGATATTTGCATCCACCCCTGAACAGGAGGCCCGTTGCAGGAAGCTGCTATCCAACATCGAGGCGGGAACAAGCATAGAATATATCGAACCTGTTCTGACGACCAACAGAGTACAGGAACTTATTTCCTCCCCGCTGGGAAAGGCGTGCGGCACGGATGGCAAGCTGCCGGATAATCTTCATACGGCAGCATTCGGAATTCGTCTGTACGAAGTTCCCGCACGTCACGGGGGGTACGTTTACATCGTTCGACACGGGCCGTCTCTCGGCGGTCCCGATGCTGCTGCCATGGACGAGGAGGGTCTTGAGAGCGCTGCCAGAAGACCCGGCGGCGGAACCACCCTCGTCTCGCCATCCAATTGCCGTACGGCGGGTGCTTCGATTTTCGGGGGGCAGCTTTTCGAACTGCTTTCAGAACCGAAGGCCTGCGATGGGCGCCAGGATCGATCCTGCGGCGAAGTCACTTTCGTCAGGTCGGGCGAGGCAGCGTACGGCATCACATTCGTTATCAAGAATATCTTGTTCAACAATCCCGGAAGGTTTGAAATAATCGAATACGTGGATGACGAAGACAGAGCAATTCATAATGTGTGCTCTGGCATTCTTAATTAATAGTAGATCGGGATGCCGTTCAGAGATCGTGTTGCGAATGATGCTGCCCTTAGTTCGCGAATATTTGCTTCCGTTCTCGGTCGGGAGGGCAGCGCGCATTTTGACATTCATCTCGACTCGCGTCAAATCCCAACGCTTGGCGCAGGATCGGCGCTGGCGTCCGGAACGGACCGCCCGTATACGCTCATGGAACGAGAAGAAATAAATGTAAGATTAGGGGCCGCCAACCCCAAATACTCGTTAGACCAAAATGGTTATAACATACTTTCCGATGTTTTAACACTGGTCAATCAGAATAAAAATCAAGCTGCACTGGAATTGTTGATCTCAGGCAAAAGCGGTAACCCATCACTTGGAAGGCGGCTTTCGGAACCGGAAAGAGACAATCTTCTTCGATGGGAGATAGATCAGCAGCTCGATGCTACTGATAGGAATTTCCGGAACAGGCTTGCAGAGTTGGTCCGGGACGGGCAGACGCAGGCTACTATCCAATCACTGGTAGAGGGAATGTCAAGCAACCAAGTTGAGGGGGTCTTCATCGTCAACAATGTGACCGTAGATTTGAACGCTGCCGGCGGAACCTACATCGACTGGGCCTGCGCCTGAAGGAGAGCACCATGAATTATGACATTCGCTATCGCGAGGACGGCCGGGTGGTCACTTAGGCCGAGTTCGTCAATACTCTCGGGCATGTAAGCCTCCCCGCGTCGGTGACCACGGAAACCCTGGCAGCCTTCGGCGTCGATGCCGTGTTCCCGGGGGCGCAGCCCACGCTGGGGCGCTACGAGGCGATGCGCCGGGTCGGGCCTGTCCTGGATGAGGCGAAGGGCATCTGGGAGTGGCGCCACGAGGCGCATGATTACCGCCGCGACATGGACCAGGCGCAGCTCTCCGCCCTGCTCGAGGCGCGCCGCGCCGAGATGCGGACGCAGGTCACGGCGCAGCGCGAGGCCCGAATGGCGGCTGGGTATGAGCATGATTTCGGTGCCCGGGAGGCGGAACTCGAGGACGGGACCGTCGAGCCGGCGGGCATTCGCCGGCTGCAGACTCGTCCGGAGGACCAGCTGCGTTGGACCACATTGGGGCTTTCCTGCCTGGCCGAAATGTCGGCTGGACGCGGCGATGCGCCGGTGCGTCCGCTGAAGACCGCCGACAACGCAGAGGTTCCGGTTACCGCAGCGGAGGCATTCACCGTCGTCACCGCTCTCCAGGGCCACATGGGACAGATCCTGGATCGTGAGCGGGCGCTGAAGAAGGCGATCGCCCGAGCGGCATCGCTGAAGGCGCTCGATGCCACGCAGATCAATGAAGGCTGGCCGGGTGAGCCGGAAACTCCCAGGAAGCCGAACGGCAAGCGGCAGCCAAAGATTTGAGGTCGGCAGCGGATCGGGACGAGGTCGGCATTGTGCAGGACCATTCCCGATTTCCATAAATATCCATATCCCGTTCGGCTGCGGTTTTGGGGTGGACTCAAAATTGAGGTGCGACAAACCAATGTTTTCAGTGGTTTGGCATGGGAGTCGCACATGGGGTCCACCTACTCTCACCTGAGCCTGGGCGAGCGCCGCTGGATCGAGGAGATGTTGAACGCCCGGTTCTCGGTGACGCGCATCGCGGACGAGTTGGGCCGGCATCGCTCAACCGTGCACCGGGAGATCGCCCGCAACTTCCACCACACGGCGTTCCGCGACCGCTTTGGCAACGGCTACCGCGGCTACCACAGCGTTGCCAGGGACCGGTCCCCGGCGGCGCTGTCAGCGCTCAGCGACAAGCTGAATGCCACGCCAAGACGATGCCTGGGCTACCGCACCCCGACCGAGGTCTTCCAAGCCAGGCTGGCACAGCTTATGGGGGCTGAGTAGACTAGGTGAACAACCTGTCGCACTTCGGGTTGAGCCCATCGCGGGTAGAAGAAATCGGGCGCGACCGCGACCGCCGCCTGTGCCCATGAGGACTGCCTGGCTGAAAGCGGCTCCGGCGTCGGGGACTGCCCCGCCGCCCGCCCCGGATGGCGCTCCCGCTCCGGCGCGCGAGCGGGTTGCCGATCCTCGTCCGACCTGGAATGCTGCCGGCCTGCCCGCAGAAGGATGCGACGATGCCCATGACCCCGTTCACCCAGGTCCTCGCCATGGCCGACGGATCGGGCGCCGACGTGCCCGACGACTGGTCACAGGGACGGGCCGGCTTCGGCGGTATCGTCGCGGCCCTGGCGCTGACGGCCGCCCGCCGGGAAGTGACGCCGGACTGGCCGCTGCGCTCCTTCACCATCAGCTTCTGCGGCCCGGCCGTGGGCGGGGTGGAGTTCGCGGTGCGGACCCTGCGCGCCGGCCGGACGGCCGCCTTCATCGAGACGCTGGTCCACCAGGGCGGGAGCGCCTGCGCGTCGGCCACCTTCTGCTTCGGCCCGGCGAGGCCCTCCATCGTCGCCCTGCCCCCGTCCCTCCCCATGCCCGCCGGGCCGCCGGAGGACCACCCGGCCATTCCCGGGCAGGCGGAGGGCGTGCCCGCCTTCATGCGCCATTTCGAGGTCCGGCCGGTGGCCGGCATGGTGTTCGAGGGCAGCGACGGGACGGAGCTGCGCTGGTGGGTCCGGCACCGGGACGCGGCCGCGCGGGGCACCGAGGCGGGGCTGGTGGCGCTGCTGGACACGCTGCCCCCCGCGGCGTCCGTGCGGCTGCCGCGGCCGGCGCCGATGGCCAGCCTGCAATGGATGGCGGACCTGGACGGCGGCGGCATCGCCACCGACGAGGGCTGGTACCTGCTGCGCAGCGCCGCCGACCATGCCGGCGGCGGCTTCTCCGGCCAGACCATGACGGCGTGGGACCGCGCCGGCCGAGCGCTGGTCCATCACCGCCAGTCGGTCGGCCTGTTCGCCTGAGGCGCCTCCGGCGCCGGGCCTCAGAGCTGGAAGGCCACGGTCACGCTGGTGCCGGGGCCGTTATCGAGGGTCAGCGTGCCGTCGACCTGGCGGACCAGGCTGCGCACCAGCTGCGAGCCCACCCCCTCGCGCCGCCCCGCCGCGTCCGGCATGCCGGCGCCGTCGTCGGCCACGGTCAGGCGGACCAGTTCGCCGGCCCGCTGCAGCCGCACCGCCACCCGGCCGCGCCGGCCGGCGGGGAAGGCGTGCTTGAAGGCGTTGGTGATGAGCTCGCCGGCGATCATGCCCAGCGGGATGGCGCGGTCGACCGGCAGGGTGACCGGCTCCACGTCGCACTCGATGAGGATCTCGTCGCGCCCGAGGGTCCCGTCGACCCCGGTCGCCACCTCGCAGATGAACTCGTCCAGCGGCACGTTGGTCAGGTCGCCGCCCTTCATCAGCCGCCGCTGCACCGCCGCGATGGCGCGGACCCGGGCCGCCAGCCGCTGGAAGGAGGCGACCACCACCGGCTCGGAACGGTAGCCGGCGGCCTCCATGTCGATCAGCGCCAGGATGAGCTGCAGGTTGTTGTAGACCCGGTGCACGATCTCGCGCATCAGCAGCTCGCGCTCGTCCAGGGCCCGGCGCAGCGCGGTGACATCGGTCAGCAGCCCCTCCATCTCGCCGCCGTCGCCCGGCACCGGCCTCAGATCCAGCAGGGCGGAGACGGTGCGGCCGGAGGGCGTGCGCAGCGCCACCTCCCGCCCGGCGATGCCGGCCCCGGCGGCCTCCCGCCAGAGCCCGGCGCCGTCCGTGTCCTCCAGCATCGCCCGAAGGTCGGCGCCGCCCGCGTCCTCCAGCCCCAGGATGTCCGCCATGGCGGGGTTGGCGTCCAGCAGCCTGCCGTCGCCGCCCGTGGCGAAGACGCCGACCGAGACGCCCGTCCACAGCTCGCGGTAGCGCCCTTCCGCCCGGCGCAGCGCCTCGCGCTCGGAGCGGCGGCGGGCCAGGCCCAGCAATGCCGCGTGCAGCCGGGGCAGCCGCTCCCGCCCCTTCACCACATAATCGTCGATGCCGGCCTTCATCGCCGCCACCGCGCCGTCCTCGCCCAGCGACCCGGTGAAGAGCACGGCGGCGCAGTCCGGGTCGGTGGCGCGGATGCGCTTGAAGACGCTGAGCCCATCCGACCAGCCTAGCGAGAAGTCCAGCACGGCGATGTCGATCGGCCCGCCCCGGCCCAGCGCACCCTCCAGCTCGTCCGCCGTGCCGACCTCCATCAGCTCGGCATGCGGAAGGGCCCGCTCGATCTCGCGGCGGGTCAGGGTGCGGTCGTCGGGATTGTCGTCGACGAGGATGACGCGCATGGAACCCGTCAGCGGCATGAGGACGCGCCGTGCCACAGGTTCGGACGGGTGACCCATGTCGCCCTTCGGCGGACTAGGCCATTTCCCGTCGAAAGCCCGGCTGGCGGCAACACAGAGGGGAATGGCTTCATGGCCCCTCTGGTTCCGTCCCGCCTGCCGAAGAAGTCGATGTCCTTGAGAATCCTGATCGCCGAAGACGAGGCCCTGATCGCCATGGAGGTCGAGGACGCGCTGATCGAGGCGGGGTACGAGGTGGTGGCGGTGGTGAACCGGGCGTCGGACGCGCTGGCGAAAGCCGAGGCCCTGCGGCCGGACCTCTGCGTGATGGACATCCGCCTGCTCGACGGCAGCAGCCTGGAGGCCGCCGGCGCGATCCTGCGCGGCGGCGTCCCCGTGGTGCTGGCGTCAGGGCATGGCGGCGGTGAGGCGGCGGCGGCGGTCGGTACGCGCCACTGGCTGCACAAACCGTACAGACGGGCCGACCTGGTGAGGGCGGTGAAGGCCGCGGCGGCTCAGGCGGCGACGGCGACCCGGGCGGAGACCGGCGCCTCGTAGCCGCAGACGGCCTGCAGCCCGGCCCGGTCCAGCACCGACAGGAAGCCGCCGCCCAGCTGCACCAGCCCGCGGCCCTCCAGCTCCTGCAGGGTCCGCGAGACGTGCGTCACCGACAGGCCCAACGCGTCGGCCAGATGGGCGCGCTGCAGCGGGAACGGACACCAGCCGCCGCGGCACAGCGCGCGCTCCTCCATCCGCGTCAGCACGTCCAGCATCAGCCAGCTCATGCGTTCCAGCGCGTCGCGCCGCCCGATATTGGCCAGGAAGGTCTCCGCCCGCTCCGCCCTGAGCGCCAGCCGGCGCTGGACCGACAGGGCGAGGACCGGGTCGGCCGCCAGGTCGGCGGCCGTCAGCGGGGGCGAGCGGCGCACCGTCGCGGCGGTGACCGATTCGATGCAATGGCGGGTGGTGCCGTGCAGGACGGTGTCGATGCCGGCGGCGTCGCCGGGCAGCAGGATGTCCAGCACCTGCCGGGCCGAGTCCCCGACCGCCCGCGTGCGGATGGCCCAGCCCTCCTGCAGCAGCACGAGGCGCGCCGGCATGCCGGGGCCGACCAGCGTCACGCCGGAGGCGACGCGGACCGTCTCGGTCGCGACCGCCGCCAGTTCGGCCTCGATGAGGTCGAAGCCACCCCCCGTCCCGCTCGCTGGGTGTGACATATGTGCGCTCTGATGATCCATGTTGATCAAAGGGAGGTTAGCCCCTATGAAACGTTGGTCAGACTGCCACTTCCGCCCGGACTAAGCCAGACTTTCCCGGCGCGCCCAGCTTCGACCTTCCCATGCCCGTCAGCCCCCCGTCCCGCAGCAACGTCACGCCGCTCCCCGGGTCCCGCCGCAAGGTCCTGATCGTGGAGGACGACGCCGCCATCGCGCTGGCCGCCTTCAACCGGCTGCAGTCCCGCCGCTTCGAGGTCTGCGGCATCGCCGCGACCCTGGACGAGGCGTTGCGCATGGCGGCCGAGCACTGGCCCGACATCGTGGTCATGGACATCAGGCTGAAGGAGGGCAACGGCATCGAGGCGGCGCACCTGATCCGCTCCAACTACGCCTCCGCCATCCTGTTCGCGACGGCCTTCTGCGACGAGCACCGCGACCGGCTGCCGGAGGACACCTGGTGCCTGCAGAAGCCCTACGATATGAACGAGTTGCAGGACGCGCTGGAGGCGCTCTGCCTGAACCGGGAGGGGCTGCCGATCCCGATCGCCCTGCCGCCGTCGCTGGTCCGGCTCTGAGGGTTCAGCCCGGGCACGGCCGCGATCCGGGGCAGCGTCGAGGGCGTGCGTGCTTCGACAGGCTCAGCATGAGGATGTTTTCGCTGCTCCCGATCGTCGAATGAAGCGGAGTGCTTGGCACTCCCCTCCCTCATCCTGAGCCTGTCGAAGGACGCACGACGCCCCAGCCTCTCCCCGGGCTCGAGGCGCCGCCCGGCTCTCACCCCGCCGGCGGGCGGTTCAGCACGACCCAGTAGAGCTGGAGCGTGCGCACCATCTCCATCAGGTCGGCCGCCCCCACCGGCTTCACCAGGTAGGAGTTGGCGCCGAGGTCGTAGGCGCGGGTGATGTCCGAATCCTGGTTGGACGAGGTCAGCACCACCACGGGGATGCGCGAGACGGGCGGGTTGACGCGCCGCCATTCCAGCACGTCGAAGCCGGTCCGCAGCGGCAGCTTCAGATCCAGCAGGATGACCGCCGGCACGTGGCACCGCGCGCGCAGATCCGCCGGCCCGTTCCCCGCCAGGAAGTCGAGCGCCTGCTGACCGTCGGACACATGCACCACCGGGTTGCCCAGCCCCGCCTTGCGGAAGGCCCGCTTGATCAGGTCGGCGTCGTCCTCGTTGTCCTCCACCAGGAGGATGCAGGGCGCGCCCGTATCTTCGATCGTCATGGTTCCTGCTCCGTCCCCTCGCCCTCGGTCCGGCCGGCCGCCGGCAGCTCCACCCAGAAGCGGCTCCCCTCCCCAACAGCGCTTTCCAGCCCCAGGGTCCCGCCCATCCGCTCCACCGCCTTGCGGACGATGGCGAGGCCGATGCCGGTGCCGGGATAGGCCGTCCGCGCGTGCAGCCGCTCGAACACGTTGAAGATGCGGTCCCGGTGGTCCGGCGCGATGCCGATCCCGTTGTCCTCGACCCAGAGCCGCACCCGCTCCCCCGGCAGCGTCTCTGCCCGGAGGCGGATCAGCGGCGCCGTGCCGGGCGCCACGAACTTGGCCGCGTTGCCCAGCAGATTGTCGATCACCTGCCGGAGCGCCGCCGCGTTGGCGCGCACCGGGGGCAGCGGCTCCAGGACCTCGATCCGGCCCGGCGGCGGCAGGGTGGCTGACAGGTCGGCGACGCTCCGGGCCGCCAGTGCCGCCAGCGAGACCGGCCGCAGCTCCAGTTCGTTCTGGGTCAGGCGGCTGTAGGCCAGCAGGTCGTTGATCAGCTCCTCCATCGCATGGGCCGCCGACCGGATGCGGTCGGCATAGCGTCGGCCCTCGGGCGGCAGGGCGTCGGCATGGTCCTCCACCAGCGCCGTGGCGAAGCCCTCCATGGCGCGCAGCGGCGCCCGCAGGTCGTGGCTGACGGAGTAGGCGAAGGCCTCCAGCTCGGCATTGACCTCGGCCAGCCGGCGGGTGCGCTCCTCGACCCGCACCTCCAGCGTCCGGGTCAGCTCGGCCAGCGACCGCTCGGCCCGCCTGGCCTCGGTGATGTCGAGCACGGCGCCGACATGGCGCACCGGCCGCCGCTCCCCGCCCTCCCCGGCGAAGAAGGTGCGGGCCAGGGCGTTGACCCAGCGCTCCTCCCCGCATGGCCAGACGACGCGGTAGACGGCCCGCAGCATGCCGTCGCCCGCCGGGTCCATGCTGCGGGCGACGAGGCCCAGCAGCATCTCCCGGTCCTCGGGATGGATGGCGGCGTTGATCCGCTCGGCGGTGATGGCGGCACCCGGCTCCACGCCGAGGATGTGGTAGGTCTCGGGCGTCCAGACATGGTGGTCGGCCGTCACGTCCCAGTCGAAGATGCCAAGACCCGCGACCTCCAGCGCGACCCGCAGCCGCTCGGCCGTCTCCTCCAGGCGCCGCATCGCCTGGTCGCGCTCGCCCATGAAGCGCCGCCGCTCCTCACGCAGGCGGCGGGTCAGCAGCATGGCGGCCCAGCCCAGCGCCAGGAAGGCGATGAGGGTCGTGGCCGCGGCCAGCAGCGAGGCCCTGTCTGACTGGCGGTCGAGATTGCCCACGCGCTGCGCCAGGCGCCCGTCCTCCAGCCGGCGGATGCCCTCCACCCGGGCGCGGATCTCGTCCATCAGCCGCTTGCCCTCGCCGCCGCGCAGGATGGCCAGCGCCTGGTCGCGGTCGCCGGCGGCGGCGAGCTCGACCGTCCGGTTCAGCTCGTCCAGCTTCTCCTCGATCAGCCGTCGCAGGCGCTCGACATCGGCCGCCGGCACCTCGAACGAAGCGGCGCGGCGGGTGAAGTCCGTCATCAGCGCCCGGGTCTGCTCCTGGCCGTTGCGGAACGGCACAAGATAGCGGTCCTCGCCCGCCAGCAGATAGCCGCGCTGGCCGGTCTCGGCATCCTTGACGGCGGAGAACATGCGCTCGGTCAGCAGCAGGAAGTCGGCGGTGGTCCGGGTCTCCCCCTGCGCCGCCCGCAGCCGGTCCAGCGCCTCTCCCAGCAGCAGCGCCACCCCCACGGCCAGCAGGAACGCCGTCCAGATGGCGACCAGGCCGAGCCGCCCGGCCGCCTGCGGGCCGGGGGGCGCCGTCGCCGTCCTGTCCTCACCGGGCATGCCGCGCCCCTCCCGATCCCCCGCTCCCGGAGCCGCGCCGCTCATGCCGCGGGGAGCTCCACCCAGAAGACGCTGCCGCCGCCCGGCCGTTCCCCGACGCCGACGCTGCCGCCCATGCGCTCCACGCCCTTGCGGACGATGGCGAGGCCGATGCCGGTGCCGGGGTACTCGCTCATGGCGTGCAGGCGCAGGAAGACGTCGAAGACGCGCTCGCGGTGCTCGGGCGCGATGCCGATGCCATTGTCCTCCACCAGCAGCCGCACGCGGCCGTCCGCCGCCTCCGCCCGGACCCGCACCTCGGGCACCGTTCCCGGGGCGACGAACTTGACCGCGTTGGACAGCAGGTTCGCCAGCGCCTGCACCAGCACCGCCCGGTTCGCCCGCACCACCGGCAAGGGCTCCTCGACCGTGAAGCGCGCGGCGGCGAGCGGCTCGGCGATCTGCTGCCGCGCCTCCCGGAGCGCCTGGTCGAGCTCCACCCGGTCCGAATGCAGCTCCTCGCGGGCCAGGCGGCTGTAGTCCAGCAGGTCGCGGATCAGCCGGTCCATGCGGGTGGCGGCGGCGGCGATGCGGTTGAGATAGCCCCGGCCCTCCGCATCCAGCCGGTCGCCGTAATCCTCGAGCAGCACGGCGCTGAACCCCTCCATGGCGCGCAGCGGCGCCCGCAGATCGTGGCTGACGCTGTAGGCGAAGCGCTCCAGCTCCTCGTTGGCGGCGCGCAGCTGCCGGGTGCGCTCGGCCACGCGCGCCTCCAGCGTGCGGTTCAGCTCCAGCACCTCCCGCTCCGCCGCCTTGCGCTCGCCGATGTCCTGGACCACGACGATGAAATGCTCGGGCCCGCCGGTCGCGTCACGCTCCAGGGCGACCGTCAGCGCCACCCAGACCGGGGCGCCGTCCTTGCGCACATAGCGCTTCTCGATCTGGTAGGTGCCGATGTCGCCCGCTTTCAGCCGGCGCCCCTGGTCCTTGTCGGGGCCGCGGTCCTCGGGATGGGTGATGTCCCAGGTCTCCATCGCCAGCATCTCGTCCCGGCCGTAGCCGAGCATGCGGCAGAGCGTCTCGTTCACCCGGAGGAAGCGGCCCATCGGGTCGATCAAGGCCACGCCGACGGCGGCATGCTCGAAGACGCCGCGGTAGCGCCGCGCGCCCTCGCGCAGCTCCCCGGCCGCCCGGGACAGCCGCTGCGCCCGCTCCATGGCCAGCAGGCCGGCGCGCAGGGCGATGCCCAGCAGCAGTGACAGACCGGCGCTGACCGCCAGCACGATCTCCGGCAGCACCGTGGTCCGGCCCGGCCCGGCGGGCGCGTGCAGCCCCACCGTCCAGGCGAGCCCGGCGACCTCGAGCGGCAGCTCCACCTCGGGCGGCCGGGCCATGGCGCGGCCATAGACCCGGGTCCCCCCGGCCGTGACCTCCAGCGCGTAGCCGGCGGCGATGTTGCCCAGGATGCGCTCCGTCATGGCGGCCAGGTCGATGGCGCCGTAGACGAAGCCGTCATCCTCGCCGCCGGCAGGAACCGGGACCGCGACCAGCATGCCGGTGCCGCCCTGCACCAGGGGGATGGGCGGCGACGCGGCGGCTCGGCGGGTCTTGCGCGCCCGGGCGTAGATGGCGGCGCGCACCGGTTCGCGGTTCACGTCCAACCCGAGCACCGCCTCGTTGCCGGCCAGGGGGCTGACCCAGCGCACCACCAGGTCGGGACCGACCCAGCCGATGGCCCGGAACGCCGGGAAGCTCTCCCGGGTCGAGGCCGCTTCGATCTCGAACTCCTCGCGTGAGCGCCGGCCGCGCAACTCCCACCGCCGGGCGATGCGCTGCAGCACGGCGATCCGTTCCCGCAGGCCGGCCTCCAGCGCCCGGCGCGCCGCCTGCGCCTCGGCCTCCATGATGCGGGACAGCTGCGCGGTTTCCGCCTGCCGTAGCGCCTGCCAGAAGACGACCGACACGCCCAGGGCGACCAGCGCCGCGGCCAGCGGCAGCCAGCGGCTCAGGACGGAGAGCCGGAGAGGGGCCGTCATCGCGGCTCTCGGCGGCTGGACGGGGGCATCGGCGGAACGGGACGGGACATCTGCTGGGCCGCGGAACCGGGTTGTCTCAGGGACAACGACTCCATCCCCGGATCGGTTCGGCGGGCTAAGCAATTCTGGCGGAAGACTGCATTCCCAGCGTCACACGTGGAAGGAGGCGCCGCCATTTTCCTGTAGCGGCAAGTGCTTAGGCTCACCAAAGGCCTATCCTATCCGTCGGGGTAGACTACCCATAAATTAACAATCTGTTAGTCATGGAGGCCTAGAGGTGATCACCTCAAGCCGAAAGCCCGCCATGACCGATATCCCCCGGAACCTTGCCCGCTTCTTCCTCCGGGTGACGCCATGAGCGGCGGCGGAAAGGGCAGCCGCACCCGGGGCGGCAAGCCGTCCAGGCGCCTGGTCCTTGAGCCCCGGATGATGTTCGACGCGGCGGCGGTCACCACGGCCGCCACGCTGGCCGACGACCATGCCGACGCCGCGCCGGCGACCGCGCACCGGGACGCCGGCGCCGACGCGTCGCGGGATGCCGCGCCCGACCACGCGGCACCCGCCGCCCTGGCGCAGGTGCCGGCGCCCGAGGCGCCGCGCGCCATCCTTTTCGTCGATGCCGGCGTGCCCGGTCGGGACATGCTGACGTCGGGCCTGGCGCCGGACGTGGAGCTGGTGGTCCTGGACCCGTCGAGGGACGGGCTGGCGCAAATCACCGCGACCCTGGCCGGCCGCGACGGCGTGCAGTCGGTCCACATCGTCAGCCATGGCGAGCCCGGGGCGCTGGTCCTGGGCAGCACGCGCGTGTCTCAGTCGGTGCTGACGGCCAACGCCGACGCCATCGCCGGCTGGCGCGACGCGCTGTCCGACGGCGCTGACATCCTGCTCTATGGCTGCGACGTGGGCGCCGGCGAGGCGGGCGCCGCCTTCGTGGCGCAGCTGGCCGACCTCACCGGCACCGACGTGGCCGCCTCCACCGACGCCACCGGTGCCGCGGCGCTGGGCGGCGACTGGGTGCTGGAGCTGAAGTCGGGTGCGGTCGAGAGCGACCTGGCGCTCTCATCGGCCGCCATCGAGGCCTATGACCGGCTGCTGGCGCCGCAGCCGGCGGGCGGCGACGCCACCGTCACCACGACGGCCGGCGGCGCGCTGAGCATCACCGAGGATACCGGCACACCGACCGACATCCGCCTGACCGTGCCGTCGCGCGGCGCGGCGGTCGAGGTGCGCATCCTCGCGGTCACCGGCGGCACGCTCACCCGCGGCGACGGCAGCGCCATCACGCTGGGGGCCAACGGCACCACCCTGCCCCTGACCGGTGCCGGCACCAATCTGCTGGACCTGAAGTTCACGCCGGACGCCAACCGCGACACGGCCGCGACCTTCACCTACGTGCTGGTCGACCCGGCCGACAACGCGGCCGCCAACAACTCGCCCGCCAGCACGGCGACGATATCCATCACCGCCGTCAACGACGCGCCGACCCATGACGGCGCCGGCACGGTCCTGGACGTGGCGGAGGACACCGCCGCGCCGGCCGGCACCAGCGTCGCGGACCTGCTGGCGACGCTGACCGTCGTCGACACGGACACGGGTGCCCAGGGCGGCATCGCCATTACCGGCGCCGACCTCGCCAACGGCGTCTGGCAGTACTCGACCAACAGCGGCGGCAGCTGGCAGGCGATCGGCCTGCGCGACGACACCACGGCGCTGCTGCTGTCGTCCGACGCCGCCAACCGGGTGCGCTTCGTGCCGGCGGCCGACCATAACGGCACCGCCACGCTGACCGTGCGCGCCTGGGACCGGACGGCGGGCACCTCCGGCAGCACCCATCCCATCACCGCCACGGGCGGCGACAAGGCCTTCTCCGCCGCCACCGCGACCGTGACGCAGACGGTGACGCCGGTGAACGACCGGCCGACGCTGGACACCGGCTACACGGTCCGCCTCGCCCCGACCGACGAGGACACGACGCCGACCTTCACCGTGGCCTCGCTGATCGCCGGCCTGACGGCCAACGCCGCGCTGAAGGACCCGGACGGCACCACCGCCTTCGGCATCGCCGTCACCGCCACCGGCACCAGCGGCACCCTGTCCGGCACCTGGGAATACCGGCTGGACGGCGGCTCGCCCTGGACGGCGCTCGGCGCCGTCAGCGCCGCCGCCGCCCGCCTGCTGCCCGCCGCGGCCGAGTTGCGCTACATCCCCGCCGCCGACACCGGCGGCGAGGCGACCCTGACCTTCCATGCCTGGGACCAGGAGTCCGGCACCGGCACGCTCGACACCACCACGGGCACCGGCACCAGCCCCTTCACCGCCGCCACCGCCACGCTGAGCCAGCCGGTGACACCGGTGAACGACGCGCCGGTGATCGTCACCGCCGCCGCCACGCTGACCGAGAGGCAGACGCTGACCCTGACCGCCGCGCAGCTGGGCATCACCGACGTGGACAGTACGTCGGAGCAGCTGGTGGTGCGGCTGGAATCGCTGCCGGCCAACATGGAGATCACGCGGCTGTTCGGCGGCGTCGACGTGCCGCTGGCGGTGGGCGGCCTCTTCAGCATGGCCGACCTCGCCGGCGGCCAGATCAAGCTGCGCTACACCGGCGCGGAGCTGACGGCCGACGCCTCGCGCAGCTTCACCTACACGGTGCGCGACGGCGCCGGCGGCGAGCTGGCCAACCAGACCTTCGCCATCACCGTGAAGGACGTGAACGCCCAGGTCAGCGTCACCTCCACCAGCCTGACCGCGACCGAGTATCTGGCGCCGGGCGACTTCACCACCATCACCCTGACCAGCAGCGACGCCGACGGCAACGCGGCGCTGACGACCTACACGGTCAAGAGCCTGCCCAGCGCCACGGTCGGCAAGCTGGTGTTCGACGTGGGCGGCACCGGCACCTACACCGACGTGACGGTCGGCCAGACCTTCACCCAGGCGCAGGCGACGGCGGGGCGGCTGCGCTTCGTCGGCACCGGCGCGGAGCCCACCGGCGGCAACGCGTCGGCGAGCTTCACCGTGGACGTCACCGACGGCCACACGGTGCTGGCGCCGACGACCCAGGCCAACGTCGCCGTCACCATCGCCATCAGCCCGCGCAACGACGACCCGTCGGTGGTGCGCAACGTCGCCGCCACCGTGACGGAGGGCGGCGAGGTCGTCATCACCGACGAGACGCATCTGGACCACGCCGATCCGGACAGCGCCCGCAACCAGCTGACCTACACCATCTCCACGGCGCCGACCCGGGGCGTGCTGTACCTGAACTCGGTGCGCCTGGGCGCCGGCTCGGCGTTCCAGCAGATCGACATCGATGCCGGGCGCCTGAAATACGTCCATGACGGGGTGGACCCGGTCACGGCGTCCGACAGCTTCGGCTACACGCTGCGCGACGGCAGCGGCGCCGCCCTGCCCGGCACCTTCACCATCAACGTCACGCCGGTGGACGACGCGCCGACGTTGCGGACGCGCACCGTCTACATCAACGCGGCCAATCTCGGCACCGACACCGCGACCGTCACCGCCGGCAACCTGCAGGGCGAGGACGTGGACACGGCGGCCGGGGCGCTGGTCTACGACATCTCCGCCGCCAGCCTGCCGCCGAACACCCAGTTCCACAAGGGCGGCTCCCCGGTCCTGACCTTCACCCAGGCCGACATCAATGCCGGGCTGGTGACGCTGGTCCATACCGGCGACCTGGATTTCGGCAACTACACCGTCAACCTGACGCTGAAGGACGCCACCACCACGGTGAACGGCACGCTGACCGTGTCGCTCACCATCGGCGGCGGCGGCCCCGGCAACGAGGACCCGACGCTGAAGGTCAACCGGCCGCTGGTGACGGCGGAGGGCAGCGGCGGCACCGTCATCGGCACGACGCTGCTGCAGTCGACCGATCCCGAGCAGGGCGCGGCCGCGCTGACCTACACGATCGGGACGGCGCCGGGCCACGGCGACCTGTATCTGGGCGCGACGAAGCTGACGGCGGGCGGGACCTTCACCCAGGACGATCTGGACAAGGGCCAGGTCTCCTTCACCCATGACGGGACGGAGCCGGTCGGCGCCGCGGCCGGCACGACCTTCACCTTCACCGTGACCGACGGTGCCGGCGGCAGCACCGGCACCAAGACCTTCACCATCGACTTCACGCCGGTGAACGACGCGCCGACCCTGGTCGCGAACGGCGGGCTGGCGGTGTCCGAGCACGACACCGACGCCACGGACGATGGCGACGCGGCGACCCTGGCGGACCAGGCGAACGCGGTGCTGCTGAACACCGGTCTGCTCGGCTCCAACCTGCTGCAGTACGCGGACCCCGACACGACCGACCCGCAGCAGCTGGTCTATGTGCTGGTCTCCACCCCCGGCGGCGGCACGGTCAGCCGCCTGACCGGTTCGACCTGGGAGGCGCTGGGCGTCGGCGGCCGCTTCTCGGTCGACGAGGTGCAGAGCGGCAAGGTCGCCTATTTCCACAATCCCGACAGCGAGCCCGACGCGGCGGCCGACCAGTTCCAGGTCCGCCTCACCGACGGCGGCACGCTGGGCGGCGGCGGCGAGGCGACCAGCGGCACCGTCACGATCAACGTGACGGTCGCCCCGGTGAACGACGCGCCCCAGGCCAGCGGCGGCGGCTTCACCCTGGCGGAGGGCGGCACGCATGTGCTGACCACGGGCCAGCTCGGCGCGTCGGACAGCGACAACGCCACCTCCGCCCTGACCTACCGCCTGACCCAGCTGCCGACGCGCGGCACGGTGGAGATCGACGCCGGCGGCGGCTTCGCCGCCGTCACGGCCGGCCAGCTCGGCACGGCGGCGGCGGAGTTCACCCAGGCCATGATCACGGGCGGCAAGCTCCGCTACATCCATGACGGCACGGAGAACTTCACCGACAGCCTGAAATTCGCGGTCAAGGACCCGGGTGGCCTGGACTCCGGCGCGGCGACGGTGACCGTCACCATCCGCCCGGACAACGACGCGCCGACCATCACCGTCAACACCGGCATCGGCCCGACCCAGGGCTACGAGGGCGAGGTGACGACCATCACCGCCGCCCTGCTGGACGTGGACGACACGGACAATACCGGCACGCAGGTCCAGCTGCGCATCACCCAGGCCACCACCGTCGGCAAGCTGTTCATCGACAATGGCGGCAACGAGGTGACGCTGGGCGTCGGCTCGGTCTTCACCGAGACGCAGCTGAAGGCCGGCCTGCTGAAGTACCGGCATGACGGCAACGAGATCCATGCCGACAGCTTCAAGTTCACCGTGTCGGACGGCAGCGGCGACGGCGAGCCGACCGGTACCTTCGCCATCACTGTCGGCGCGGTGAACGACAGCCCGGTGCTGACCGTGCCGACGGCGAAGACCGTGGACGAGGACGCCTCCCTCGCCATCACCGGCATCAGCATCGCCGACGTGGACGTGGCGTCGGCCACCATGACCGCCACCCTCACCGTGCTGCAGGGCACGCTGACCGTGAACACCGGCGTCCCCGGCGGCGTGACCGGCGGGCAGGTCGGCAACAACGGCACGGCGACCGTCACCGTCACCGGCACCCGGGCCGAGATCAACGCGACCCTGGCGCATGCGACCGGCCTGACCTATGCCGGCACGGCCGAGTACAACGGCGCCGACACGCTGACCGTCACCGTTTCGGACGGCGGCACCGGGCAGGGCCGCGATCCGGGCGACGGCGGCAACCCCGCGATCCTGAACACGAAGAACAGCGGCGACACCACCAGCCAGCAGGACAGCAAGACGGTGGCGATCACGGTGCGCGCCCTCAACGACGCGCCGTCCGCCACCTACAATGGCGGCAACCTGACCGGCGGCGGCGCGGCGACGGTGGACGAGGACACGACCCTGTCCCTGTCCGACATCACCGTCTTCGATCCCGACATCAACCGGAACGAGACCAACGGCACCAATGACGGGCTGATGCAGGTCACGCTCGCCGCCACCAGCGGCCAGGTCTGGCTCGCTTCCGCGGCCGGCGTCACCGGCACGGCGCTGACCACGCCCGCCGCCAGCATCGTGGTGACCGGCACCAAGGCGGCGCTGGACGCGGCCCTGTCCGGCGGCAACGTCAAGTTCAAGGGCGCGCAGGACTACAATGGCGCGGCCAGCGTCGCCATCACCGTCAGCGACCTCGCCAACGAGGGCAGCGGCGGCGCCAAGACCGTCGCGGGCACCGTCAACGTCACCGTCACGGCGGTGAACGATGCGCCCACCGTCACCCTGCCGGCGACGCTGACGGTGAACGAGGACGCCGCCTTCACCTTCTCCGGCGCCGACAAGATCGTGCTGGCCGACCCGGATTCCGGCGGCAACCTGGAGGTGGCGCTGTCGCTGATCCAGGCGGCGGGCGTCGGCCCGTCGGACGCCAACGGCACGCTGAAGCTGGTCACCACCACGGGCGTCACCTTCGTCAGCGGCGCCAACGAGTCCAACGCCTTCACCATCAAGGGCACGGTGACCGACCTGAACGCCGCGCTGGCGACGATGCAGTTCCATCGGACCCAGCATGATTACGGCGTCTTCACCCTGACCGTCAGCGCCGACGACAAGGGCAATACCGGCACCGGCGGCACGCTGACCGACACCGAGATCTCCACCATCACCGTGCGGTCGGTGAACGACGACCCGGCCCTCTCGGTGGGCGCCACCGCGCTGGGCGGCACCATCACCGCCGCGACCTTCCAGGGCTTCACCGAGGACGCGGCCTTCGCCGCCGTCCGGGGCGCCAACGGCACCGACGTGCTGTCGCTGGCCGATGTCGACCTGACGGAGACCGGCACGCCCGCCGGCAGCCCCGACGATCTGATGACGGTGACCGTCTCGCTCCCCTCGGCCAACGGCCTGCTGCGGGTGACGACGCTCTCCGGCCTGACCCCGGACGCGATCTCCGGCGGCGCCGCCGACGCCCTGACCAGCTTCACCAGCGTCACGCTGACCGGCAGCCTCGCCAACCTCAACGCGGTGCTGGCGGCGCTGCAGTACCAGCCGAACGCCGACTTCAACACCGCCACGCCGGCCACCGGCCCGAACGCCGAGACGCTGCGCCTCGTCTTCAACGACAACGGCAACAGCCGGCCCGACGTGAACGGGCAGGCCGGCATCGCCGGCGCCGGCGCCATCACGCGCAACATCCCGCTGACCGTCGCGGCGGTGAACGACGCGCCGACCCTGACCATCGCCACCCCGACCTTCAGCTACGCCAAGGCGAACGACAACGACGCGCTGTCCATCACCGGCCTCAGCATCGCCGACGTGGACGTAGCGCGCGGCGAGACGCCCACCACCCCGCCGATGGAGGTCACGCTCGACGCGACCAGGGCGGAAAGCCGGCTGACGCTGGGGACGACCACCGGCCTGACCTTCACCGCCGGCGCCAACGGCGACAACAGCTTCACCATCCGCGGCACGACGGCCAACCTCAACGCCGCGCTGGCGACGCTGCAGTACCGCCCGGGCGAGGACCCCAGCACCGCCAACGGCGCCGCCGACGACAGCATCGCCGTCTCGGTGAACGACCGCGGCAACCGCGGTACCGGCGGCACGCTGACGGCCAACGGCTCCATCCAGATCGACAATGTCGACCCGGTCAACGACGCCCCCACGGTCAGCGGGCCCGCGACCGTGACGGTGGCGGAGGACGGTTCCGTCGCGCTGAGCGGCGCCAGCCTGGTGACCGTCGCCGACGTGGACGCCCGCAGCAACGCGGTGCAGCTGACCCTGTCGATCCCCAGCGGCTCCCTGACCCTGGGCGACACGACGGGCCTGACCCTGCAGTCCGGCGCCAACGGCAGCGGCACGATGGTCTACACCGGCACCGTCACGGCGCTGAACACGGCGCTGGCGACGCTGAGCTACGCGCCGGCCGCCAACGTCAACAAGCTGAACAGCACGGACGCCGCCCGCACCCTGACGGTGACGCTGAACGACCTCGGCTTCGGCGAGAACAACGTCAGCACCGGCAGCGGCCTGACCGGCACGAAGACCATCGTCATGGACGTGACGGCGGTGAACGACGCGCCCGCCATCACGGCGCCGGCCAGCCTGACGCCCAACGAGAACGTCGCCAACAGCATCACCGGCGTGTCGGTGGCGGACATCGACAGCCCGGACACCGGCTACACCCAGCTGAAGCTGACCCTGACCGCCACCCACGGCAATATCTCCTTCACCGACGCGGCCCTGGGCGGGGCGACGGTGGCGGGTGCCGGCGGCCGCACGGTGAACGTGACCGGCACCCAGGCGCAGGTGAATACGCTGCTGGGCACCGGCAACCTGCTCTACACGCCGGACAGCAAGTACAGCGGCGCGGATTCCATCGTCCTGTCGCTGACCGACCAGGGCAACATCGGCGCTGGGACCGCCCTGACCGATACCGAGACGATCAGCCTGACCGTCTCCGGCGTGAACGACCCGGCCGAGGTGACGGCGCCGGCCAGCATCGCCGTCAACGAGGATTCCAGCGTCACCATCGGGTCCAGCACTTTCCGCTTCGACGATCCCGACGTGGTCGACAACCCGATGATCCTGCGCCTCGCGGTGACCAAGGGCACGCTGACGCTGGCGACGACCACGGGGCTGGATTTCGGCTTCACCGAGACGGCGAACCCGCTGACCGGCGACGGCGGCACGACCAACGGCGCCGGCGACGGCACCGCCGACGCCAGCATGACCTTCAAGGGCACGCAGGCCCAGATCAACGCGGCGCTGAACGGGCTGGTCTACACCCCCACCGGCAACATGAACGGCGCCGACGGGCTGAGCTACACCATCACCGACCTGGGTGCGACCGGCACCGGCGGGGCCAAGCAGGTCGGCGGCACCGTCACCATCGGCATCACCGCCGTCAACGACGCGCCCACCGCCACCGGCAGCACGACCCTGGCCGCCGTGAACGAGGACGCCGCCGCCCCGGCCGGCGCCACCGTCACCGACCTGTTCGGCGGCAACTATTCCGACGCCACCGACCAGGTCACCAATACCGGCGGCAGCTCGGCCCAGCCGCTGGCCGGCATCGCCATTGTCGCCAATACCGCTACGGCGGCGCAGGGGATTTGGGAGTATTCCACGGACGGCGGGTCCAACTGGACCGCGGTCGCCACCACCGTTAGCGCCACCAACGCCACGGTCATCCCGGCGGCGGCCCTGCTGCGCTTCCTGCCGCAGCCGGACTTCAACGGCACGCCCGGCCACCTGGATGCGCACCTGTCGGACGGCACCGGCCTGTCCACGGGCACCGGCCGCAACCTCACCGGCCTGCTGGGCGGGACCAACGGCTATTCCACGGCCACGGTGCGGCTGACCACGTCCATCACCGCGGTGAACGACGCGCCGCAGCGCACCGTCGCGACCACGACCTTGGCCGCCGTGCTGGAGGACACCGCCACCGCCAGCATTCCTGGCGCCACCGTCACCAGCCTGTTCTCCGGCACCTTCAAGGACACGCGCGACACGGTCACGGTCGCCGTCGGCGGCAGCGGCTCCACAGCCAACTCCTTCGCCGCCATCGCCGTCGGCGCCAACGACGCCAACCCGGCGACGCAGGGCGCCTGGCAGTTCTCGACCGACGCCGGCGGCAGCTGGACCGCGCTGCCGACGGGCATCCCGGCCGGCAAGGGCTTCGTCCTGGCGCCGACCGACATGCTGCGCTTCGTGCCGGTGGCCGACTATGCCGGCACGCCGACCGGGCTGACGGCGCAGCTGATCGAGACGGGCGGACCGACCACCACCTCCACCCCCGGCAACGACGCCACCTACGCCACCCTGCCGGCCAGCGGCGGCACCGGCCGTATCAGCGGCACCGACGCCCACACCGTCACGCTGAACACCACGATCACCGCCGTGAACGACGCGCCGGTCCTGGGCGCCATGGGCGGCACCGCCGCCTATACCGAGAACGATCCGGCCATGCTGGTCGACGGGTCGGTCAGCCTCGCCGACGTGGACAGCCCTGACTTCAGCGGCGGCTCGCTGACCGTGGCCTTCACCGCCAACGGCACTGCGGCGGACCAGTTGGGCATCCGCAGCACCGGCACCGGCGCCGGCCAGATCTCCGTCTCCGGCACGACGGTCAGCTTTGCCGGCACGGCGATCGGCACCATCGTGCAGGACGGCAGCAACGGCGGCGCGCTGAAGGTGAACTTCACCAGCGCGGCGGCGACGCCCCTGGCGGCCAAGGCGCTGATCGAGGCGGTCACCTTCGCCAACAGCTCCGATGCGCCCAGCGACCTGACCCGCAGCCTTACCTACACGCTGGTGGACGGCGACGGCACCGCCAATGGCGGCGGCGACACGGCGACCGGCACCGCCACCGTGACGGTGGCCCGGGTCAATGACGCGCCGGGCTTCACCGGCCTGGGCGGTACCGTCGCCTTCACCGAGGACGGGACCCCCGTGGCGCTGGACGCCGACGCGTCCTTCGCCGACCCCGAGCTGCGCGCCGGCGACAATTGGAACGGCGCCACCCTGACCGTCCAGCGCTCCGGCACCGCCTCGGCCGACGACCTCTTCGCCGCGTCGGGCACGCTGTCCTTCGCCGGCGGCGATGTGAAGATCGGCGCGACCAAGATCGGCGCGGTGACGACCAACACCGGCGGCGTGCTGGTGCTGTCCTTCGATTCCGGCGCCACCAATACGCTGGTCGACCAGGCGCTGCGCCAGATCACCTACGCCAACGCCAATCAGGCGCCGCCCGCCTCGGTGACGCTGTCGCTGAACCTCAACGACGGCAACCCGACCATCGACCAGGGCTCGGGCGCGGCGCTGTCCGGCAGCGGCTCGGTCACGGTCGCCATCACCGCCGTCAACGACGCGCCGACGCGCACCGGCACCGCCACGGAGTCCCTGGACGACGTCGTCGAGGACACGGCCGCGCCGGCCGGGGAGCGGGTTGACGCGCTGTTCCAGACGCGCTTCGCGGATGTGGATTCCGCCGCCGCCTTCGCCGGCATCGCCGTCACCGCCAACGCCGCCACCGCGGCGGAGGGCAAGTGGCAGTGGCGCACGGACGGGGCCGGCACCTGGACCGACATCGCCACCGGCGTCTCCAACGCTACGGCCGTCGTGCTGGACGCCGACGCCGAGCTGCGCTTCCTGCCGGCCGCCAACTACTGGGGCGCGCCGGGCGCGCTCACGGTGCGGCTGTGGGACGGCGCCGGGGGCTTCACGGAAGGGGCCGCGCGGAACATCACGGCGTCGGTCGGCGGCATCGGCGGCTTCTCCGCCGACGCCAACACCGTGGCGCTGGGCGTGACGGTCACGCCCCTGCCCGACACGCCGAGCGTCACCAACAGCACGACGGCGGAGGACACGCAGACCACCACCGGCCTGGTCGTCACCCGCCACGCCACCGACGGGGCGGAGGTCACCAACTTCCGCATCACCGCCATCACCGGCGGCCGCCTGTTCCTGAACGACGGCACCACGGAGATCACCGACGGCAGCTTCATCACGGCGGCCCAGGGCAATGCCGGGCTGAAGTTCACGCCCTCGCCCAACCGCACCGCCCCCGGCAGCTTCGACGTCGAGGCGTCCAGCAGCGCCGGGCTCGCGGGCATCAGCGGCGGCAAGGCGACGGCCACCATCACCATCACCGCGGTCAACGACGCGCCCGTCGCCAATCCCGATACGGCCACCCACCAGGTCGGCGCGGCCGCGGCCACCGGCAATGTGCTGACCAACGACACGGACGTGGACACGGGCACCACGCTGACCGTCTCCGCCATGGGCATCCAGGACGGGGGCGGCGGCTCGGTCGGATCGGCGCTGGCCGGCAAGTACGGTTCCGTCACGGTGAACGCCAACGGCACCTGGAGCTACGCGGCCAATGCCGCGAACGCCGACGTGATGGCGCTGGAGGCCGGCCAGACGCTGCAGGAGGTGGTCACCTACACCGCCGCCGACGGGTCCGGCGGCACCGCCGCCAGCACGCTGACCATCACCATCACCGGCATCAACGAGGCGCCCACCGTCAGCGGCGGCACGCCGCTCAAGCTGGCCGCCGTGGCTGAGGATGCGGGCCTGCCGACGGGCGCCGCCGGCTCGCTGCTGCGCGACGCCGTCACCAATATCGCCGACGCCGATACCGGCTGGCTGAAGGGCATCGCCGTCACCGCCGCCGACACGACGCACGGCCAGTTCCACTATTCCACCGACGGCGGCGCGACCTGGCAGGCGCTGGCCGCCGTCGGCGCCGACAGCGCCCTGCTGCTGGCGCTGGACGCCAATACGCGGCTGTATTTCCGCCCCACCGCCGACTTCAACGGCGACGCCGTCTCCGCCCTGACCTACCGCGCCTGGGACCGCACCTCGGGCACGGCCGGCCTCACCGCGGACCTGACCGGCGCGGGCGCCACCGGCGGCACCACCGCCTTCTCCACCGGCGTCGGGCAGCTGACGGCGGTGGTCTCGGCCGCCAACGACGCCCCCCGGCGCAGCCAGGCGACCGTGACCCACGGCAACTCGGCCGAGGATTCGGCGGCGCCGCTGGACAGCTCCGTCTCCGGCCTGTTCCTGGCCGCCTTCACCGACGCGATCGACGACCGCACCGCCAGCAACGGCTCGGCCGCCGACGCCCTCGCCGGCATCGCCGTCACCGCCAACGGGTCGGACGCGCGTGGCGCCTGGGAGTACCAGCTGAACGGCTCCACGACCTGGACCGCCGTCGGCGCCCGCACCGACGCGACGGCGCTGCTGCTGTCGGCCGACGACCGGCTGCGCTTCACCCCGGCCGCGCACTTCAACGGCCCCGCCCCCACGCTCACCGCGCACCTGATCGACGCCTCGGGCGGCGCGATCGCCGGCGGCGGCACGGCCGACCTGTCCGGCGCCGGCGCGACTGGCGGCGGTACCCGCATCTCCGACGCCGCCATCCGGGTGACGCTGCAGCACACGGTCACGGCCGTGAACGACGCGCCGGTTGCCTCCGGCCTGGCGGTGCTGGCCGGCATCGCGGAGGACAGCGCCCAGACCGACATCCCGGGCGACACGGTCTCCAACCTCTTCACCGCGCGCTTCAGCGACGCCACCGACCTGGTGAGCGGTGGCAGCGGCGCCAACAGCCTGGCCGGGATCGCCATCACCGGCAACGCCGCCACCGCCGCGCAGGGCGTCTGGCAATGGTCCTCGGACGGCGGCACCGTCTGGACCGACGTCGGCGCCCGCACCGAGGCGACGGCGCTGCAGATCCGGCAGGACCACAAGCTGCGCTTCGTGCCGGCGCAGGACTTCAACGGCGACGCCCCGGCCCTGACCGTGCGCCTGATCGACAGTTCGGCGACCGTCACCACCGGAACCGCCGCCGACCTCTCCGCCGGCGGGGCCAAGGGCGGCACCACCGCCGTCAGCGCCGCCACGGTGCAGCTGGTCACCGCCATCGGCTCGCAGAACGACCGGCCGCTGCTGACCCTGCCCGCCGCCCAGACGGTGGCCGAGGACACCGGCCTCGCCGTGCCGGCCATCACCATCGCCGACGTGGACGTCGCCGACGCGCCCGGCGACGGAAAGGTGCAGACGACCCTCGCCGTCTCCAAGGGCACGCTGACCCTGGGTACCGTGACGGGCCTCACCTTCGACGGCGCCGCCAAGAACGGCGAGGCGACGGTCAAGGTCACGGGCAGCCTCGCCGACGTGAACGCGGCGCTGGCGACCCTCACCTACAAGGGCGCCGCCAACTTCAACGGCGACGACAAGGTGACCGTGCTGGTCACGGATCTCGGCAATGTCGGCACCGGCGGCGCCCGCACCGACACGGGCGAGATCGCGCTGACCGTCACCCCTGTCAACGACGCGCCCGTCCTGTCGCCGGCCAGCTCCGCCATCGCGGCGGTCAACGAGGACACGGCCGCCCCGCCGGGCGCGACCGTGGCCTCCATCCTCGGCACCAGCTACACCGATCCGGACAGCGGCGACACCTCCGCCGACGGCGGGCCGGACTACGTTTCCGTCCGCGGCATCGCCGTGACCGGGACGTCCGGCATTCCTGGCGCCTGGCAGGTCTCCTACGATGCCGGCGGCAACTGGGCGGCGCTGCCGACGATCGGGGCGGGCGACGCCCTGCTGCTGGACGGCGCCGCCATGCTGCGCTTCCTGCCGGCGGCCAGCGCGTCCGGCACCGCCACCCTGACCTACCGCGCCTGGGACCAGACGAACGGCACCGCCGCTCAGGCGGGCACCGTCGTGGCGGTGGGTGTGCCCGGCGGCGCCAGCCCCTTCGGCGCCGAGACCGGGACCATGACCGCCACGGTGACGGGCGTGGCCGACACGCCCGCCCTCAGCGTTCCGGGCAGCCTCTCCACCAAGGAGGACACGCCTGTCGCCATGCCCATCAGCGCGTCGGTGACCGACTCCGACGGGTCGGAGACGCTGCTGGTGCAGGTGTCGGGTGTGCCCAGCGGCGCGGTTCTGTCGGCCGGGAGCACCCAGGGCGGTGGCGTCTGGACCCTGCCCGCGGCGAACCTGTCGGGCTTGACGGTGACGCCGGCCAAGGACTTCTCCGGCAGCTTTACCCTGACCGTCACCGCCATATCCGCCGAGCAGGGCGGCGCGACAGCGACGAGCACGTCCAGCGTGACCGTCACCGTGGACGCGGTGGCGGACGTGCCGGCGCTCACCCTCGCCGCCGCGCAGGGCGAAGAGGATACGGCCATCCCGCTCGATCTCCAGGCCGCCATCGCCGACATCGACAAGTCGGAGACTCTGAGCCTGCGCATCGCGGGCGTGCCGGCCGATGCCAAGCTTTCCGCCGGCAGCCGCGGCGCCGACGGCGTCTGGACCCTGGCCGCCGGCGACCTGTCAGGCCTGACGCTGTCACCCGCCAAGGACAGCGACACCGACCTCACCCTGACCGTCACCGCCACGGCGACGGAGCCGAACGGCAGCACCGCCTCCACCACCGGCACCCTTGCGGTCACCGTGAAGGCGGTGGCCGACATGCCGGCGCTGACCGCGCCGACGCGGCTGGTGGGCAAGGAGGGTGCGCCGGTGGCGCTCGGCATCGCCTCGGCCCTGTCGGACATCGACACCTCCGAGGCGCTCACCGTCACCATCACGGGCATGCCCGACGACGCGACCCTGTCGGCCGGCACCCGCACCGCCGCCGGCTGGGTCGTCGCCGGCGACCAGCTGGCCGGCCTGACGGTGCAGCCCGCCAAGGGCAGCGACAAGGACTTCACCCTGACCGTCACCGCCACCTCCACCGAGAAGGCGGGCGGGGCGGCGTCGAAGGTGGCGACGATCGACATCGACCTCGGCGCCGTCGCCGACGCGCCGACGCTGGAGATCGGCGGCCCGGCGGACGGCGAGGAGGACAAGGCCATCTCCCTGCCCGTCACCGCGCTGCTGGCGGACCGCGACGGCTCGGAGACCCTGACCCTGCGCTTCGACGGCCTGCCCGAGGGTACCACCCTGTCCCAGGGCGCCCGCACCGCTGACGGCGGCTGGGAAATCAAGGCCGCCGGGACCGACCTGTCGGGCCTGACGCTGACGCCCGCCAAGGACAGCGACGCCGACTTCACCCTGACCGTCACGGCGACGGCGGAGGAGAAGGACGGCGGCAAGGCCACGGCCACCGGCACCATCGCCGTTACGGTCAAAGCCGTGGCCGACGCGCCCACCCTGGCCGCGCCGGAGACGGTGAAGGCCAAGGAGGGTGCCGCGACGGCGCTGCCGCTGACCTCCGCCCTGGTCGACACCGACGGGTCGGAGACCCTGACCCTGACCGTGGCGGGCCTGCCGGACGGGGCGATCCTGTCGGCCGGCGGTCGCCAGGCGGACGGCACCTGGACCCTGGCGGCGAGCGACCTCTCCGGCCTGACCGTGAGCCCGCCGCGCGGGGCCGACGCGGACTTCACCCTGACCGTGACCGCCACCGCCACCGAGAAGGCAGGCGGCACCGCCAGCACGGTCGCCACGGTGCTGGTGGACGTCACCGCCACCGCCGAGGCGCCCAACCTCACCGTCTCCCCCGCCCAGGGCAAGGAGGACACGGCCATCGCCCTGACCCTGGCCGCCGATCTGGTGGACAAGGACGGGTCGGAGACGCTGTCCGTCACCATCTCGGGCGTGCCGGAAGGCGCGGTGCTCTCGGCCGGCACCGACCTGGGCGGCGGTACGTGGGAATTGGCACCAGACCAGCTCGCTGACCTGACCGTCACCCCCGCGAAGAACAGCGACGCCGATTTCACCCTGACCGTCACCGCGACGTCCAAGGAGAAGACGGGCGAGACCGCCACCGTGACCGCCACCCTGGCGGTCACGGTGGACGCGGTGCCCGACATGCCGACGCTCGCCGCCCCGGCCGCCCTGGAGGGTAATGGCGGCGTGCCGGTGCCGCTGGACCTCGCCTCCGCCTTGGCCGACCTGGACACGTCCGAGGAGCTGACGCTGCTCGTGTCGGGCGTGCCGTCGGCGGTGAGTCTGTCGGCCGGCACACGGGGCGGCGACGGTGTCTGGACGCTCAAGGCCGCCAGCCTGCCCGGGCTGACCATGACGGCCGACCCGACCATGACGCCGCCGGCCGGAAGCCCGCCGGGCACGGCCGCCTTCACCCTGACCGTCACCGCCATCTCCGCGGAGAAGCAGGGCGGCGACGCGCGGACTTTCGCCACCATCCCGGTGACGATGCGCCTGCGCCCCTTCACCGCGCCCGACGCGCTGACCATGAACGAGGATGTCCGCGACGCCATCGGCGGCATCGCCATGGTGGCCGGCACCGGCAGCGTCGGCATCACCCTGTCGGTCGGCCAGGGGACGCTCGCCACCGGCGCCGGGGCGGGCAGCGCCTCACTGACCCTCAGCGGCACCCCGGCCGAGGTCAATGCCGCGCTGGCCACCTTGAGCTACCAGGGCGCGCTGAACTACAACGGCGCCGACACGCTCACCATCAGCTCGGGCTCCAGCACCGCGTCGGTGCCGATCACCGTGCGCCCGGTCAACGACGCGCCGACCGTGACCCAGCCGCTGCCGGCGCGCACCGTGCAGACCGGCCAGGCGCTGACCGCTCCGCTGCCGGCCGGGCTGTTCCAGGACGTGGATCTCGGCGATGTGGTCACCGTCTCGGTTTCGGGCATGCCCGGCTGGATGGGCTTCGACGGCACCGCCCTGTCCGGCACGCCGGGCGCGCTCGATGTCGGCACGGTGACGCTCACCGTGACCGGCACCGACAAGGCCGGGGCCAGCGCCTCCACCACCCTGACCGTCTCGGTCACGACGCCTCCCCCGCCGCCGCCTCCCCCGCCGCCCGTAGTAGTGGTGACGGCACCCGCGCCGACGCCGGCGGCCGATGCCGGGCCCGCCACCGGCACCGCTCCCGCGCTGATCGTCACGGCCGCCCCGGCGGCCGTCGCCGCGACCCCGGCCGGCGGCACGCCCGCCGCGACGCCCGCGACCGCCACTGCCCTGCCGGCGACGACGTTGATCGCCACCGGCGGCACCGCCACGGCCGCGCCGGGACCTTCGGTGGCTACGGCCACGAGCCTGGCCACCAGCCTGCCGAGCTCCGACAGCGGCGCGCCCAGCACCCGCGCGGCGACCGTGGCGCCGGGCCTGTCCACCGCCGATGGCACCGTCTCCTCGGGCGGGTCTCAGGCGGCGGGCGGCATCGGCAACCTGTCCGGCCCGGCGCGCCAGATCAACCTGATGGTGGCCGGCACCATCACCGACCAGGTACTGGTCCAGAATGCCAGCAAGGCGTTCCAGGTGCCGCAGAACGTCTTCCGCCACACCAACCCGAACGAGCAGCTGGTCCTGGAGGCCAAGCAGTCGACGGGCGAGCCGCTGCCGTCCTGGCTGCGCTTCGATCCCTCGACCCGCACCTTCTCCGGCACGCCGCCGGCGGGAACGGAGGGCGTGCTGGAGATCGCCGTCAGCGCCCGCGACAGCAGCGGCGCCGAGGCGGTCACCCAGTTCCGCATCCAGGTCGGCGAGGACACGGAACCCGGCAACGAGCGTCCGGCGCAGCAGAACCGCGGCGTCCGCGGCACGCCGGCCGAGGGCGCGCCCGGCCAGCAGAACGGCACGGCGCCGGACGGCAACGCCCCGCCCGCCGAGGGAACGCCGGCAGAGGGCGCTCCCGCCGAGGGTGCGCCCGCCGAGCGCCGTGCCGACGCCGGCACGGAGACGGAGGTCGCCCGCGCCGAGCTGGGCCTTGCCGCCCCGGCCGAAGGCGCGCCACCGGCGCCGTCGGAGGGTCCTGTCGTCGCCAAGGCCTCCTTCGCGGCGCAGCTGCGGGCGGCGGGCAAGCCGGGGCTGCTGGCCCAGGGCCGCGCCCTGCTCGACAGCCTGCTCGGCCCCGATCCCGCCCCGCCGCCCGCTCCCGTCGCCGCCCCCGGCGCCGATAGCCGCACCGCCTGACATCCCCCGAGATGAAGACCGACATGCCCGTCACCGCATCCCGCCGCACCTCCCCCGTGCCTGCCGCCCGGCGGACGGCCGCCCTTCTCGCCCTGGCGCTGCTGGCGGGCTGCGCGGTCAAGCCCGACCCGATCGCGCCGTCCGAGCATCTGCGGCAGGCGCAGGAGGACCGCGCCCATCTGTTCGACGGGCAGGAGCCGGTCTCCGGCCCCATCGCCATCGAGGAGGCGGTCGCCCGGGCCATCCGCTACAACCTGGACCACCGGCTGGCGCTGATGGAGCGGGCGATGCAGGACAGCCAGTTGGGCCTCGCCAACATCGACCTGCTGCCCCGGTTCGCCGCCAGCGCCGGCTACAATTTGCGCAACAACACCAACGCGTCCAGCTCGCGCTCCATCCTGTCGGGGCTGCAGTCGCTGGAGCCCTCGACCTCGCAGGACAAGGGCCGCGGCTCGGCCGACCTGACCTTCACCTGGAACATCCTGGATTTCGGCCTCAGCTACTTCCAGGCCAAGCAGCAGGCCGACCGGGTGCTGGTGACCGAGGAGCGCCGCCGCCGGGTGCTGAACAACGTGGTGCAGGAGGTGCGCGGCGCCTTTTGGCAGGCCGCGTCGGCCGAGATGCGCATGCCGGCGATCGACGCCGTGCTGGCCGAGGCCGAGGCGGCGCTGGCCAACGCCCAGCGGGTGGAGCAGGAGAAGCTGCGGCCCCTGGTCGAGATCCTGCAGTACCAGAAGGGCCTGCTGGAGCTGACCCGGCAGCTGCGCGCGCTGAAGACCGACCTGATGCTGTCGCGGGCGCGGCTGGCCGCGCTGATGAACATCCCGCAGGACCAGCCCTTCACGCTGGTCATGCCGGCGGAGGACAGCATCCGCCCGCCCGACCTGCCCGCCGACATCGAGCGCCTGGAGCTGGTGGCGCTGTTCAACCGGCCCGAGCTGCGCGAGGAGCGCTACCAGGCCCGGATCACCCGGCAGGAGGCGCACAAGGCGCTGATCCGCATGTTCCCGGCCCTGGCGGTCACCGGCAGCCTGAACTGGGACAGCAACTCCTTCCTGGTGAACGAGACCTGGGCCGAGGCCGGGGCACGGGCCACCTGGAACCTGATCGGCCTGCTGAGCGGCCCGAGGGGCATGGACGTGGCCGAGGCGCAGAAGGCGGTCGGCGATATCAGGCGCAAGGCCATGACCATGGCGGTCATCACCCAGGTCAATGTCGCCTACCGCCAGTACCGCCGCTCGCAGGAGGAGTTCCAGGACGCGGTCAAGCTGGACCGGATCGAGCAGCGCATCTTCCAGACCGTCACCGCCGGCCAGAACAGCGAGGCGCGCAGCGAGCTGGACCGCATCCGCAGCAGCACCACCGCCATCGCCGCCCAGTTGCAGCGCGACCGGTCGCTGGCCGACATGCAGACGGCGCTCGGCAACATCTACGCCTCGCTGGGCGCCAATCCGGTCCCGGAGCTGCCTGCGGATGTCGATCTAAAGTCGCTTGCCGCCGCCGTCCGCACGGTCCAGGAATCCTGGGCGCGGGGCGAGATGCCGGAGCTGCCCGCGCTGGCCCCCGCTCCGGCCTCCTGACGGGAACCTATGCGCCGCCTCGCCTGTCTCCTGCCCCTGCTGCTCGCGGCCGGCGCCGCCATGGCCCAGACCGTTCCCACCCCGGCCCTGCCGCCGACGGCGCCGGAGATCCGGGCGCAGCTGGTGCCCAAGCGCGGCGCCGTGCTGTCGGCTGGCATGGCGGCCCGGGTGGAGCAGCTGCCGCTGCGCGACGGCGACCGGTTCGACGCCGGCGCCGTGCTGGCCGCCTTCGACTGCAAGGTGGAGCAGAGCCGCGTCGCCCGGGCCCGCGCCATGCGCGACAAGGCCCGCAAGGTGTTCGAGACCAGCGACCGCCTCTCCAAGATGGACAGCGCCAGCGGACTTGAGCTGGACGTCGCCGCGGCCGAGCTGAAGCAGGCCGAGGCCGAGCTGGCGCTGGAAGAGGCGGTGGTGGAGCGCTGCGTCATCAAGGCCCCCTTCCCCGGCCGCGTCGCGGCCCTGCCGGTCAGGCGCTACCAGTTCGTCGCCGAAGGCCAGCCGGTCATCGAGGTGCTGGACGACCGCGAGCTGGAGGTGGAGATGATCGTGCCGTCACGCTGGCTCTCCTTCGTCCGCCAGGATCATCGTTTCGGTATCGAAATTAATGAGACCGGGCGCAGCTACCAGGCCAAGGTCACGCGCGTCTCGGGCAAGGTCGACCCGGTCAGCCAGTCGCTCCGCCTCTACGGCGCCATCGAGGGCGACCATCCCGAGCTGATGGCCGGGATGAGTGGCCGGGTCGCCATGAGCCCGCCATGACCATCCTCCAGGAGCGCCCGGCCGCCGACGGGCTGAACCGCCAGCTTCTGCGCATGAGCCTGCTGCTGCAGCTGGAGGGCCGCGCCCGGCGCGCCGCGACGCTGGAGGAGCTGGGCTTCGTCATCGTCAACGAGACGCACGGGCTGACGCCCTACCAGCAGGCGGTGCTGTGGCTGCCGGAAGCGGGCGGCAAGGCGGCGGGCAAGGTGGCCGCCGTCTCCGGCGTGGCAATGCCCGACCGCCAGGGGCCCTATTTGAGCTGGCTGGAGCGGGCGGTGACCGCCCTGGGCATGCCTGCCGAGATGCGTACCGCCACCGCCGCCGACCTACCGCCCGAGCTTGCCGCTGGCTGGGCCGAATGGCTGCCGGGCTGCCTGCTGCTGATCCCGCTGCCGGGGGCGCGCGGCGCCCCGGGCGGGCTGCTGCTGCTGGCCCGGGCCGAACCGCTGAATGATGCCGAGAAGCCGCTGCTGGCCCAGCTGGGCGACGCCTACGGCCATGCGCTGGCGGGCTTCCAGTCGGCGCGACCGGCCTGGGTGGAGCGGCTGCGGGCTCGGCGCGGCCGCATCGCCATCGGCGCCTCATTGGCGCTGCTGCTGGTCGCCGCTTTCCCCGTCCGCCAGACCGTGCTGGCCCCGGCCGAGGTGGTGGCGCTGGACCCGACGCTGGTGCGGGCACCCGTCGAGGGCGTGGTCGAGCGGTTGCTGGTGCTGCCGAACGACCCCGTCACCCGCGACCAGCCGCTGGTGGCGCTGGACCCGACCCGCCTGCGCAGCCGGCTGGAAGTGGCGCGCAAGGCCCTGACCGTCGCCGAGGCCGAGTACCGGCAGGCGGCGCAGCAGGCCTTCGCCGATGCCCGCGCCAACACGCAGCTGGCGGCGCTGCAGGGAAAGCTGGAGCAGCAGAAGGCCGAACTGGACTATCTGGTGGCGCTGGAGCAGCGCCTGACCGTGACCGCGCCGCATGACGGCGTCGCCCTGTTCGACGATGCCGGCGACTGGGCCGGCCGCCCGGTGGCGCTGGGCGAGCGGATCATGCTGGTGGCCGACCCGGGGAAAGCGGAGCTGGAGGTCTGGATGCCCGTATCGGACGCGGTGGACATCGCCCCCGGCGCACCGGTCAGCCTGTTCCTGAACACCGCCCCCGGCCGGCCGCTGGCGGGGACGGTCACGCGCATCGGCTACCGGGCGCAGGTGACACCGCAGGGCGTGCTGGCCTACCGGGTGAAGGCGGCCTTGGAGGGCGCGCCGCCGCGCATAGGGCTGCGCGGCACCGCCAAGCTCTATGGCGACCGGGCGCCGCTGGGCCTGTTCCTGCTGCGCCGGCCGCTGGGGGTGCTGCGGCAATGGCTGGGCTCCTGAGCCTGGGAGGCCTCGGCGGGCCGCCGGCGCCCTACCCGCCGCTGCGCGACGACATCACCCTGCTGCCCGGCCCGGCCGCGGCCGACGGCTCGCCCAGCTGGACCCTGTTCGACGCCGCCGCCAACCGCTATGTCCGCATCGGCTGGCTGGAGTTCGAGGTGCTGTCGCGCTGGGATCTGGCCGGCGCCGCTCCCATCGCCGCGGCCATCAACGCCCAGACCACATTGCGGGTCGCTGCAGAGGAGGTGGAAGGCATCAGGCGCTTCCTGGACGGGGCCGGGCTGTTGCGCGGCGCCGGCGCCGCCACGACCGAGCGGCTGCTGGCGCAGCGCAAGGCCGGCCGCATGGGCGCCGCCATGTGGCTGCTGAAGAACTACCTGTTCGTCCGTATCCCCCTGGTGCGCCCGGCCCGCTTCCTGGCGGCGACGCTGCCGCGGGTCGGCTTCGTCTTCACCCCAGGCTTCGCGCTGGCGGTGCTGGCGGCGGGGCTGCTGGGGCTGTGGCTGGTGGGGCGGCAGTGGGAGAGCTTCACCCACGCCCTGCCCGACCTGTTCACGGCGGAGGGCGCGGTCATGGCGGCCCTGGCGCTGGCCCTGTCCAAGCTGCTGCACGAGGCCGGCCACGCCTACACCGCCACCCGCCACGGCTGCCGCGTGGGCAGCATGGGCGTGGCGCTGCTGGTGCTGTGGCCGGTGCTCTACACCGACACGACCGAGGCTTGGCGACTGACCGAGCGGCGGAAGAGGCTGCAGATCGGCGCCGCCGGCATGGCGGCGGAGCTGGCGCTGGCGGCCGTCGCCACCGTCGCCTGGGCGCTGCTGCCCGACGGGCCGGCGCGCACCGCCTGCCTGGTGCTGGCGACCACCGCCTGGGTGCTGACCCTGGCGGTGAACCTGAACCCCTTCATGCGCTTCGACGGCTATTTCCTGGCCAGCGACTGGCTGGAGGAGCCGAACCTGCAGGACCGCTCCTTCGCGCTGGCGCGCTGGTGGCTGCGCGAGCGGCTGTTCGGCTTCGGCGACCCGGTGCCGGAGGAGATGCCGGCCCCGCGCCGCCGCCTGCTGATCGCCTACGGCCTGTGCACCTGGGTGTACCGGTTCTTCCTGTTCCTGGGCATCGCGCTGCTGGTCTACCATCTCTTCTTCAAGCTGCTGGGGCTGCTCTTGTTCGCCGTCGAGATCGGCTGGTTCATCCTCCGCCCGGTGTGGCGGGAGCTGGGGGAATGGCTGAAGCGGCGCGGCGCCATGCGCTGGAACCGGCCGAGCGGCCGCACCGCCGCCTTGGCCGGCATCTTCCTGCTGCTAGCGCTGCTGCCCTGGCGCGCGGAGGTCTCCGCCCCGGCCCTGCTGCGCGCGGGCCAGCAGGCTACGCTTTTCGCGCCCCGGCCAGCCCGGGTGGTGGAGGTGGCGGTGCGCGAGGGCGCCGCCGTCGCCGCCGGGCAACCGGTGCTGCGGCTCGCGTCGCCCGAGTTGGAGCAGGACCTCCGCATGGCAGAGCTGAAGGCGCGCTCCGCCGCCGCCCAGATCGGCGCGTTCAGCGCCCAGGGTGATGCCGCCGGCCGGGCGCCGGTGCTGTGGGAGGAGTACGCCGCTGCCAGCGCCGACTTGGTGGCGCTGGGCACCGAGGCGAAGCAGCTGGTGCTGGCGGCGCCGCTGGACGGGCGGGTGGCCGAACTGGCCGACCATCTCCGCCAGGGCGACTGGGTCGGCCCTAAGGAGCCGCTGGCGCTCGTGACCGATGCCGGCCCGGCCGTCGTGGAGGCCTATGTCGGCGAGGCCGACCTAGCCCGGCTGGCGGTGGGGCAGAGCGCCGTCTTTCAGCCCGTCTCCATCCTGGAGCCGTCGGTGCCGCTGGTGATCAGGGCGATCGACCGCGCCGCCGTGCGCGACCTGCGGGCGCCGGAGCTGGCCTCCGTCCATGGCGGCGAGATCGCCGTGCGCCAGGCCGAGGGCAGGCTGCTGGTGCCGGACGCCGCCCTCTACCGGGTGCTGCTGGCCGCCGAGACCGGCGCCCCGTCCCGGGCGCGGCCCGGCCGCGTGTCCATCGCCGCCGAGCGCGAGAGTCCGGCCCTGCGCCTGATCCGGCACGTCGCCGGCGTGCTGATCCGCGAGAGCGGCTTCTGAGGCCGGCCCTGGGGTCGACCACCCGCCACGCCGCGCGCTGGGAGGCGGCGCTGGAACGGGCGCCGGCGCCCCTGACCTTCGCCTGGGGACTGGCCGACCCGATCTCCGGCGCGCACATGCCGGCGCGCATCCGGGAGCGCTGCCGCGGCGCCGACATCCGCGGCTGGGACTATGTCGGCCGACCGGCCTAGGCGCCGGCCCCTTTCACCTGTCCGTTTCCGCTACCACCAAGGACGCATGGCCGGGCCCGGCCGCCGCCCTAGCTTTGGGTGGCGGAACGGGATGCCGGATCGCGGCGCCGCTGGGAAGCGCGGAAGGGAATGGACATGATCGCAGGGCAGAGCCGCCTGGACCCTCATGAGGACGGGCTGCTGGCGACGGCCGGGGTCGCCGTCTGGCGGCTGGCCGGCACCGGGACCCGGCCGTCCTGGCGGATCGACTGGTCCGACGATGCCGACCGCATCCTCGGCGCCAGCCCGGCCCCGGCGCTGCCCAGCGATCTGGTGCGGATCGTTCCGGCTTCGGAACGGACCCGCTTCGCCGATTGGTGGGCGGAGGTGGTGCTGGCCCCCGACGCGCCGCCGCCGCCGATCGAGGTCAAGGTCGCCGATGCCGCCGGTGGGTTCCGCCATCTGCGCTTCGCGGCGGCGCCCGGCGGCCGGGCCGGCACCGTGCTGGACGTGACCGGGCCGCGTCTGCAGGCGATCGAGTTGGAAGCCCTCAGGCAACGGGCGGAGGAGGCGCGGCACGCCAAGGCGCTGTTCCTGGCCAATATGAGCCACGAGCTGCGCACGCCGCTGAACGCGGTCATCGGCTTCGCCGAGCTGATCAAGGCCGAGGCCGGGGAGAGCGCCGCCGGCGCCGGCCTCATCGATTACGCCAACGACATCTCCTTCGCCGGCCGGCACCTGCTGGACGTGCTGAGCGACTGCCTGGACTTCGCGACGGCCCAGGCGGGGCGGCTGGCGCTGGAGGACGATTATTTCGCGGCTTGCGACCTGCTGTGCGACGCCGAGCGGCTGCTGAAGGCGCGCGCCGCCGGCAGCCGCATCGCCCTGACGGTGGAGCTGCCGCCGCCCTCGCTGCTGCTGCGCGGCGACCGGCGCCGGCTGCGGCAGGCGTTGGTGAACCTCATCTCCAACGGGGTGAAGTACACGGCCGGCGGCGGCACGGTCTGGGCGTCGCTGCAGCTGCTGGCGGACGGGCAGCCCTGCCTCGTGGTGTCCGACACGGGCGTCGGCATCGAGGCGAAGGATCTGCCGCTGGCCCTGGCGCCGTTCGGGCGCGTGGCCAACCCGCTGACCCAGGAGCGCGAGGGCGCCGGGCTGGGTCTGCCCATCGCCCGCTCCATCGCCGAGCTGCATGGCGGCAACCTCTTCATCAACAGCGTCCCCGGCGTCGGCACCACAGCGTTCCTGGCGCTGCCCGTCGAGCGCGTGCTGACGCCCGGCGGCGTGGCGAAGCCCACCATCGCCGGCCTGCAGGCGTTCTTCCACCTGGACGGCCGCCATGTCGGCGAGGTGGTGGACACGCTGGACCAGGAGGCGCTGGACGCGCTGCCGATCGGCACCGTGCTGCTGGACTCCCGGGGAACGGTGCTGCGGTACAACGCCGCCGAGGAGAGGCTCGCCGAACGCCCGGCCGAGCTGGTGCTGGGCCGCAACTTCTTCCGCGAGGTGGCGCCCTGCACCTTCACGCCCGACTTCTTCGGGCGGTTCGAGGCGATGCTGCGCGACGGCGCGCATCCGGCGGGCGCGGTGTTCAGCTACGTCTTCCCCTTCCCCGGCCGCCCCACCAAGGTGCTCGTCGAGCTCCGCGCCGGCGCCGATCCGGGGACCGTGTGGGTGCTGGTGCGCTGGGCATGAGCCCCTACCCGGACGGGGGCACCGCGGCGCGGTCGTGGCTACCCCCGCCGGCCGTCTTGATCGGGGCGGCGCCATGACCGACTTAGCTGCTCCACCGGAATGCGGAGATGGAAAATTGGCGGAAGCGCGGGCGACATTGCGGGCGGAGCAGCTCCTGAAGGCCTGGGGCAAGTCGAAGGCCATAGAGGTCGCCGGGCGCAACCTGGCGGAGGCCAAGCGCACGGGCTCGCGGGAGCACCAGGCCTTCTGCGCCGCCGTCTGCGACGAGCTGCGCCGCCTCACCGGCGCGCCCGCCCCGGTGTGACGGCCGTCATGGCCGGCGGCGCTCCTCATCCTGCGGAATGATGCCGGATTTCGGCATCTGTAGGCGGCGCGCCCGGCCGCCGCCCTCTGGTACTTGTTGCACCCGGGCCGGCATCCCCGATGTCCGATGCGCCCGATCCCTGGAGCGTCCGCGTGCACCGATCCATCCTGTCCAGCGAGATGCCCAGCCTGCCGGCGCTGCAGGACAACAATGCCGCGGACCTGGTCTTCGATCCGGCCGGCGCCTCCGGCGTCCGCGCGCTGGAGACCTACCGGGACGTCGCCGCGCTGATGATCGACCAGCTGGAGACGGACTGGCCGCGCGCCGCGGCGATCATGGAGCGCCTCGCCCACTACGTCACCGGGCACCTGCGCACCGGGCGCGACGACGTCGTGCCCTCCCGGCCGCTGGTCTACACGATCTTCGACATGGGCCTGTGCGGCTATTACGAGGCGCGGAACAGCGCGGACGACCTGCGGTTCGCCGCCTTCATCCGGGCCGTCCTGGCCGAGGCGGCGGGGCGGATGGGCGGCATCGTGCTGGCCGCCGGCACCCGGCGCTGGTGCCCCGCCGGCGGCGTGCCGCTCTCCTGGTGGCTGGAGGATGTGGATTCTCGGTCGGTGCAGGTGCATCAGCGCCGGTCCGGCGCCGACATCTCCGCCGCGCTCTCGGCCTTCATCCTGTGCGACGCCGATCGCCGCATCCTGAGGCGGGCGGCATGAGCAGGCCTTTACTTGACGTTAAGGTCCACCGCCCTAGAGTCGCTGTCATGAGACAATGGCTCCAATCCTCGGTGCTTCTCGTCCTCGGCGGTGCCGCCCTGCTCGCCGCGCCGGCCCTGGCCGCGACCGCGAACTTCAACGCCACCGCCATGATCATCGGCCCCATCAACGTCGCGCCGGTGACGCAGCTCTCCTTCGGCAGCCTGTTCGCCGGCGCCTCGGCGGGAACAGTGACGATCGACGCGTCGGGCAACCGGAACACCAGCGGCGGCGTCACCGCCGGCGGCGGGTCGGTCTCGGCCGCCAGCTTCACCATCTCCGGCCAGGCCTCGCAGGCCTACACCATCACCCTGCCGGCGGCGACCAACCTGACCAGCGGCGCCAACACGATGCCGATCAGCATCGCCGCCGCCGACCTCAGCGGCGGTTCCACGACGCGCGTCACCGATGCCGGCGGGAACGACAGCTTCAGCCTGGGCGGCACGCTGTCCGTGGGGGCCAACCAGGCGCCCGGCTCCTACGCCGCGACCCTGACCATCACAGTCAACCACTGACGCCGGGTCAGTAGTTCACCGTCATCACGAAGCTGCCGGTGTAGCTGCCGGCGACCTGCGTCGCCGACACGTTCAGCACGGCGCCGACCGACAGCGTGTCGGTGCCGCTCGCGTTCAGCATCCGCACCAGGGTGCCGCCCGTCACCAGCGTGCTGTTGAACGACACCGACATGGTCTGCGCGCCCGAGGTGATGTTCGCGGTCGGCGGCAGGGTGATCGTGTAATTGACGCTGGGATCGCCGGTGATGTTGAACCGGGCGGCGGCGATGGTGCCGCCCGTGAGCGCCACCACGCCGCCGGTCACGGTCCGCGTCCCGGTGGCGCTGACCGTCAGCGTGCCGGCGGTGTTGGTGCGGGTGAAGCGGCCGAACTGCAGCTGGGTCGCGGTGGTGATCTTGATGGGCTTGGCCTCGGCCGCGCCCCAGGCCAGCGCGCCCAGGACGCACAGCAGCGCCGCGGCCCTGCGGCGGGTGCGGGCGCGGCGTTCAGCGGTCGGCGGGTTTCGTTCCATCATCGGCGTACCTTACATCCAGATGCAGGTCGAAGCGGCTCAGATCTTCGGCCGACAGGGTGAAGGCCACCGGCTTGGCGGCGATGGCGCGGCCGCGGTATTTCTGGTCGGGCGCCAGCCGCAGCGTGTAGTCGCCCGGCTCCATCCGCCCGAGGTTGAAGACGCCGTCGAAGGCGGTGCGCGCGGTGCGGACCTCGCCGGTCGCCGCCACCACCTCGACCGTGACGCCGCGGAGCGGCATCTCGCCGTCGCTGAGCCCCACCAGCACCAGCCCCTCGATCTCGCCCAGCTCGACCATGGGCATGTCCAGCGGGATGACGACGCCCGGCCGCGGCACCACCGTGACCGCGGAGGCGGCCGGCTGCAGGAACGGGTTGTCCACGGCCGCCGGGTCGAGATGCATCGCGACGGGCACGCCCGAGGTGAGGCCGCTGACCAGCACCTCGCCATCCGCGGTGTCGCCGTCGCGGGCCGAGCCGTTGACCGTGAGCCGGGCGCCGTCCATCGGCTTGTCGCCCGGCCCGAAGCGGCCGTCGCGGTCGATGTCGTGGAAGACGCGGCCGGCGACGCTGCCGCCTGAGGCCAGGGGATTGCGCGAGACCACCGTGCGTTGCGGCGTGGCCCCCAGCGAGAAGGTGAAGCCGAGGCCGACATAGACGCCGCCATCGGTGTCGAGGCGCGCCTGGAGGCCGCCGGCGAAACGGCGGAAGGACCGGGTGGCCGAGGCGCCGACGGTGCCGACGCCGCTCTCGAAGTCCCAGGCCCCCTGGGCGACGAAGCTGGTGTCGGTGAAGCGGTCGTCGCTCAGCGTGGCCACCAGCCGCTGCGCCTTGCCGTCCCAGATGTCGTGGATGTAGGCCACCGACAGCTCGCTCACCCCCAGCCGGTACCCCAGGTCGAGCGAGGCGATGGCCTCGTACCGCGCCGGGGCGCCGGGATTGTCGGTGCTGCGGCCGGCGACGTAGGTGTGCACCGCCAGCCCGTCGAAGCGGTTGCGGAAGCTGGCGGCCAGCTCCTGCGTCACCGACCCGTTGGTGCGCTCGGCCCGCAGCCCCTGCAAATCCACCGTCGTGCGCGGCAGCAGGCCGGGCGGGATGCTTCCGACCAGGCGGAAATCGGTGCCGCGCCGCTGCGCGCTGTCCCCCTGCCCCAGGACGGCGCTTTCGAAGTCGTGGTACTCGCCATGGCCCAGGCTGAGGTTGACCGGGCCGATCGCGGTGTTCACGGCCCCCTTGAAGGCGGTGCCGCCGCCCGCCGTCATCACCGCGTCGCCGCGCAGGAAGCTGCCCAGCGCGGCGCTGCGGAAGCCCAGCCCGGCGAAGCTGTCCATCTGCTCGCTGACCTGCTCGACATCCTCCTCGTCCGGATCGGGGATGAACTGCCCGACCTCGTCGGCGGGACCGCGGTCGACGATCGGCGCGTCGAGCCGGCGCTGCAGCCGGATGCGGTCGCGGACCGGCACATGGGCGGCGAAGCCCGACAGCGTCAGCATCTCGCCGACGCCCCGGTCGTGCTCCAGCGTCACCGCGGCCTGGTCGGCCCGGTCGGGCGCGTTGGGCGCGCGCCGAACGCTGTCGAAGACCGAGCGGCCGCTCTGGGTCAGGCTGAAGCGCGTCGCCGAGGCGCCCTTGGCCAGCAGTCCGGTGGAGATCAGGACGTTGCGCGTCTCCTCGATCTTCTGGCCCTGCGGCCCATACAGCACGACGCGGAACCGGTTGTTGCCGGAGGTCAGCGGCACGTCGTCGAAGACGTAGCGGCCGGTGGGGCCGACCCGCTGGACCGCGATCAGGTCGCCGTCGAGATAGAGTTCCGCCTCGTAGCCGGCCGGCCCGTCGCCGTCCAGCGTCACCCGGTCGAACTCCGGGTTGAAGTCCAGCGGCGTCGTGGAGAAGTAGACGCCGCGGTTGAGGCGGCTGTTGGCGACCAGGCCGATGCTGGGGGTCACCACGTCCCCTAGCACGAACTCGCGCAGCGGCCCGATGCCCAGCACCCCGCCGGCATCGTCCGCCCGCTCCAGGCTGAAGCGGCCGGAGCGCACCGGCACGCCCTCGTCGCCGGTGATGGTCAGCCGGGCCGACATCCAGGCGAAGTCGCCGGCGGCCAGGATCGAGTGGTTCAGGAACGGCCCCGGCCCGCGCTCGTAGCCGCTGTCCACCGCGACGTCCAGGCTGGGGACGGACAGGAAGCCGTGCGCGCTGGGATGGCGGGGCGGCAGCTCCTTGCGGTCGCTGCGCCGGGCGCCGGAGAGTTTGGCGCGCCGGTCCTCCCGCTGCAGCCGCTCCTCGATCGGCAGGGGCTCCCTCGGGTCGAGATAGAGGTGGCTCTCTCGCTGGTTCAGCGACACCTGGACCGGCCAGAGCCGCCCGAGCAGCCCGCCGCTGACGAAGATGGCGCCGTCGAGCAGCATGGCGTCGCCCGGCGCGATCGGCCGCTTCTGGCCGTCGACCACGGCCTCGCGGGCATGCACGTCCAGGCCGAAGCGCCGGCTCTCCTCGACCACCCAGCCGTCGGCGACGCCGCGCTCCTCGTCGGCGTCGATGGCGATCTCCAGCGCCTCCGCGATCTCGCGCAGCGGCACCAGCACCTCGTCGCCGCGCAGGAACACGATGGTTCCCTGGATCAGGCCGGACTTCCGGAGGTAGACGTCGACCACCAGCTCCTCGAGGTCCGCCTCGTAGCGGCGCTCCAGCACGGGAGAGGCCGCGGGCTGGGCCGGGACGGCGGGAACGACGGGCGGCGGGGTCAGCGGCACCGAGGTGCGGGTCTGGCCCGGAATGCCCCTATGCCGCGCCGGCAGCGTCTCCACGGGAAGCCCGCGCTGCGGGTCGCGGGGCGCGGCCGGGTCGGGCGGCGCGTTGCGCTGCTTGCCCGGCGGCGGGACGGGGACGACGGCGGCCTGGGTTCCGTTCGGCGCCGACCAGGGCGGCGTCTTGGAGAGGATCTGCGAGCCGGGCGGCGGCGGCTTGGGCGCGGCCGGCGGCAGGGTCGGCTTCAGCCGCGGCTGGGACGCCGCCTCCGCCACCCGCAGGATCGGGGCGGCGGGTTCCGACGGGGCTCCCGCCCCTTCGCCGACACTGGCGAGGGCGAGGGACAGTGCCGCCGTCGGGAGGAGCGCCATTCAGGACTGCCGTCAGCTTCCGACAGGGATTTCCGCCAGGACCGTCCCGCCCTGGTCGGACGGCAGGCGGTAGCGGATGCGGGTGCCGGCCGGCAGCGGGTCCTTGGCGGCGAGGTCGAGGGGAACGCGCACGCTGCGGCGCGGCTGCTCCAGATAGACGGCGACGCCGCGCAGGAGCCCGATCACCTTGTCGTTGCCGCTCACGATCTCGCAGTCGCCGTAGAGGCTCTGGGTGCCGGTGCGGGCGATGGCGAAGCGGATCTCCTTCTGCTCGCCGGCGGCCACCACCGTCGGCGCCTCGATGGCCGCCGTCGCGCTGCCGCCCGCCGGGCGGTAGACCACGGGGATCGACACCGCCAGGGCGAACTTCAGGTCGAACTGGATGCCCTCGGCCGGCTTGGCCTCGCCATCCTTCGGTGCCGCCTCCGGCGGGATGGTCACGAAGCGCACATGCGTCCGCATCTCGCCCTGCGGCGCCTCGCCGCCGCGCAGCAGGAAGCGCACGCTCTGGCTCTCGCCCGGGCCCAGCGTCACCTGGCGGGGGGAGTAGCGCAGCAGGCGCTGCAGCTGCACGCTGTCGGGACGGGGCTGCTCCGGCGTCAGGTAGGAGCCGTCCTCCTGCGCCGTGTACTCGATGAACTCCACCCGGTAGGTACGCGGCTCGGCGGCGGTGTTGTTCAGCGTGACCGAGGCGGACTGGGTCTTCTCGTCGAACTGGACACGGGTGGGCGCCACCAGCAGGTCGGCGGCGGCGGGGCCGCCCGCCAGCAGCGTGGCGGCCAGCAGCAGGGCGGAAAAGGCGGTGCGGAGAAGCGGCGAGGAGGCGTGGCGCATGGATCACCTGGTCTCTGAATCGAACGGGGGCGCACGAAGCGCCCCCGCTACCACTTCAGTATAGCAGATAACCCGACCGTCTTAGTAGTTCACGGTCATGGTGAAGGTGCCGCTGTAGGAGCCCGCGGCCTGGTTGGCGCCGACGGACACGGTGCCGCCGAGGTTGAAGGTGTCGGTGCCGCCCGCCGTCAGGGTGCGGGCGGTGGAGCCGCCGGTCAGGTGGGTGGCGGCCGCGAAGGCCACGGACATGTTGTCGCCGCCGCTGCTGATGTTGGCGCTGGCCGGCAGGGTGATGTTGTAGGCGGTCGAGGGGGCGCCGGTGACGTTGAAGCTGGCCGCGCTCACGGTGCCGCCCGAAGCGGTCGCGCCGCCCGTGGTGCTGCGGGCGCCGGCGGCGTCGATGACCACGGTGCCGGCCGAGGCGCTGGCGATGATGCCGCCGAACGACAGGTTGGTGCCGGTGGTCACCGCGATCGGCGCCACGACGGTCGCGCTCGCCGTGAAGTTGCTGGTGGCGGCGTTGGCGCTGCCGGCGACGGCGGCCAGAACCAGCGTGGCGGCGGCGGACTTCAGGATCGTGCTCAGCTTCATGGTCTCGAGACCCCCCTCTTTTTGAGTTGCGGAGCGCGGATCAGCGCACCCGCCCGGTTTCCACAAACGGGGCACAGCCACTCAGCCGGCAGGCCTTCCGCTTACGGGGGAGAAGCTACAGCGGGTGGGGGGAACGGCGCGCCTGACTCAGATGAGGAAAAACTGCATCAAATGCCGGATTCATTCTCGCCGAATGCTGACGAGGTACCCCGCCGCGGGGAGCCGGGCGGAACGGGGCCTCAGATTCCGGGATCGTGGGCCCAGGCGGCGCGGGCGCGGACCAGCAGGGCCCAGGCCTTGGCATCGAGCGTCACCGTGTGCAGGGCGAGCAGGATCACGGCCTCCTCGTCGGGGTCCAGGCTGCGCGGCTCCTGGTGGAACGGTTCGCAGGCGACGAACTCGTCGAAGGGAACGCCGTCCAGCGGGTTCCATTCGCGGCCGCTGGCGGTGACGATCCGCTGGCCGGCCAGCAGCCGCGCCGCCTCCGTCAGCAGCCCCTCGACGAAGCCCATCAGCCGGAAGTCGTCGGGGTCGCCCGCCAGGAGGCGCGCGCGCCACTGGTGCAGCCCGTTCCGGCAAGCCAGGTCCAGCAGGCTGTGGTCGCCCACGGCCGGGTCCACCACCCGGATGTCCCGACCGATGAAGCCGGCGAGCCGCTGGACCAGGACGCCGGCGATGGGCCAGTCGATCAGCATGGCGTCGCAGTTCCGTTCCAGCCCTTCGCTGGAGAACCGTTTCGCTATTTCCTTCAGGAGCTTAGGCACCGGCGGCGTTCCATTGAGGGCCCGTCGGGCGATCCCCCGGGCAGATGACCAGGACAGGCTGGCGCGGCGGCCGGATGATGCATCCGTGAGGCGCGGAAGTTAAGTTATTTCTGCCTGCAGGTTCGCCAAGTCGGCGGTCGCTCCTCTGCACTTCGGCCACCGAGTGCTATGGCCAGCTCGGCCTAATTTCAGGCAGACAGGTCTACTCTTTCGGAGTATTTTACATAAGTTAAGGAAAGTTAACCGCCACGGCTCGCAGAAGCCGGGCGGAAGCCCCGGCACGGGGCGCGGAGGGGATGGGGCGCATGGCCGAGTTCGAGGCCGATATCCGTGAGTTGAACCTGAGCTACCTGGTTCTGCTGCAGCAGGCCGCGCGCAAGGCGCCGGCGCTGGCGTCGGCGCTGTTCAACATCCCGCTGGAGGATGCGCGGCACGTCGCGTCCCTGACGACGCCGGACCTGGTCGCCGCCGCGAACGTGCCCATGTCCCTGGTCCGGCCCACCCAGCTCCTCTCCCAGGTCCTGAAGCCGCGCCGCGCGAGCGGGCAGTACGCCGCCGCGCTGCTGCGCACCGTCAGCGCCGCGGACGAGGGCGGCGGGGCCAAGCGGGAGGAACGATGACACCGCGGCTGCAGAACATCGCCAGCCATCGCATCGTCCTGCGCCTGATCGAGCACAAGCTGCGCACGCCGCTGATCGTCTACCACACCGACCTGTCGCCAGCGTATCTGCGGGAACTCTACAAGGAGATGCACGGGGAGTCGCCGAAGGCGGGGCGCGTGCCGGAGGCGCAGAACATCCTCAGCAGCCGCATGCGGGTGATCGAGGCGTCGCTGCTGATGAACCTGTATCTGCGCTACGCCGACCGGGAGGGCGCCCGCCGGGCCATCCAGATCGAGCCGCTGGTCGACGCCTACGACGCCTATCTGCAGATCCGCGCCGGCATGGCCGACAAGAACCTGCTCGACATCAACGAGGCCTGGGTACTGGCCCGCCAGTACCGCTCCGAGGAGTTGAGCGCGAGCCGCTGCGCGCCCTGCGCCGCCGTGTTCTTCACGGTCCCGGACCAGAAGGTCGAGACGAACTGCCCTGCCTGCGGCGTCCAGGCCGGGGCGGGCGGCGCCGCCGACGAGCCGGAGGGCGAGACCTCCTGGACCGACGTCCACGGCCAGGTCGTCCTCGCTTTTTGACGCCGGGTCCCGCGCTTCCCCTTTGACAAGGCCGCCCCGAGGCTGCTAACAGGACGGCCCTTCCGCCGGGAGCCCAGCGCCCGCGGCCGGAAGCAAGACGCGGGTGTAGCTCAGTTGGTTAGAGCGCCGGCCTGTCACGCCGGAGGCCGCGGGTTCAAGTCCCGTCACTCGCGCCATTTTCCCCAGACCCCGCGATCCCCGGTCGATGCGTGCCGCGCGCCCGCGTGCGCCTTGTGCGCGGCCGGCGGACGCGCCGCGCCGGCCCCCGCGGACAGGACCCCGCCGCCCCCATGTCGCTTCTCGGTTACTGGCAGTGGGTCGACATGCTCGATCCCCCCGCGCTGCGGCTGCCGGCCGGTCCCGGGCCGCTGCGGCCGATGGCTGCCGATGAGCTGGACGCCTTCGTCGGCTGCCGCGCCAGCCTGGAGCGCGACGGCGGCCGAACAGCCCCCCGGGCTGTCAGAATCTTCTTCGGATGCCATGCGCGCGGCCATTGGGACGACGCGCTGCACCAGGCCTTCCTCGGCCATTCCCGCGGCAGGCCGGAAAGGGAAGGGCCGGATCGGAACGCGAGGCGGGAGCAGGACATCTGCTATCTCGGCTGCGTCTCCTTCCTGCCGGACGGCTCCCCCGTGCTGGAGACGCTGCGCGCCGCCGCCCATCTCTGGGCCGCACAGGCGTTGCGGGGCGGCCGGCGCGAGGCGCCCGACATGGAGGCGTGGCAGGCCTACCGCCGATCGCTGCTGGGGCTGACGGACCGGCTGGCGAAGGAGGGCGCCGGCCCCGCCGCCATCGTCGAGGCGCTGCGGCTCCGGGCGACGGATGTCTCCCTGGTGCCGCTGGCGACCGAGGAGGGGGTGTTCCGGGCGGAAGAGCATGTCCACGACCCGGACGAGACGGCGCCCGCCGACGAGGAGGACGGCGACGCCAGCCGGCCGACCGGCTGCCTGTTCGTGAAGGATCTGGCGCTCGCCGCCGGGGAGGCCGCCGCCGGCCCGCTCGCCGCCTATCTCGGCACCCTGCCCGCCGGCCCGCGCATCGACACGCGGGTGGACCGGCGGCCGGTCTACGGCCTGCTCGACCCGCGCATCCCGGCGGCGAGCTGGCCGCATCCGGGCGACCATCCGGCCCGGCTGTCACAGCGCCTGGCGCTCGGCGCCGCGCTGGGCGCCGGCGGCCCGCATCCGCTGCTCAGCGTCAACGGCCCGCCGGGCACCGGCAAGTCGACCCTGATCCGCGACCTGGCGGCCGAGACCATCCATCGGCGCGCGGCGCGGCTGGCCGCCTTTGACCGGCCGGAGAGCGCCTTCTTCCGCTGGGGGCAGGCCTGGCGGCCGGATGCCGGGATCGTCGGGTTCGAGATCATGGTCGCCTCCTCGAACAACGAGGCGGTGTTCAATATCTCCAAGACCCTGCCGCTGGCGGCGTCGGTGTCCGGGAGCCTTGCCTACTTCTCCGCGGCGGCGGCGCGCTACGCAGCCATCCTCGGCGACCCGTCGGAGGCCAGCGACGTCGCCGCCTGGGGCACCGTCGCGGCGCCGCTGGGCGCCATGAAGCAGCGCCGCGCCTTCGACGCTTCGGTCTGGGTGCGGATGGCGGGCCGGCCGGCGGAGGGCGGCGCCGGGGTCCGCGACGCCAAGCGCATGGACCTATCCCGCCCCTATCTCAGCACCATCCTGTACGGCCGGTCGGCGCCGGAGGTGGCGGCCGCGGCCGAGGCGGCCGAGGCGCGCGACGGACGCCCGCCCGCCTGGCTGCAGCTGCCGGACTGGGCCGCCGCCCGTCGCCGCTTCCGCCACGCCGTGGAGGCGTTCGAGGCGGCCACATCCCGCGCGGCGGCCCTGCATGCGGACACGGCCAAGCGCCTCGCCGTCACCGCCACGGCGGCGGACCTGGAGACGGCCATCGCCCTGTCGGAGCGTCACTTGCGCGAGCTGGAACGCATCGAGCGGCACCATGCCTGGCTGGACCATCTGGAGACCGTGCTGGCGTGCCGGCGGCGGCAGCTGGAGTGGAAGGCCGCCCGCGACGCCTTCCTGACGCTGAAGTCGCAGGGGGCCCGGACATCCGACGTGATGGCCGCGGACACGCGGGTGCGGGAGGCGCGGCAGGCGCTCGACCAGGCGGAGCGGGACGTCGCGGACATCGATGCCGGGGACCGGCGGCTGGACGACCCGATCGACGGCATCGACCCCGGCGCGCCCGCCGCCGAGGCGGATTTGGAGCGGCTGCGGCAAATGGTGGCCGCGCATGAGGCCGGGGTCGCGCGGCGCGCGGCGGAGTCGGCACCGCCCGGCACCGCCATCGCCCGGACGCCGGCCGAGCTGGCCCGGCTGCGCGACGCGCTCGCCCTCGCCCGGGGCGTTCCGGAGAACACGGCCCTGGCCCGGCGGACGCCGGGCGGCATCGGGGTCGAGGCATGGCTGTCGGGGCCGCCCGACGAGCTCGCCACGCCCTGGTCGGGACCTGGGCCGGGCGGCGCCCCCGACCCGGTGCAGGCGGCGCGGCAGGAGTTGTTCGCCGCGTCGCTGGCGCTGCACGAAGCCTTCATCCGCGCCGCCGCCCTGCCGGTGCGCGAGAATCTCAGCACCCTGTTCGGCTTCCTGCGTAGCGGCCAATGGCCGCCCGGCATCGGCGGCACGGAGATCGAGGCGCTGTGGCGGACCTTCTTCCTGGTCTTCCCGGTGGCGACGACCACGCTGGCCTCGGTGCAGTCGCTGTTCCAGGGGCTGGGGCCCGGCACGCTGGGGCTGGTCATCGTCGACGAGGCCGGCCAGGCGACGCCGCATTCGGTGGTGGGCGCCCTCCGGCGCGCCCGGCAGGCCGTGCTGGTGGGCGACCCGCTGCAGCTGGAGCCGGTCGTGACCCTGCCGCCCGCCATCGGCGACTGGCTGGACAGGGCTTTCGACATCGAGCCGGGGATGAGCGTGGGCCACGCCTCGGCCCAGTCGGTCGCCGACGCCGTCTCGCCCTACGGCACGGAGATCGCCGGGGCGGACGGGGAGGCCGTGCGGGTGGGGCTGCCGCTGCGGGTCCAGTACCGCTGCCATCCCCACATCGCCGAGATCGCCAACCGCATCACCTATGGCGGCCTGATCATCTCCGGCGTCCCCGCCGACCGTCCTCCGCCCTTCACGATCGCCGACAGCCGCTGGATCGACGTGCCCTGGGAGGGGGACGACACGCAGGGGCATTTCGACGGGGCGCTGGGGCGCACCGCCTCGCTGCTGCTGCGCTACCTGTTCGAGGCCAGCCCCGACGGCGCGCCCGACGTCGCGGTCATCAGCCCGTTCCGCGACGTGCGCGACGGGCTGCGCCGGGATCTCTGGCCGCAGGACTGGGCCCAGGGCGTGGGCGGCGACGCGAAGGCGCGGCGGTTCTGGATCAATGCCCGGGTCAACACCATCCACAGCTTCCAGGGCAAGGAGCACGACATCGTGCTGATCGCGCTGGGCGGCGGGTCGGCGGGGGCGATCCGCTGGGCGGCGCAAAAGCCCAATCTGCTGAACGTCGCGGTCACCCGCGCCCGGCACCGGGTCTTCGTGATCGGCGATACCACGGCCTGGTGCGGCGGCGCCCCGCATCTGCGCCATTTCCGATGCTTGCGCGACGCGCTGGGTACGGTCGGTGTCGACCGGTTCGAGGAGGGGATGCGGCGACGCTCCGCCCGGGCCCGCCCGGGCGTCACTTCCGCCTCATCAGCCGGGACAGCAGGCTCCAATAGGTGACGGGCGCCGCCCGCTCGATCAGCGAGACGATCTTGGCGTCGGTGCCGACCAGCACCCGCGCCTCCCGCCGCTCGATGCCCCCGGCGATGATCTCGCCGGCCTTTTCCGCCGGCAGGCGCAGCATGCGGTCGGCCTCGGCCCGGCCGCGCGCCACCTCCTCCGGCGGCGCATTCCCGGCCACCCGGGCGCTCCGGGCGATCTGGGTCGCCACGCCGCCCGGATGCACCACCGTGACGCCGATGTTGGTGCCCAGCAGCTCGTGCCGCAGCGCCTGGGAGAAGCCGCGCACCGCGAACTTGGCCGCCGAATAGGCGGTTTGGCCCGGCGGCGCCACCAGCCCATACAGGCTGGAGAGGTTCACCAGCCGCGCCTCGTCGCTCTCCCGCATCAGCGGCAGGAAGGCGCGGGTCATGCGGACCACGCCCCAGAAGTTGATCTCGAACAGCCATTCGAAATCGGCCTCGGAGACCTGCTCGAAGGTGCCGCCCAGCGCCACGCCGGCATTGTTCACCACGATGTCGGCGCGGCCGTGCGCCGCCCTGACCACCTCCGGGAAGGCCGCGACGGCGGCGCGGTCGGCCACGTCCAGCCGGTGGCTGCTGACGCGCACGCCGCTTCCGGCCAGCCGCGCCGTCTCCGCCAGCCCCGCCTCGTTCAGGTCGGACAGCGCCAGGTCGCAGCCTCGTTTCGCCAGCGAAACGGCCAGCGCGCGGCCGATGCCGCTGGCCGCGCCGGTGATGACCGCCGTGCGTCCCTTCAGCCTCATCCTCTCAGCCATGCGCCGCCCTCCCCGTCCGTTGGTTCCGCCGCCCGCCGAATTCCATGGTGCCGTCGTCCACCGCGCCGAAGCGGAGCGCGGCCATGTCCAGCGCGTAGTTCTGGTGCAGGCGCCACGGCTTGGCCGCGCCCTGCCTCGGCAGCGCGTCCATCGCCCGCTGGACGTAGCCGGAGGTCAGGTCGATGGCCGGCAGCACCTCCATTCCCGCCGCCGGCCGGCGCGGCACGCACCAGGCATGGCCGCGCGCGTCCATATGGTTCAGCAGGCGGCAGACATAGCGCGAGGTCAGCTCGCATTTCAGGGTCCAGGAGGCGTTGGTGTAGCCGATCGCGGCCGCCATGTTGGGGATGTCGCTGAACATCATTCCCTTGTAGGTCAGCGTCTCGGGCAGGCGCACCGGGGCGCCGTCCACGCTCAAGGCCATGCCGCCCATCATCCTGAGCCTCAGCCCGGTGGCGGTGACGACGATGTCGGCGTCCAGCGCGGCGCCCGAGGCGAGCGCCAGCCCCGTCTCCGTGAAGCGCTCGATCCTGTCGGTCACGACCGAGGCCCGGCCCGATTTCAGCGCGCGGAACAGGTCGCCGTCCGGCACGAAGCAGACGCGCTGGTCCCAGGGATCGTAGCGGGGAGTGAAGTGCGCCTCGTGGCCCGGCCCCAGCGCCGCCGCCACGCGCCGCGCCAGCAGCCGCTTCACCAGCTGCGGCCGGCGGCGGGACAGCTGGTAGAAGCCCATGGCGAACAGCACGTTCTTCCAGCGCGTGGCACCGTGCGCCCAGCGGGTGGGCAGCAGCGCCAGCAGCAGCCGTTCCACCCGATCCCGGCTGGGCAGCGCCACGACGTAGGAAGGGGAGCGCTGCAGCATGGTGACGTGCACCGCCCGCTCCGCCATGGCCGGCACCAGCGTCACCGCCGTGGCGCCGCTGCCGATCACCACCACGCGCCTGCCGCTGTGGTCGATGTCCTCGGGCCAGTGCTGGGGATGGACGATACGGCCTCGGAACGATTCCATGCCGGGCCAGGTCGGCGCGTGGCCGGCCTCGTAATCGTAATAGCCGCTGCAGAGATAGAGGAAGTTGCAGGTGAGGCGCACCGGCCGCCGCTCCGGCCCCGCCTCCGCCTCCACGGTCCAGCGGGCCTCCCCGGTGCTCCAGCGCGCCGCGGTCACCCGGTGGCCGAAGCGGATGCGCCTGTCGATCCCGAACGCGGCCGCCGTGTCGCGGATATAGTCGCGGATGGACGGGCCGTCGGCGAAGACCTTGCCGCCGGTCCAGGGCCGGAAGCTGAAGCCCAGCGTGTACATGTCGCTGTCCGAGCGGATGCCGGGATAGCGGAACAGGTCCCAGGTGCCGCCGATGGCGTCGCGCGCCTCCAGGATCGCGAAGCTGCGGCCGGGGCATTCCGTCTGCAGGTAGTAGGCGGCGCCGATGCCGGACAGGCCCGCGCCCACCACCAGCACGTCGACATGCGCGGCGTCCGTCGCCTGGCCCATCCGATGCTCCTCCCCTCGCCCGCCTCTTCCGGCCATGGACCGGGCCGGGCGCGGCTGGCATAGTGGCAGCCTAAGGTGAACACCTTGGATCGGTCAACAGGCGTCCACCTCGGGCGGGCCGGGAACGGGCGGGGGAAAGGCGGCATGGCGAACGGGACGGCGGCGGGTCGGCCGAAGACGCGGGAGCGGATCCTTGCCGTGTGCCAGACCCTGTTCAACGAGCGCGGCCCGGCCGA